>Ga0335397_10000326_pt1 | contig 59207 bp, 57 predicted proteins | sample MAT04_FD_205740 | JGI IMG/M metagenome (GOLD analysis project Ga0335397, IMG submission 205740) | Freshwater microbial communities from Lake Fryxell liftoff mats and glacier meltwater in Antarctica - MAT-04 (spades assembly) (version 2) ...
GATGATCGAACAGCATCCGCACCGCACGCTCACGCATCTCATCGGGATACTTCCCAACCCTCTTCGCTCCTGACATGTGCTCCATCCTCTCAAGGTTTGGAGCAGTCACCGATCCCGGGGCGATTCACACCGACGCCGAGGTCCCCACCCGCCCGCTACGCAACGGCCGCCAGCCGACACCCCGCCGCCACCTCCACACCACCAACGTTTACGTCCTACTCACCGACACAGAAGCCACCGACCTCCGCACCAAAGCAACCACCGCCGGCCGAACCATCTCCGACTACACCGACCTCGCCATCGCAACAACGCAAACCACGTCGCTCACACCGCAGCCCTGACAAATGAGATGTCACCCGAACTCGCGGCAGACCCCTCCGTACCAGAGCAACCGCCGCCGGCCGCACCATCTCCGACTACACCGACCTCGCCATCGCAACAACGCAAACCACGCCGCTCACACAGCAGCCCTGACAAGCGAGACGTCAACCAAGCCAGCGCAGACCCGTCGAGAACTTGCGGAGCCAGGCGCGCAGCTCGGCTTCCTCGGTCGTGATCGGTGGCGGTTCGAGCCGCATAGTTGATCGGTGGATTCCGACCACGTCGCAGGCCCGCCGTTGAGACACCCCGAACCGGTCGAGCAGCATCGTGACCGCTGCTCGTCTCCGGTTCGGGGTCAGAAGTTTCCCGACGCGATCTCCCGCAACATGTCCTTGTCCAACTCGGCATTGGCGAGGAGTCTCTTCAGCCGCGCGTTCTCGCTCTCGAGCTCTTTGAGCCGCTTCGCGTCGTTGGCCTTCATCCCGCCGTATTGGGCGACCCAGCGATGCCATGTCGACTCAGCAATCTCGAGGTGCCGGCACACCTCGTCGAGCTCCTTGCCGCCACCGAGCTGCTTGTTACCCTCGGCGAGCTTGCGGATGATCTGATCCGGCGTGTGCCGCCGGCGCTTGCTTGTACTCATGTTGATGTGGATTCTTCCTGCCGGACGAACGGGCATCAAGAGTCTCACAACAACTGGACCACTACACGGGTCCCCTCACTTGCTGGCCATGCGGCGAAGTCGCACCGGACGGTGACGTACGGGGCGTCCTCGTACGCCTTGCGGGGCCGGAGAGTGCAAGCGAGGCTCATGGAACGGTTGCCCGTGGCAGTACCACGCTGCATGCTCTCAGAGCGCTAGCGAGGAACGTCATTGGGATCGAGTTTGACAAACGGGAGCCGGTGCGAAGGATAACGCCCGAAACTCCCAGCTTGAACGTCTGGTCATCCAGGAGACTCCGCTCGATGCACAGGTTGGCCTCTGCCGATAGCCGTGGAATACCCGGATACCAACCAAGAGTCAGGCCGACAAAATCGACACACGCGGCGAGCATCTCTGCAATCATTTGACGTTGTTCGTCTGTCGGAACGTACGCACCCAAAAACGGCGAAGCCAGATCGCTGAATCCGGGAATGTTCGCTGGCACGACGCCTGCAGATTGAAGGGAGTCGGCACCGACTGCATCTAGAATCTCTCTTGCGATACACACGCCTTCGTCCGGACTGAAGCCATGGATAGAAGGATCGAAGTCACGCACCATTGCGTCCACATAGGCGGAGTCCCATGGCGAGCTAGGTCCTGTTGTCTCGAGGCGAGTCGGCTGGCTTGTCGGAGACGCATCATCGCCAGAGTCGTCGCAGCCCGCTGCGACCACTATGAGTGTGGATGCCAGCGCGCTCAGTAAGCAAACTCTGGCAACCTTCCACCCGACTAACATCGCCATAGCTTGCCGCTCGTTGAAGTCCCAAGTCAAGGAGTAGATCGATCTCCTCGCCGCTGGTCAGACGGTCGGATCCCGGGCGTCGTCCGGTCGCACCTCACAATCCTCTCGGTGGTCGAAACTGCAGAACTCACGCCCGACTTTCTGCGGCCGTTCCGAAACCGAACCTACTTTCCCGCGGACCTTCGAGCCACGAGAAGAATCCGGAATGTCGGGGATTCACTCAACACTGGCGCGCAAAACTACTACGGTCGACGACCTCACCGGCCAACGTAGTGGCCCGCACGACTTCCCCGCTGCTCCCGTCGACAAGAGCGAGATCCGAAAGCTGGAAACGGCCCACGAACCCTTCCTCGCTTGACTTGCCCGCCAATAGCCGATAGCCATCGGGGTCATCCAAAGCCAACGTGTTCATGAGGGTGTTCGCCCAGCCATTTGGGGGGCTGGCTGGATCCAACTCAATCACACCCGCCTGCGCCGTGTCGGATGTCCATCGAATTATTGGCTCGCCGGCATAGCTGAGGAGCGTGACCCTGTTGACCAGTCCCTTACAAACGTGAACATGTAGGACCAATTCGCCGGACTCGTTCCAACCCACTCCGAGTCGGCCCGCCGGTGTTTCTGAGCCATTCGGAGTACAGGACGAAGGCGCTAACAGGGCAACAGCTAACAGCAGAAACGAGGCAGAAATTCCGACGGCTCGAGAAGTTCGACGACTTAACAACTGTAACGACCCCAACTCACATTGGCCTGGACCTCAAAGACATTATTGCACGTGCCTTCAGAATCCGCCGCGGTGTAGACGGCCAGGAAGTGCACCGGTGAGAGACCGAGCGAAGTCGCCGCCGCCTGCTGCCACATGTGTACTGACTCGTGCCACAGGTATTCACCATCCAGTTCCCAGAGTTCATGGTCAGTGATCAAAAATTGTCCAACTGTCACTGCAGCACGCGGGTTCAATCCGGTGCAAACGCCCTGGCCATAGGCTGATTGGGCGGGGCAACCGTCGATGAGAGCGGCGGCTGCGGGGGTAAATGGGGTCAGCAGAATGTTTCTGCTTTCGACGTCTCCGTCCTTGTACATCTCAGCGGAACGCCTAAGTATGATCTGCGCGCACTCTGATGCATACACAAGGCACATTTCCGCGAAACCCAAGCTACCCGGAATCAGATTCGGCGCGGACTCGAACGGCGTTTGTGTAGCACCATTGCCGTTCGTTCCATCCTCGTCGAAGCAATTCACGTCGGCCTCAGACCCCGAATGCTGGCAGGCCGCCGACTCCGGACCCGTGGGCGCCTGCGCTGGCTTGGCGGGCGAGGGTACGTCAAGCGTAGCCGGCTCGCGTACCGGCCTCGCTTCGCTAACGCCGCGAGGACCCAAACCCATTAAGACAGAGGATGTCTTGCAAGCCGACCTGCCCCGAGCGGCGCATCCCGTCGTCTGCTTGCAGCTGTAATACCCGGCGTCGTTGCACGGGTCGTTGTCATGAGCCCAACCAGGGTCAAGGCCGCTGGGGTCGCTGAGCGTCGCCGGGCTGCCGTTGGCGTACAAGTACGGCTGTCCGGTCTTGCCCACTAATGGGTCGACTGAGATGAAGTGGCCGAGGGTGGGGTCGTGGTAGCGGTTGTTGAGGTAGACGAGTCCGTTGGCGTCTTCGGGTTGGTTGAGGAACCCGCGGTCGGTATTCGGGAACGTCACCGGGTTGCGGTCACCGCCGTAGGGTGTGTACCGCTTGCGGGCCGGGATTGTTGGGGTGACCGCGGTTGTGTACACCGGAGCCTGGCAGACGTTGCTGCTTTGCAGGTTCCCACACGACCACGCGTAGCTGACGGTCATCGACGCGCCCGCCGGCTGTACCACTGTTTTGGTCGCCACCGGCGTCGCACCGACCGTGACGTAGCAGTTGATCGTGCGGGTGGTACCTGACACCGTCACCTCCATCCCCGGAAGATACAACGTGCGCACCCCACCCACCTGACGGATCAGGCGCTGATTGGTGGTCGTGTACACGTAGTCCTCGGTGGTGCCGTGCTCGCTCAGACGCTGTTGCGCGTCGTAGGAGAGGGTGGTCCCGTTGCGGTTGGTCATCGCCCCCGTTGTCGACGGTGCATAACAGCAAGTCGCCGGTCCGCTTGCGGACGCTGACCTACTAGGTAGACCGCGAGCTCACCAAGAACCTGCTCCGCGTTCGCAGGAAGGGTGACCGACCCTCCAGTCGGGATCGGACCCTCTCTGGATCGGTGGCAGTCACGTAGGCAAGCAGCGCGTCTCCCAATGCGACGAGCAGGTCCGAATCAGTGACAGGCGGTTCCACCCGCCCAGCATCGCGCGCCAGCCCACCGGCGGATCCACCGATTCTCGACAGCGCCCCGGCTCGTTCCGCCAGGCGCGCAACGGACGGTCCGGATCTGTCGCCCATCCCAGTTGTGCCGCACGGCGACCAACTCCCCAGGCTGATCTGGACCGCGGCTCGGCATCAGTCGTTGCAAATGGGAGCCCTACTCAGGCATCGAGCGCTATTGTCCATCGACCGGTGGACTGAACGTTGACGAGGATCGGCCCGCGGGGCAACCTATCTACGGAATCGTACGCGCCCGCCACGGAGACGACGACCTCCTGCAATCCGGGTTCACCGGTGACGACGATGAAGCTGCCGTCACCTTCATGGGTGATCCGCACGTCGCCACCTTCTCCCTCGTAAGTGAAGGCTTGATCAAGCTCACCGTTAAAGGGAAGCGAGACGGAGTCCAGCATTGAGGGCGTCAGCATCTCAACACTCCAGTTTCCGTTCGCCGACACCTCAAGGTATCGAATCTGCGCCGGCTCTGCGCCGATGACCTGCGAGCCTCGGTACGGCCGGCCGGCTCGCCCGAAAAGCGGCACGGCTAAGGTGTCGAACGCCTCGTTGCGGGCACGGACTGAAAACACGCCGGTGCCCGTGTGGACTGCCTGGACGATAAACCGATCATTCCCTGGACCCAGGTCAATCATCTCATCGCCACGACCCGTGAAGGTCACGATAGTTTGACGATCTAGCATCTGAGGCGCAACCGTTGAGCTGGCCATGCTGGGCGTACTGACGTTCCCATCAATGGCGTCGATAGACGTGGCCACGGAGACTTTGTCATCGCCAGTTGCCGGCTTAGACACGTCGCGCTCCTCGACACAACCTACTAGCGCCAGGGTTAGGCACAGAGCGACGACGCGCAGTCTGCTCACCAGAGTCGTGTGCCCTGATCTCGACTCCGGTGCATAACGGCCTCCTCTCCGGCGACAGCCTCGATCTTCAGAAGTGAAGCACGCCGGGACGCACCTGAACGTGGCCGACTTGGCATCTGGTTGCACTCGGCTGTCAGCTTCACGAGATTCGGAAATTTGGCGGCTGATACGCACGATCAAACCAACTCACGCACTATGGAAGCGAGTATCACCGCAGCGCAAACCCAATAGCCAATCCTGAGACCTCGCGTCATACCACCAATACTCTCCTTCGGCGGCAGAGGGCCCCGACCCACGTAAATACCGAGAAGGACAGTCGCCAAGAGGACGATCAGGCCGCCCATAGCCTAAACGTCCATGCCCTGGAAGACCGTCGTCTGGGTAAGGCCGACCTCGCCACCGTCTCCTGTCGGTATCACACTCATTGCACCCGTAAAGATGAGACCTCCGTTGGCCCCCATGACATCGGCGTACAACGCGAGAAGGTCTGGCGTAGCGCCTCCGAGCGCCTCTTGAACTCCGAAGGAACGGACTTGGGCTCCGGGCGGACCGGACACGTGAGTCCCAAAGCTCTTTCCTAGAAAGCTTGAAACGCTCGTGAATCCCACATCCACGACGGAGGAGGCGACGTCTAAGGCGCAGCCCGTCGAATTGTCAGGAGTGGTGCAGCTTAGGATTGCGCTGCCGATTCCAGCGACCGTTCCGACGGTACCAGCACCTTTCCCAACTGCGCAACCAACGCCGGCCGTGAAAGGACATAGTGCGTACCCAATTACCTCAACAATTGATGCGAGGAAACCGACTGCACTAAGGACATTGGCGAGTTCCTCCTTGTTGCCGATGTGGTAGGCCTGGAATGACAGCGCGAATAGGTCCGGTGTACCGACGATGGCAATTGCGACTGTATTGCGCGACGGTACCCCCGGGCCAGCATCAAGCCAGCGCTCCCCAGCGCCATTGGTGCGAATGCTTAACACTCCCCAAAAGACTAGGTCATTCAGGTACCCGTAAATCACCGCTGAGATCCCGCCCTCCCTAGACCAAGCCTCGCAGGTGTTGAATCTGATCATGCATTCACTGATGATGTGGTTGCCCATCTCCTCGAAGTCACTATTCCGCTGAACAGGGGCCGAGGAGCCATCTTGGAGGCTTGAACCGCCCGACGGCGACCCTTGGGCGATTGCAAATGCTTCAGTTGAGCATGCCTGGCCCGCATCGCCACACTCCATGACTCCAAAGAGTCCAGACGGATCAGACATTGTCGACGGGTTCCCGTTTGCGTAGAGGTACGGCTGCCCCGTCTGCCCGACTATCGGGTCGACGGTGATGAAGTGGCCGAGGGTGGGGTCGTGGTAGCGGTTGTTGAGGTAACCGACACCACCCGCGTGACAGCGCGACAGCACCCGACTCCCGGCCCGACTCTCGGGCAACGGGCGTTTCATCAACGCGCTCAGGCGACCTCCGGCTGCTCGCATGATGTCCGAGCCTCACCACAGTGTCCGGCTCCGTCGGCATTGACCTCGCTGTCGGCATCCGACGCCGACGCACCCTTGGGCAACCCGTCAGGTGCGAAGGCCCACTTCATCGAGGCGCCTGAAGTATGGGCGCGAACGCAGCAACGGCGTCGACCACGCGCTGCGCTGCTCGAAGCAACTCGTGCGCTTCGTCACGACCCAGGTCCGGCAGGTCGGCGGCATATCGCCCGTCGATGACCCACGGGTCGAGCATGTCAAGATCATCCGGATCAACAACAGGCGCCCTCGGATGCGGGTAGAGAGCAAGAAGCTGGCTCAGACCGTGAATCCTCGGCGCCGCCACCGAGGCAGCGAAAAGGCCAGCCTTGAGGGACTTCTCCGCTGCTTGCTGGGCAAGGAAACCCGCGATCCGCAATGCTGTTGAACCATCGGCAACCAACACATGCGCCGCCGCAAGATCGTCTACCGCGAGCGCGAACCAGCGTTGCGCCGGCGACGGTTCCTCAGGCAGCAATGCGCTCATACAACGCCACACCCTGCTGGGCAGGCTCGTACTCAGTCGTCCCCGGCCTTGACGAGTTCCGCCCGAAATCAGCGGCACTCGTGACCAGCAGATCGTGTGGCGCAGCGACAGACCGGGTGACACGCCGCATCTCGACCATCAAGCGACGCCGATCAGCGACCGGGGCGTGGTCCAAAACCACCAGAAGATCAATGTCAGAATCCGGACCGTCCGAGCCTGCCGCGACCGAGCCGAACAGAATGACGCTCAACGGATCGAACTCGGCAACCAACGCATCAACAAGAACATCAGACCACTCGCGCAGCGTTCGGCCGGCCCACACCGCCCGGTTGTCACGCACAGCAAACGACACCGTCTCCACTCGGACAACCGTACCGGAAGCACGACCACACCACGAGACAGCACCCAAACCCGCAGCAGACCTCCTCCTCGCTTCCAAGGTCAAGAACCTCTGAATCGCCCTGGCTCTGATGGAGGCTCGGGTTATTGGTTTCCAACCGCGATTGGGGAGGGCTGTTGGGCAGCATAGAACGCTGCTTCGAACTCTGCGGGCGGGATGTCGCCGCAGTGGCTGTGGAGGCGGTCCTCGTTGAACCAGTGGACCCAGCTGAGGGTGGCGAGTTCGAGTTCGTCGACGTCGTCCCATGGTCTGGCGGCGTCGGGCCCGTAGACGCACTCGGTCTTGTAGAGCCCGTTGATCGTCTCCGCCAGCGCATTGTCATAGCTGTCTGCGACGGTGCCGATCGATGGGCGGGCTCCGATCTCGTCGAGGCGTTCGGTGAACCGCACGCTCGTGAATTGCGACCCGGCATCCGAATGTGTGACCAGCCCGATCAGGCGCCGGTTGCCGCGTGAACGGCGTGCCATCTCGAGCGCGTCGAGGACCATCTCGGTGCGCATGTGCGACGCGACCCGCCAGCCCACGATCCGTCGGGAGAACGCGTCAACGATGAAGCACACGTATGCCATCCCGGACCGTGTCGGCACGTAGGTCAGATCGGTGACCCACAACGCGTCTGGGCGCTCCGCGGTGAAGTTTCGTTTCACCAGGTCCGGTGCCCTCACCGCGTCGGGGTCCTGGCGGGTGGTGAACACCTTCTTGCGTTGCCGCGACACGCCCTCGATCTCCATGGCCCTCATCAGCCGAGCGACCTGGTCACGACCGATGTCATGACCGGCCCGACGTGCTGCTTTCCATAGTTTGTGCGCGCCGTAGACCTTGCGGTTCGTGACCCACAACACCATCAGCATCTGCATCATCACCGCGTCGCGCACGGCGCGTGCTGACGGTGCCAGCTCTCGGCGTTTGGCGGCGTAGGAGGTGCTCGGAGCGACCTGCAAAACCTTGCAGATCGGCTCGACCCCGAGCTCCTGGCGATTCTCGTCGATGAACCCGACGATCACTTCGATGGGCGGTCGAGCTCCGCCGCGAAGAAAGCCGATGCCCTCCGCAGAATCTCGTTCGCCCGACGCAGCTCCCGATTCTCCTGCTCCAACTGGCGGACCCGCTCAGCCTCGACGCTCGACACGCCCGGCTTCACGCCGGCGTCGATCTCGGCCCGCTTCACCCAACTGCGCAGTGTCTCAACACCGACACCGAGCTGATCGGCAACACGTTTCACAGTCCCGTGATCGGTGCCCAACTCCTTGCGGAGCTGACGCACCGCGCGCACCGCCCGTTCCTTCTCCGCCTCGCTATACCGACGCGTGGTCGGCCTCCCAGGTGACATCTCATGTGGCATGACTCCATCCTCGTTTCCAAGGTCAGGAGCCTCCAACCAAGCCAGGGCGATTCACTCCAACAATCCCAGGGCGATTCACTGAGCGTGGTCGGGTTGCCGTTGGCGTAGAGGTAGGGCTGCCCGGTTTTACCGGCTCTTCGGATCTGAGGGTGGGATGAGGGTGTTGGTGTAGATCCGCGGGCGCGGTACAGGGGCTCTGCGAATCTGACGGTGTCTAACGTCGTCGAGTCGCGGGAGCCCCTGTGGAATCTGATCCTACGCGCATGTGCGCGCTGCTTGTCGGGCTGCCCGATGTGACCGTGCTCGGGGTGGGTGACTGGCCGCACTGGTTGCGCATCGAGGTCGCCTGCGTGACCGCGGGACCGTCGTGTACGTGTGGCGTTGTGGCGCATCGGCATGGTGTTCGTCGGGTGGTGTTGGTGGATCTGCCGTGCTTCGGTCGGCCGACGAGATTGGTGGTGCACAAGCAACGCTGGCGGTGCCCGACATGTCGGCGGTCGTGGACCGAGCAGGACTCGAGGATCAGCTCGACACGGTGTGCGATGACGACGCGGGCAGCTCGGTGGGCGACGGTGCAGGTCGGCCGTCACGGTCGGGCGGTGTCGGAAGTCGCTGCGGATCTTGGTTGTGATTGGCACACGGTGATGGACGCGGTCGTGGTGTTCGGTGAACCGTTGATCGATGATCCGGCCCGCTACAGCGTGGTGAACGCGGTCGGGTTGGACGAGACCCTCTACGTGCGCGAGGGCCGCTACCGGCGTCAGCGGTGGTCCACCCAGGTCGTTGATGTCGAGTGCGGTCAGCTGCTCGATGTGCTCGACGGCAAAGAGGTGAACACTTGCTGTGCATGGTTCGCAGCGCGTCCGGACGGCTGGTGCGAGCAGGTCGCCTGGGCGACGCTGGATCTGTCGAACGCGTATCGCAGTGTGTTCGACACGATGCTGCCGCTGGCGGTGCAGGTTGCTGATCCGTTCCATGTCGTGCGGTTGGCGACCGCTGCGTTGGATGAGTGCCGGCGTCGGGTTCAGAACGAACTGTTCGGTCACCGCGGCCGCAAAGACGACCCGCTCTACCGAGCCAGACGGCTGTTGGTGATGGCCGCCGAACGACTCAGCGACGAGGGCATGGAACGTCTCCGCGGTCTGCTCGCCGCTGGTGACCCGGCCCGAGAGGTGTGGTTCGCGTGGAACGCAAAAGAGATCGTCCGCCAGATCTACGACCACACCGACCCTGAGCTCGCCGCGGCGTGGGTCGCCGAGATCGTGCGTGACTTCACCGATGAGTCGATGCCTTTCGAGGTGCGTCGTCTCGGCCGCACCATTGGCAAGTGGGCGGCACAGATCGTGGCCTGGCACCAGTCGCACGTCAGCAACGGGCCGACCGAAGCGATCAACAATCTGGTCAAGCGTGTGAAGCGAACCGCGTTCGGGTTCCGCCGATTCGAGCACTACAGAATCCGCGCCCTGCTCTACGCCGGCCGACCCAACTGGGTCACTCCTCGACCAACTCACCCCACCCTGAAATCCGAAGCGCCAGTTTCACTCCCCATCAACCAGCAACTCATGGGCCACGCCGACCCGCGGACAACCAGCATCTACACAGCCGTCCACGCTCACGATCTGACCGCTGCTCTTCACGACGCGGGCCTCACGTAAGTCGGATTCGCCCCGCACTGGTGCTCACAGTTCCGCGCCACCCCCAACTAGCGGAACGGCCAGCACGACAGACTATCTCCACTGCCGAATGGAACGAAATGGTTGCAGTGGTAGCGAGCCGGCTCGGCCAGAGGTTGAGAAAGTGCCCGTGTCACACACAAAATGCTCGTGGGGCAGATCAATCTGATCAATCTCCTAGGTCTAGACGATCCGTCTTATCTCGACCAGGTTTTTGTACGAGTTTGGTCTTGGCCATGGGGCTCTGTTCCTCGAGTTTTTCTGGTTGTCGCGGCGGATTGGTTGTGGCCGAGCCAAGGGCGCGGGTGCCAGTCGGTTTCGAGGCGAAGAAGCCCGCCACTAGCGCAAATGGAATCACAATGAGGATCGGAAAGATGGGGATCTGAGCGTCCTCCTTGTCGAGATGCCCGGTTAGGTCTAGAGCGACGAACAAAAAGAACATACCTACTACCAACGTCGCGACAAAGCCGACACAACCGAGCCCTAAGCGCTTCATGAGTTCTCCTCTATCTTCATATGCCGGGAAACCACCCATCCCACGGCTTCACGTTTACCGCAATATCCGCCACCAATCCCGGAGGTCCGGCGAGCCACCACTCATAATGTGGTTCAAATCCGTCCCCCCACGCATGAACCGCTCCCCAGTAGATGAGCGATGACCAGTCGCATGCCCAGCTGCAGACCTCGCGGATGCCATCGCCAAGTCTATCATCGGCGGCGCGTCGGCGATCCTGGCTGAAGAAGTTCGTGCCATATTCAGATTCGAGTGCAATCAGGTTCCTGTACTCAAAGTCGTGGCGCGAGCAGGGGCCGAGATAGCTCGTCGAGCCTACAGAATCAGGAGAGTTTGAACATCCATCATTGCTCCACTTGAGCCACTCCAGTCCTCGCCGCTTAATCTCAGCAGGATCCATGGCGAGGTCGTAGAAATCGTCGGGCGAAAGACTGGCGAGTCCATCGATAACCGCCAGCTCATCATCCGGAGACAGGCCTGACTCTCCCGCGTTAGAGTCACACAACTCGGGCCTAGCGCCGCACAAATCGGTGTCGCCATCAATTGATACTCCCCCACCCGTCCCGCTGTTCATTTCAGCGCAACCACCGAGACGTGGGCATTCCATCGGCAATCCGATGCCGAAGGCCTTCTCGAGCATTTGTCGTCGACCAGGTCCGACGGCGACTTGTGTGCCGCGGTTCGGACCGCCCTTCGCCGTCGCACACCTGTAGTAACCCGCGTCGTTGCATGGGTTGCTATCGTGCGCCCAGCCGGGGTCGAGACCGCTCGGATCGGTAAGGGTGGCAGGTGTCCCGTTGGCGTACAGGTAGGGTTGCCCAGTCTTGGCCACCAGCGGATCCACTGAGATGAAGTGGCCGAGTTGTGGGTCGTGGTAGCGGTTGTTGAGGAACACTGAGCATCCGACGCCGTTGAACGCGTAGGTCGTAGATGCTGGGACGCGTGACCTGCGGCAACGGGCCATGCGACCCCGACGCGCACTCCCCGAACCAGCAGCCGGGAACCGGAAACGCGCGGACGCGTGTTTCCAGGCTTGAGGGTTCGCCGCCGCGGACGCGTTCACGCCGGTCAGCTTGCCACACCCGACCACGTTCGCTGGGCCGCCGCCGCTGCAGCCCGGGGTGGTGGTCAGGTGTTGTGGCGGCGTTGTTCGCGGTCGGCTTGGCGGCGTTGCGCCCGGTTCAACATCGGCGCACCGATCGGTGCTGGCAACGGAGCCGACTGGGGCGGCGGCAGCGGCCGTGTCAACGGCGCTGGCATCTGTGCTGGCGTCGGTGTCGGTCGGGGCGGCCGTGTGGTCGGCCGCCGGGTGCTGGTTGTGGTGAGGCGGGTGATGGTGGTGCGGGCGGCGGCGAGCTCGATGGTGAGTTGTTCGAGCTGGTTGCGCAGGCGGGCGTTCTCGGCGGCGAGGTCGCGGTCGGCGATGGGCGCTGGGGTGGTGATCCCGATGGTGGCCAGGCGTTGACGTTGTCGCCACGCAGCAGTGCGTTCGGCTGGGCTGTTGTGAATCCGGGGTCGTCCCACCTCGCGGATCGTAGCGTCACCAGGTTTCGTCACTGGTTCAACGCTTCAGGTCAACACACCCTTGCATCTTTGATGCGGGTGCTGGCGGGGGTGGCCTGATGGTCGCCACCGTGGGGCGTATCTCCGGCGGCTCGGGGTACGAGTATCTGACGAACTCGGTGGCCAGCGGCGCGCACGACTACTACGCCGGCACCGGCGAGCGGGCGGGTCGTTGGCACGGCGACGGGGCCGCCTTCCTCGGGCTGCACGGTGATGTGACCAAGGCGCAGATGAAGGCCGTGTACGGCCAGTTTCTCGACCCTCGCTCTCTCGCCTTCGGCAGCGACGGCGAGTCGTTCGAGGTTGCAGCTGGTGCCCGCGAGTTGGCCGTGCTCGGTGCGAAGCCGTACCGGTTCGCGAGTGCGGACGGTGGCGGGTCGAGTCGCCAGGCGGTCGCCGGGTTCGACCTGCAGTTCGCTCCGTCGAAGAGCGTCTCGGCGCTGTGGGCTCTCGCCCCAGCCGAGGTGCGGGCTCGCATCGAGGAACTGCACGATCGGTCGATCGACGAGGCGTTCGCCTACCTCGAACAGCACGCGCTGTTCGCCCGTGCGGGCAAGAACGGAGTGCGGCAGCTCGATGCGGACGGGTTCGTAGTCGCCCGGTTCCAGCACCGCACGAACCGCAACGGCGACCCGCAGTTGCACACGCACTGCGCAGTGTTGAACCGTGTGTTCTGCCCGGAGGACGGCAAGTGGCGCACGCTCGATGGGCGGGCACTGTTCCGGGAGCTGCACGCCGCGGGCGCGGTCTATGCGCGTCAGTTCGAGGAGTCGTTGTCGGCAGAGCTCGGCGTGAGCTGGCAGGCGACGGTCACTCCGGATGGGGAGCTGGCAGTGGTGCCGTTTCGTGAAGTGGACGGTGTGCCGCAGCGCCTGGTGGAGGTGTGGTCATCGCGCCGGAGCGAGATCGATGCGCACTGGCAGGGGCTGGTCGCCGGCTTCCGTGATGCTCATGGCTGCGAGCCGACCACGGCGGATCGGGCGCGTCTGTTGCAGCAGGCAACGCTGGCGACTCGCCGCCCCAAGGGAGGCGGTGGTGGGCTGCACGACCGCTGGGAGGATGAGGCTGGCCACGAGGCCGACGTGGTGCGCGGGCTGCTCGACCGTACGGCCGCAACCGCCCCAGAGTTGCTCGACGAGGGGGAGGTCGTCCGTTCGATCGTGACCGCCGTAGGGACCGACCGGGCACGGTTCCATCGCTCGCATGTGGCAGCGAAGGCGAGCGCGTGGTTGTCGGTGCTGCCCACCAGCACCGACGGAGTCGTGGCCCGCGTGGAGGCGCTGACCGACCGGGTGATGGCCGACCGCGAGCTTGTGCCGGTGTCGGGGCTGCGGCTGGGAGTGGAGCCACCCGAGGGTGTGCTGCACCGTCAATCGGGCGAGTCACAGTTCACGCAGCACGGCGCCCGGCGCTGGTCCACCATCGGTGTGCTGCGCGCCGAATCCGAAATCGTCGGCTGGGCATCCACTGAGACTTCCCACCGGCTCGACCCTGTTCATGTCGCCTCCACGATCGAGCAGCTTGAGCTGGCCACCGGCCGCACCCTCGGCCACGACCAGGTCGCCGCGGTGCAGGCACTGACCACCGGCCGCCACCAGCTGGTCACAGTGATCGGGCCCGCCGGCGCCGGCAAGACCACCATGCTGCGCGGCGTCGTCGACGCCTACCGAACCGCCGGCCACAAGGCGATCGGGCTGGCCCTATCGCAGAACGCGACGAACGTGCTGCATGACGAAACCGGTGCCGTCGCAGTGAACATCGCCGCCTGGAAGCTCTCCCGCGATCAGCCCAGCCTTGCGCTCCACGCGGGCGATCTACTGGTGGTCGATGAGGCGGCGATGGTGCCGACGAAGGACCTCGCCGACATCTGCCGTCACGCCTGGCAGGCAGGTGCGCGAGTCGCGTTTGTTGGCGACCCGATGCAGCTCACCTCGCCCGAGGCGGGCGGCATCATCACCGACCTCATCGGGTCGGAGTCGTCGGTGCAGCTCACCGACGTCCGCCGCTTCCGCAACGCGTGGGAAGGCCCGGCCTCGCTGCAACTGCGCGATGGCAACACCCGAGTCGCCGCGCTCTACGCCTCGCACGACAGGATCATCGGCGTCACCGACGACAGCGCCGGCGCTCGCATCGTGGCCGACTGGTACGCCGACCGACAGGCCGGCAAGGAGTCGGTGATCGTCACCGACACCAACGCCGAAGCCGGCGAACTCGCCGCGCTCGCACAAGCCGTTCTGCGTGATGCGGGCGACGTCGGTGCCGGCGTGGTCGAGCTGAAGGACCGCAACCTCGCCGGTGTCGGCGACATCATTCAGGCCCGTCTCAACGCCTCCGACTTGATCGCATCCGACGGCCGGCGCGTCGCCAACCGCGACACCTGGCGCGTGCTGTCCGCTGGTCCCGATGGTGTGATCGGGCAGCGCATCAACGGGGGCGCCGCCACCGTCATCTTCCCCATCCGCTACCTCGCCAACCACGCTCAACTCGCCTACGCCGGCACCATCCACGCCGTGCAGGGCCGCACCGTCGACGTGTGCCGATCGCTCGTCAAGCCGACGACCGGCTCGTCGGCGCTCTACGTCGCAATGACCCGCGGCCGCGATGCCAACGTCGCCTACTGCCAGACCGACGGCTACGAGCACGATGAGTTCGGCACCGGCCGCATCGAACCGTGCGACGCCTTCGAGAAGGCCATGCTGCGCGACGACCGAGAGCACTCCGCACGCTCCACCCTGCGCGACGCGCTCAACACGGAAGCGTCGATCGGGGTGCTGCAGGTGCAACTCGCCGAGACCGCTCACCTCGCTGCAAGCGAGGCGTGGTTCTCGTGGGCTCCGCACCATCTCGACGACGGTCAGTGGGCCCACATCGACGCCGACCCACAACGCAGCCGCATCATCGACGCACTCTCCAGCCTCGTCGGTAGGGCCGACCTCGGTCGTGCACTGTCGACCGCAACCAACGAAGTTCGCTCGTCAGGCGCAGGCCTTGCCCGACGACTCGCCGGCGCCATCTACGACTACCGCGACGCTCAAGGCACATCGGCCCAGCCGACCGTGCTCGACCCTGACCCGGCGTGGCAACCACCCGCACAACTCGACGCGCTCACCACGCACGTCGTCGAACTGCAAGCAGCAATCGACGACCGCACACGAATGCTGACCGCCGACGCCGTCGTCGGAGCACCCGCATGGTGGCCCACCGAGCTTGCCCACGACCGCACCCTGGCCGGCGACATCGCCGTCTACCGAGACACATGGGGAATCACCGACATGACCACCGCCATCGGCACGCAGCCGCCCGAGCACGCCCACCGCCAGAACGCTCAATGGGCAGAGCTGCAAGAGCGAGTCGCAGCGATCACCCACGACCGAAACCACAACGGGCGAGACGACCACCTCGACCAATTCGATCGAGACGGCAACAGCATCGATGACCAGGTCGACGCCAACCTCGCCGATCGTATGGCCGCACTGCACGACAAGGCTCGCACCGGTACGTCGCACGCAGTGCCGACGTCGGCCCCCGTGACGAGCGGCCTCGACTGGCGGCACCACTTCCACAGTGACGAACACGGTGCCGGGTACGAACGATGAACCTCGACGAGATCCTGACGAGGCTCGTCGACAGCGTCGACCACCTCGCCACTCGACAAGCAGCGCTCGAGAACCGGTTCGCTCGTCAAGACCAGCTCGACGGTTTCGACCACGACCCCGACGACGCTGCCGAGCCCGTGATGCCGAGGCGGCGCGAACTCGTCGACGACCCCGAGCAGCTCGATCAGATGGACAACGAACTCCGCGCCTGGGTCGCCTGGCTCATCAACCGCTACCGCCTCGCGCTGAAGATCCCGGACTGCTGGTACCAGCACGGCCAACTCGTCGAAGAGTTCACCGCGCTCTGGTACGCATGGCGAACCGCATGGCTCACCCCCGCCTCCGGCTGGGACCCCACCCGCTGGCACCACGATCTGGCCAGCATGCTCCAGCGCATCACCGCCACCTACCCCGTTGCGTGCAACGCAACCAACCACAAGCCATCCGGAGGCGTCGAACAGGAACCCACAACAGGCAATGTCATCCACGCCCCCTGGTGGCCCGCCACATAAGCAAGCCGCCTGACTGTCGAGACCAAGATCACGAGTACGTCGTCTGCTTGGCCCACTGCACTCTGAGCGGCCCACGGTTCTTGTCACGTGCGGCACTTCTGGGCTGGGGGAAGTGGCGCAGCCCGCCGCCGAAACGGGGCGGAGAACCTCCGCCCTCGATCCGAGGTTGCCGTCGACTGCCATGCCGGTGACGCTGCCCGGTGGACGACAATCCTGCCGACTCGGTGCGAGCGCTTGCGATGGCTAGCGTTGAAGATCGGCCGAGACCGCCAGTTCGAACGCGCTGTCAGGCAGCAGGTCTTGCGCTATCGGGCGGATGTTCGAGGAGACGGTGATCGATGTCACGGAGCGTCCGGCACAGTTCGAGACGCCTTCAGCGAAGCGGACAGGAGCATTCTCGGCGCACTTCAAGACTCCCGCCGACCGAACTCCTCGGTTATCCGGCGTCATCGCCCTCGCTGTGACGTCGGGCTCATGTCGCCGGTCGACTTGAGCCGCAACCGCAGCGTTTCGGTTCGCGACGTCGCCCCATAGGCCACGGCGCCGGCAGCGAGCCGTTCCGTCTGCGTATCGCTCCGAAATGGGCGTGAGTACTCCGCCCGGTCGGCCCAGGTGCAACACTCGCGGGCAGGAGGACCATTCTGTGGCCAGCGACGATCCACACCGGCAGGCCCGACCCGGCGCGCCAGCGTCGCTTGCCGCGCCGACGCCCGCTCTCAACGGGGCCGTCGATCGTGGTGCACGGACTCGGTCAGGACTCGCCGTGCCCTCGCTTGATTACAGAGTCGTCGAGTGGCTCCGGCAAAACCCGAAACACGGCTGGGGAGACGACGCCGTGCCGGGCGCAGACGACCTCGAGACGGCGCACCTCTTCGCGCTTGGGGGCTTCGCTAACCCTCTGGTTCACCCACGTGGTTCTTCGCAAATCACGGGGTGGCCGGATGATGTGCTGGCATGGGCATCCGCGCCGGAGCCGCCTTCGAACCTCTCTGCCGATCTGCGCGCCCACGCCGTCAAGTCTCGAGATGTGCTTGCGACGATCTACGAACAGCTGGTCAGGGCCTCGAACCGTCGCCGCCTAGGAACGTTCTTTACTCCTCAGGTCTTGGTCGACCACATGCTGTCGACGGCGGAGCGCCTCATCGGTGGTCCTCCGGCCGTCATCGTCGACCCCGGGGCTGGGGTGGGGGCGTTCTCGGTCCCAGCGGTCGAGAGGTGGCGGACAGACGCTGTGGCCGTCGACGTCAACCCCGTCACGCTGGGCCTGCTCGGTATCGCAAGTGCATTGCAGGGACAATCGGTCACCTCGTGGGGTGGCCTTCCACAACGGCGCGGCCGACGGGTACACCTTGCGCACACCGACTTCATCAGCTGGATCGGCCCGTTCCTTAAGGGGGCCACGAGGCGAAACGCGCTGATTTTGGGCAACCCGCCCTACACAAGGCACCAGAGCCTCACGGCGGATCAGAAGGAGGCCGCATCGCGCCTGAGCGGTGATCTCGTCTCCTCGAATCTGGCTGGCCTGTCGTCGTACTTCCTGGCGGTGACGCTTCGTCACATGCGGGCTGAGGACTCGCTCGTCCTTCTGCTCCCAAGCAACTGGCTCGACACTCGATACGCGCGGGAGATCCGCGCTCACATCTGGGGCTTGCGTCATCGGCGGACTGAGTTGCACGTCTTTCCGACGGAGCTCGAAGTCTTCGCAGGCACTCAGGTCGCCGCGGTGGTGCTTGCGATCGGCCCTCGCCGCGACGGCGTGCAGCCCTTTGTGATCCGACCGGCCCACCTGGGGGCCAATGCGGTCACGACGTCGAAACTCGTCGCAATCGACAGAGGTAAGCCGATACCGGCGGACTTCTCGAGACTTCTGGACGATGGGCCCGGTCGAGCGGTACGTGCCCAGAGCTTGGGAGCGCTCCTCGGCGACATTGCGGTCGTGAGGCGCGGCGTCGCCACCGGGGCCAACAACCACTACTTCCTGGGCGACGGCGAGATCGGATCAATGGCACCCGGCGCTCTGACTCCAGCGATGGTTCGTCTAAAGGGTTTCACTGGCCGCGAGCTCGACCAGGCAGCACATGACGCCCTGGGGGCAGATGGGTCGAGGCGATGGCTTGTCGACTTCCATGACTTCCGTGGCTGCGATCGCGCTGCCCTTCCCCCGGCTCTGGGGTCGTTCGTCGATGCGCTCGAGGAAGCGGGGGTTCACAAGCGCTACTTGCTCGCCGCACGCGGCGAACGGTGGTGGGTCCCGGAAGTCGTGAGCCCCGCCCATCTCCTGATTGGCCCGATGACCAAGGCGCAGTTTCGAGTCGTTCGCAACAGCGTCGACGCAGTCCACAGCAACACCCTGTACGGGTTGACTCTCCGTGATGGCCAGCCCGCAAGCGCTGTCAACATGCTCCAGACCTGGCTTGAGAGCGCCGACGGTCAGCTCCAACTGACCAAGGCCGCGCGACGCCACGCAACAGGGTTACTCAAGCTGGAGCCACGGGCCCTCAAAATGGTTGAACTACCGCCTGACCTAACTCTGACAGGATGACACCGTGGCGAGGTTTCGAGTCGATACTCATGTCTTTCGCGAGCTGGGTGCTCACCTAGTTGGTCGGCCGTCCACAGCTCTCGTGGAGCTGATCAAGAACTCCTACGACGCAGATGCGACGATCGTGACAGTCGAAGGTGTTGGTCTCGACCGACGGAACGGTTCGATCGTCGTCACCGACGACGGGAATGGAATGACCCCCGAGCTCTTCGAATCCGGATTCCTCACGGTCGCCTCACGGTCGAAGGACGTCGAGGACCGTCGATCGCCGAGGTTTCGACGCCGGTACACCGGCGCCAAGGGCATCGGCCGCCTTGCGACGCACAAGCTCGCTGGCCATGTAACGGTCACCAGCCGTCCGAGGCCAGAGGCATTTCCTGACGTCAAGACGCTACGCGGAGTGTCTGCTGTCCTCGATTGGAACGAGATCGAGCGGCATACCACGCTGGATGACGTCGGTGAGGGCGTTGTTGTAGAGCCTGTCAGCGACCAGAGTCAACCATTCGGCACTCAGCTCACCCTGGGGGAACTGCGGTCTCCGTTCAGCTCGGACGAGCTCCTACGATTCGTCACCGAGGTGACGACGTTCGAGCCGCCTGCTGTGCTGGTACGAGCGCTGCCCGATACGGTCGTCGATCAGCGACTGATTTTTGACGAGCCCGAGGTCCGAGAAGCGAAGCGCGCTGACAGCTTCGAGTTGGAGTTCCGTGGGGACTTCGCGGCAGGCGACGACTTCTGGCAGCTCGTCGGCGAGCGCACTCACTGGGTTCTCGAGATCCGAGCGGGACCCCGGTCCAAGCATGTCGAGTATGTGATCGCCCCCACCAAGCTCGGCCTCAAGCGGAACCCGTATGCCGAGCGCCGCGAGTTCCGGGGTGATCACCCCGCGCCCGGCGCGGGGCCGGCGTTCTCGGCGCGGATCCTTATCAGCGAGACCGGCCGATTCGGACGTGATTCGGCCAGCGCCTTCGCGAAGGCCAACACCGGCGTGCGCGTGTACATGGAGGGGTTCAGGGTTTTGCCGTACGGCGACCGCGGCGACGACTGGCTTGCCCTCGACGCCGACTACACGCGGCGTCGCGATGCCTTCGACCTTTCCGGCATTCACGACGCCGACGGTGCAAAGGTCGAGGGCGAGGCCCTCTACCGCCTCTCGTCGAGCAACTTCTTCGGCGGCGTGTTCCTCCGGGAGGCTCATGCAGGAAACCTGGAGATGCTGGTCAACCGCGAAGGATTTCTCCCTAGTCGGGAGCTCGACACCCTTCGGCGCCTCGTCCGGCAAGGTGCCGACCTCGTTGCTCGCGTCCGGGCGGGAGCAAGTGAGCGGAAGAAGGCGGCGGACCGTCAACCCAACCATGGTCCCGACCCCAAGCACGGAACGGCGGGGGAGAACCGCAATCAGCGCGACGCAGACTCTTCGACTGAGCCGCGCCGTCCGTACACGCCGATGGGAAGGCTTGATGAGTCACTCAACCAGATCGGCGTGCTCGCGACATCGAACGACTCCAGTCCTGGTGCCGTCGCAATCACCGAAGCACTCCGAACTGCACGTTCTGCACTCGTTGGGCTCCGTGACGACCAGGCCCTGTTCCGCACGCTCGCGACGTTGGGGACCCAGTTCTCGGCTTTCGTTCACGAGATCAACCTGCTACTGAATCAGGCTCGTTTCGTTCGGCGCCTAGCTCGAGAGTCACAGACCGCGAACGACGGGCTGGAGGCTGCCGCTGACGAGCTCGTCGAGCTCCTTGAGCGGCAGGCAGCGTTCCTTGCGGACCTCGTCGGTTCGACCGCAAGAACGTCAAGGCGCGTCTTGGATGTTCATGAGAGACTCGCGTCCGCTATGCGACTCGTCGGCCCGCAGATTTCCAGGCGAGGCATCGCTTTCGAGAACGATGTACCGGCGACGACAAAGACTCCGGCGATGTTCCCTGCGGAGCTAACTGCGATCCTGGCCAACCTTCTCTCGAACGCCGTCAAGGCTGCAGGAGAGGGCGGACGGATCCGCCTAAGCAGCGAGGTCAAGCCTGGCCGCGGGGGCCTTGCCCTTCGACTCGAGAACACGGGAGTAGCCGTTGACCTCAGGTCGGCGGAGCAGTGGTTCCTCCCGTTCGAGTCAACCACTACCGAAATCGATCAGGACCTTGGGGTCGGCTTGGGGCTTGGGCTGCCGATCGTCCGCCGTCTGGTTGAGGAGTACGGCGGGGAGGCGCATTTCGTGGAACCAAGTGCGGGGTTTGCGACTGCCGTGGAAGTGCGCGTGCCGCACAGTGCGCTGACAACCCGATGAATGAAGTCCTCGGCACATACGCCCGTCCCGCCGTCCTGATCGTCGACGACGATGCGAAGAGCTCCGACCACCGCCTCGTTGACGAGCTCAACAATCGCGGCACGACAGCACGGCTCGTCCACCCGGCGGAACTGACGCAAGAACTGCTCGAAGGCGTGCTCGTCGTAGCTGCCGATCATTACTTGGAGACGTGGGGCCAGCGCGATCTTGCGCCGACAGGCCAGCAGGTCATGGATGGGATCGCGCTGTGCTCCGTGATCCGTTCTGTCATCGAGCCGGCAGAGGACACGCGTCACTCGGTGCAACAGGTTGCGTACGTCGTCCGGACCAACAAGCTCGAGCTCCTTCGAGGGTCGATTCCAGCGAAGATGAGCCAGCACCTGCTCGCCGCACACTTCGGCCTCGACTGGGTGCACTCCAAGGTGAACGACAACGAGGGACAGCTCGAAGCAGATCGACTCTCTGCGCTCGCTCGAGCTGTAAAATCCTTGCCGGGAGACTGGCACGCTGTAGCTCCGAGCGAGTCGGAACAGCTAGCGCAGTGGCTTGGACTAGCAGGGGCACCGTTTGAGGCGGCGGCGCTCCAACAGATCGAGGACTGCCATCCAACTGCTCATCGGCTAGCGCAGCAGACCAGCGGTTCGGGATTCCTCCGGTGGTTTCTCCACCGGGTCCTGCCGTATCCAACCTTTCTGGTGGGCGACGTTCGAGCTGCGTTGGCGCTCGGAATGACCTTGGAGGCGTTCGAGGCGCTCGTCGAGTCAGAGTCCGACGCGGCCCCAGACATCCTTGCGGGCGAGTACGTCGGCCACCTTCGGTCCTTCTTCGGACGAAGGTGGTGGGTCGCTGGACTCGAGGCAGTCGCAGTTCAGATTCGCGCCGATCAATCAAGGCTTTCGACTGCGATCGAGGCAATCGGCTTGGATCCCGGGATTCACATGCATGCTTCTCGCGGCCTTGTAGTCGTGCTCGATGGCTCGCTCGAGCCAAGCGGAGTTCCGGTTCCTGTGGGCGAGGCGGTGCGGATACAGCCGGATTCCTGGCCATCGTTCGCAGACGATGCGTGGACGACGATCGACGCAGCGGTTGCCGACCCCGAGTTGAGGGCGATCGTGGTGGCGGCCGACCGTGAGCGTCTCCCGAGGGCCGGCTGAGATGGCACCCGGGCTCCAGTTCCGGATCAGCGAATTTCGCGACGAGCTGCGGGTGCTCTCGGAGATCGCAGGCCCGTTCCTTGCGCCAGGAGGATCCAAGGTCCTGGATCACCTGACGAATCAGGTGAGTGGCCTGTGGGCTGCAGCGCCCGGCACCCCTGTTATCCTGCAGATCGATCCGTCGTGGCCGCTGGAGACGATCCCCAGCGACGGAGCGCACGACCATCACGGGGGCTCGCTATTCAATTCTCTGTGGTGCCGGATCACGCTCCGATGGACTGTCGCTCCGATCGGACAACCAACGAAGAATCCGGCTGGCACCCGAGCGTTCGAGATTGCCGGCGAGGCGTCGACCGTGATCGAGCTCCTCGTCGATCCCTGGGAGAATGAAGCGCAGAGCATCCCCGGCGAGGAGACGAAGGTCGCGTCCTGGCGAATGGAAGTTGGCAATCTCAACGAGGAGGGCAATGCCGCCCCCGGTCCCCTCTTTCACATCCAATTGCCAGAGAACCCAACTGGCGACCTGCAGCTCTGGCCGCACTGGCTCTCAGTGCCACGGCTCCACTGCGCTCCCGTCACACCCATGACGGCTATTGAATTTGCTCTGACGGAGGTCTTCGGACATCGATGGGCAGAGCACGTCGCGTCCCCTGGGACACAGAAGAGCTCCCTCGAACGCTGGGGAAGGATTCAAGAACTACGCCTGCTCGAGTACTTCAAGTGGCAGCGGGACGTAATCGAGAAGTCGTCGTTCGGTACACCGTTGCTCGCCCTCCGACATGCCGCCCCACGGGTCGATCACTTCGTGGGTCTTGGCTGACCCACACTGTGTAAGCCGTGTTAGCCACCCTCGGTCCGATGGCCCTCGCGCCGGAAGTCGGCGACCGAGGCAGACGCAGCCTCCACCGTCGGCTCCCGCCTAACCGACGCGGTAGTCATCTGAGGCTACATCGAGCCTCCGCCGGCGCGCGCTCGGCTGGCTCGACTCCGGCGTCGCCAGAACTCGGACGAGCATCAGCAGCTGACGGTCGGCTTCAGCCAGGCGAATACCCGGCAACGCCGGCACTCCGACGCACCCGCTGTGAGGCAGACCCCGAGCCCGAACGCCATCGCAGTCGGTCTGGCCGGCCGATACTGGACCGAACGACCTCCGTTGCGTCTTCGCTGACGGCCGCTTCACCAGGTCGGCTGCGTGAGTGGCCCCGCGCTGGTGTCCCAAAGCCAGGAACCGGCTGCTCGTAGAGTCGGCTTCGTGAGGTCGGGTAGCGGTGTCGGCGATAACCCTGTGCGAGTGCCGGGAGCCGGCGGCTCGATCGACGAGCTCTTGGAGTTCGCTGGCACTTACAACGCCTACGAGCTGTTTGCGCAGACGCCGAACGACCTCGAACGCATCACGAAGCCGATCTACGACGACATCGCTCGCTCGGGTCAGGTGCCGGAATGGATCGGCATCGATCTTGCTCGCGCCGTCTTGTTCTACGCGTATCGCGCCGACCACTTCGGTGGCGGCTACGGCCCATACGAGCCGATGAGATCGCTCGTCGACGCAATCCGGCAAATGAGCGGAGGTTGGGTCGAGCGCCGCAGCGGGGCTGAGCTGTCTGCACCACCTATCGTGCAGCAGACGGGCGAGTTCGATGACACGGCGGAGTACTCCGCCGACGGGATCTACCGCTGGTGGTATCGGCGTCGCTGGGCTGATGGGCCGACACTTTGCTTCGTCGGGTTGAACCCTGCGACGGGCGACACCGACGGCAAGCCTCGTCCGACCCTCGGTCGTGTTGTCGGATGGGCTCAACGTGAGGGTTGCGGCTCGGTCGTCGCCGTCAACCTCTTCGCGTATCGGGCGACCAAGCCTGCGGAGCTTCGCAGCGCTGTAGTGGACATCGTGGGCGAACGCAATGACGACGTCATCCGCCACGAGTCGTCCGCCGCCGCCATCACGCTCGTGGCGTGGGGTTCGCACCGGCTTGCGGCTGCGAGAGCCTCGTCTGTTCTCCCGATGCTCCGTCAGCCGGTTTGTGTTGGCACCACGAAGTCCGGTGCACCCTCGCATCCTCTCTTCACCCCGGCATCGACGCGCTTTAGGCCGTACCCGTAGAGGCGTCCACACCGGGCTCCATCTAGCGACTCTTGCTCAGATCGCCTTCCCAGATCGCTGGCAGCCGCACTACAGCGGCCTTGCCGGCGCGTGGGATCAGGAGGGCTTCTCCCGTACCTTGTGTGTCGAGCTCTCGGATCTGGTTCTCCGTCAGCACGGGACGGAGGCGCGTGTTGACCGAGATGTCTCCGCTGGCGAGCAGCCCGCGGCCGCCTCTCGACGACACGGACCGCACGATCTCGTCGTGCTCCCCGAGGAGGCTGGTGATGTCCTTGAGGTCTTTGGCAGAGCCGAGGCCGCCGAGCACCAGCCGCTGCGTGGCCAGGTCACGCAGGAGCGCCTCGCCGACTCCCGGGCCCCACGTGTTGCGGGCTTGGTCGACGGACTGGACGACGAGCATGGTGCAGATGCCCGAGCCGCCGCCGGTGGACATCAGCTGGTCGAGCTTCGGGATCGGGGCGACGTTGGCAGCTTCGTCGAGTGCGAGCAGCAGCGGCGTCGACAGGCGGCCATGTGCGCGGGCCCTGCGGCGTGCCGTCTCGACCACATGGTCGGCCAGCGCAGCGCAGAGTCCGGCGACGGCTTGTTGCTCGGAGGGCGAGCCGAGCATGTAGAGGGTGTGCCAGTCCTCAAGGAACCAATCGGCGGTGAACGACTCCGCTGCCCGGCCGCCGGCCACGGCGCGCACGGTCGGCAGGTAGAACGGTTCGAGCGCTTGCTTGACCTGGCCCCACACGCCGGCCTTGTAGCGGGGCTCGTTGGCGATCGCTGCTCGCAGCGAGTTGGACCACAGGCCGCTGTCGTCAAGCTGGGAGAGAACGGCGACGGGCTCGGTGTCGTCGGATCGGTTGGCCCACTCGACGACCTGCATCATCGTCAAGTCGGCTCGGGCGGCGGCAAGTAGGTAGGCGCACAGCACGTTGCGGCCCTCCTGGCGCCAGTAGGCCTCGTCGCCCGAGGGGTTCGGCCGGCCAGCGAAGAGCGCGTTGGCTCGCTGGAGCGCGGTGAGTTCGTCGGTGCACCCGACCAGCGGCGTCCACCGCACGCGCTCGAACCCAGCGGGCGGGTCGGTCGTGTCGGCCGGGTCGAACAGCAGCCGGCGGCCACGTGTGCGCCAGTCGGCGGTCCAGCCGACGATGTCGGGCCGTAGCCCGGTCACCACCACCGGGCCTTCCCAACGGGCCACGGTAGGTGCGACCAGCCGGGCGGTCTTGCCGGACCGGGGCGGACCGATCACCGAGAACGTGTCCTCGATCGAGGCCCACACGCCCTGGCCCGTGTGCGCCCGGCCAAGCGCAACCCCCGTCGCATACGGCGACCGAACGCCAGTGGAGCCAGGCCGCAGGAAGTGTGCCCGAGCGAGATGAGCGTCCGCCGACATCTGCTCCAAGTCCTCCCGCTGCGCAAGACCTCGCCGACGAGCGGACACGTCTCGTATCCGACTCGCCGCGACGAGGAACGTAACCACAGCGATAGCAGCGAACGTGACGACCGTCGTGGCCCCTGCCCACGGCCCCAAGACGCCGTGCGCCCGCAGTGTGTCGGACGGGTGGAACATGGATGTCGTGTAGTCGAGTAGTTCGCGCAGGTTGTGCGGTCGCCACCGCCCACCGGTCCCTGCCAGCGCGCCGACTGTGCATGCACTGAACCAGGCGAGAGCAACGCCCGCAGCGAACAACACCGGCATGTAGCCGAGTCCGATCGGCGGCTGCTGCGTCGGGCCAGTGTTCTTGCCAGCCGTCACTCGGGCGCTCGTCCACGCGAGGTGAACACGACCTCGGTCGCAGCGACCTCCCACTCGTCGTCACCTGATCGGAAGCGGACTCCGTGGTCCTCGTCGGCGGCGAGTTCAGTCCACCCCGCAAGGGCGGGTCGCAGCGCTGCGGCGACGCCAGGGGCCCCTGCGGTGAATCGGAATGACACGGTCATCGTCGCTCCCGAGGCGTCAGGTTGGGTGATGTCCACTCCCCACCCCGTCAGGACCAATCCGGCTGTTCTCGTCGTCAGCTGGGTCTGGACGAGGTGAGATGCCGCCACGGGTTCAGGCACCAGGACGGTTGGCGCCACGTTGCGGAAGGTTCCAACGCGACGGACCTGCACGGCACGCAGCCCTGCGAACTCGGCGTAGCTGCAACCCGAAAAGGTCCAGGTGACCGGTGTCGTCGGGTGCGAATAGATGCGCTCGGTGCAGTCCGCTCCCGACACCGTCGTTGTCGTGTCCCCGTACGACCAGCCGCCGGCCGCCAGGCCCGCCGCAGCGGCGAGACCGTCGAGCAGGTCGCCCAGAGTGTCGTCGTCGACGAACAGCCAACCGATGCCCTCGTCGCGCGTCACGACGCCAGGCTCGACCGTCTCGACGTGGGCGACGGCATCGGTGACCACCACGCCCATCGCGGAGGGGAACGGGATCTCCCGAATGTCCAATAGCTGCACAACGCTTGCCGTCTGGAGGAGCTGCCCGCCACGATCGCGATAGGTCGCCACGACAGCGGTCGGCAAAGGCCGGCCGTCAACGACGAACGGGATCGGCTCCCCGACCGGCGCGGCCGCGGGCTCGCCGTCACTCGGAATTTCGGTCGCGGTTGGTCGAGCGGAGGTCGGTGAGGTCGACGGCAAGGTGGTACTCGTCGGGGTGGTCGCATCACACTGGCTGGTGGTATCGGCACGACAAGCCATCAGCGTTGTCACGGCGGTGAGGGCGATGAGCGTTCTACGGCTACGCATCTGAACGCTGGCTCAGGCGGCTGCAGCAGCGAGCAGGTCGGAGTTCTTGGAGCGCCACCGGTGCAGCCGCTGCCGATCGGCCGGGCTGACACGATCGGACTCGCCGGTCAGCCGCTGCGAGGCGACCCGGACCACGTCCGGAGGCGTGGCAGCGATCACTTGGCGAGCAACAACGGCATTGGTCGCAGCTGTCCCCACCGGGTCCCAGCTGCAGCCTTCGTCACTCACCATCACCGACGCGGCATCGATCGACACCGTGTCCATTTGGCGGCGACGTGCGCGGCGAACATTGCTCAGTAGATGGCTGTGCACAGACGAGTAGAACGCCTCCTCAGTCGGGCAACCACGGACAATCGCCCGCCACACCCCCTCGAGCATCACCGCATCCGGGTCCTCCAGCCCGGAGCTGGACGCCCGCCGCACGAGGCACCACGCCAGCCCCCGCCGCCGTCCGAACGCCGCAGCAATCGCATCGACGTCGCCGCTCTCGGCGAGGGCGATCACATCCCCCCAGTCGAGTGCCAGAAGCGCAGGAGGGACGGGTCGGGACAGCAGTTCATTGATTCGCATGCCGAGCACACTGAGCGCCTACCTCCCACCGGACGCCCGGACCCCGACTCCCGACGCACTCCTATTGCCTGGTCAGTGCCGCTCCCCCACCCCGAGGATTGTGACGACTTGACGACACCGTCACGGTCACGGGTCCGCGAGTTAGACCGAACGCCAGAGCTCGTTCTGGCCTTCAACCTTGCCTCGGAGAGTCATCTGTCAGCGCGCCAAGCTGATAGGTTCCCCTACGTGTCGGTCGAATCGGGGCAAGATGGTGAACTCCTCACGCCGTTTGGTCACAGCCGGTCCGAGATGTCAAGGATCCATGATCTCTTCATTAGAGTTGCCCTCCGCCCGGAGGCGTACTGCACACGAATCTCAGAACGCATTAGCGTGGGCGGATGGTCAGTCGAGCGAAAGGTCTCGGCCTCGTTCCATCTCCCGCTTGGCCATGACTTGCCGCCTCGAATAGTCCTGCCCCTGATGCAAGTTGAACGGGGCCGCGCCTTTGCTGACTTCACGTGTTCTGACGAGTCTGGGATTTCGCTGCCCGTTCTCTCGAAGGCTGAGAACAAGTTCTTCGCAGCGACCACCCTCTTCCACGCGGTATCCGCTGTTGCGCAGGATCTTCTCCAACAGCAGTACCCATTGACGGAAGAATCTGAAGTGCTTCAGACGGAGATAGGCCGGGTTGCGAAAGCATTCGCAGCGATACCGCTGCGGCCGCCGGGGCAAGCCTACGAACTGGCAGCTGGGTTGCTTGAAGATGAGGTTTCAAAGCTCGGGGATTCAGAGCCGACGAAGCAAGTGCTTGCAATCGTACGAGGTTCACCAGAGCTCGTGCAGCTTATTCGGACCCTTACATCGTACTACTTCGTGTCCATTGTCTACTACACCAACGGAACCCGGGATCGACCAATCATCAGGCTCGCCTATCGAAAGACCTACATCGAGCGACTGGCGGTCGGGAAGGGAGAGTCTAGACGAAGGTTGCTTCAGTCGTTGTTCGGAACAACTCAGAGCACCTATGCCTTCCCCGTTGACTTTGCCCTCCGAACGAACAGTTACCATCTCCGAATCAAAGGCCCTGATGGAAACTTTGTGAGAGAGCAGTCAATTCGTTACCAGGACACAGAAGTCGAGGAACCTCGCGAGGTAGTACGGCCGAGATTCCCGAGTGATATTCAAGGTCGACCATCTCTGCCACACAATTTCGTTCATCTATATGTTGGGAACCGAGGCAATCCTGGTGATCATCGAAGGATGTTTGCTCGGGTCCAGTTTCTTGAAACGCCACCGGGGAGCCTAGCCATCGCGGCCTCCTTATCAGTAGTCACCGCAGTCATCCTTGCGGTCACCACGCAGAGCCTTGAGAGCTTGGTTAGGTCCTCATCCGTGATATCCGGGATCCCGGCGCTAATACTTGCGATTCCCGGAGCTGCCAGCGTCTGGCTGTTTCCATCGTATTCGATGGCCGCGGGCCAGTCTCCACTTCGCTCGCGAATGGCTCTAGCGACCGTGGCTGGGTCCTGCCTTGTGGCGGCTTTGTCCATTTCAATTCTTAGCGCCCGAAATTTTCACATGCTAAGCGGCATCACGTACTCGCTCTGGATTGCGCTCATATTTGCGAATGTCTATTGGGCTTGGCGATGCACCATCGGTGGCCTCTGGAATAGGAAGGAGCACCGCCGGGCGATTGCAATCTCGCGCCAGCGCGAAGACAATCTGACTATCAGCGACATCAACCTACTAGAGAAACTAAAGGCATAGCACCCAATGACATACCACGCAGATACATCAGTTCCGACCCTAACTCCTGAGAAAGAGTCGCTGGAGGACATCTTTGGTCCGACACCATCAGGTGGTGAATTTGTGGCCACCCCGGACAACCCCGCACCCGGTCCGACCTTTTCTCCGGAGATGGTTGAGCGCATTGCATCCAACGCAAGGCGTTCGGTCCTAGATGGCTCCTGGGAAGACATCTACAGGGAGATACTCCGCGATGTCAATGGACTGGTCAATGACCGAACCCAGTGACACGACCTGGAATGACCAGCCAATGATGCATCCCAACAGTGACTATCTCGTAGCTGGGTGGAGCAGGATCCTCGGGAACAATTCTCTGCAGGGCCGTGCGGGAGAATCGATGACCACGCCAGTGCCGATCGAAGCTCGGCATCTTCGTTGGAAGCCTCAAGCAGTCGGTGACAGTTTGATGGGCGAGGGTCTTGAGACCCGATCGACGGAACTGCAAGACTGCCACACCACCCGGCGCCAGCAGCCTGGTCGCCTCCGAGATGTACGTTGCGATCTCGTCCCTTCGACTGACGTGCTGCAGTACGAAAATACTGTAGATTAGGTCGAACGATGCTGGGGCAAGCGACGCAAGTTCAGTTGCCCCTCCGTGTACCACGTCGTGACGACCGCGGCGGCCGGCGGCTTGGACCGACTTCTTCCACTCTGCCAATGCTTGGGCGCACACGTCGTTGCCGACAGTGTCCGCTCCTGCAGACGCAAACCAGGAAAGAACTCGCCCGTCACCGCAGCCGATTTCAAGGACCCTCCGTGGGGCAGACTTTAGATTCGCCAGACGAAGGATCTGCGCATGATCTCTATCCCCGGTCTCCTCGTAGTCATGGCCGTGATTCCGGGTCGCTATTACTCGTCGACCGAGAGCGTTGAACCACTTGCTCCACGCGGCCTCATCGGGATGACTCATTCGAGGACGATCCGTATTGCTGACACGAGTTGTGGACGTTAGCAGTCAACGTGAGTCCAGTTAGGGTTCGTCCGCCTATCCATGTTCAACAAGAGGGAATCCCCTGCTGTCGGTGCTGAGGAGGGTTCCACTCCTGGGTCTTTGACAAGTGGAAGGCTTGGCGATCGATCGCCTGGTTCGTGTAGGTCAGCTTCTCGAGCGTTGCTGACAATGTGATGTCGACAACGGCTAGGCGGCCTTGGCAGTGGATGAGGGCTCGGCCTTTTGGCAGCTTGGTCAGCACTTCGCTGCAGGCCGGGGGTAGCTGTAGCTCGGCGCAGGCGTGTTCGGCGTCGGTGTGGGTGCCTTGGCGGAACAGCACGTGGGTGTCGCTGTCGCCCACGAGGCCCTTGCCGATCTTGGCGAGGCTGGTGCCGTCGTCGGCCTGGTTGCCCAGGTCGGACAGGCGATGCACGAGCGCCCAGTTGGAGGTGCCATGTTGGCGGCCGAGCTTCCACGAGTGCTGCAGCCACCGCACGGTGTCCGCCGTCGTTCCAAGACGCCACGTCTCGTCGTTGAGCATGATCGTTCGACCCGGCGACCCACCACGGAGCTGGTCGACTGCTCGTTGGCCGGCGAGCATCGCCAGTCGGAGGAGCTCATCGTCAGTACCGGTGCCGGACAGGTCGATCACGACGCCGCGACTCGTGTCGACGTTGACGGTGGTGTGCCCATTGAACATGCCTGCCTGCGCGCCAGTGACAAGGCCACGCAGACGGAAGCGCAGTTCGTCGGTGCCCGCGAGGATGGCCTCACGGTCCTTGGCCAGCTCCTGACACACCTCGACGGGCGGGTCGCGCAGCGCGTCGAGCAGGTCGGCCAGGATCGGCTCGGTACGAGTGCCGGCGACCCAGGCGACCAGGTCTTCGAGCACTGCGGTCTCCAGTCCGTTGAGGGAGCGGCCGAGCAGCACCGACGCCAGCGCCGTGACGAAGCGCAGGCGGGCACGGTCACCATCCTCGGTGCGGTCCGAGGCGAGCGGGTTCACACGCGACTGGCCGCCCGGGTGCAGCTGGATGACTGACACACCGAGCGCGTCGGCCAACGCCCGGTACTCGCCCTTGGGATCGACGGCCACGAACCGATAGCCGAACGCGCCGACGCACCACCACACGACGGTCTTGCCGATCGTCGACTTACCGACACCAGGCTTGCCAGCCACGATCACGTTCGGGTTCGACGCCAACTCGGCGAGCAGCAGCCCGAACGGGTCGAACGTGAACGGCGCCCGCCCTGCAAGCAGGTTCACACCGATCAGCGGCCCGGGGCACAACAGCCCACCATCGAAGTGCCACGGGAACGCCGATCGCAGATGCCGGGTGGTGACGGTGGATCGGTCGAGGCGCAGCCCCGTGTCGAACCCAGTCACTGTTCGGCTCGCTCCACACGGAGCCCTATCGGCAGCGCGGCGGCCCAGCCGACGTCGTGCAACGTGTCGAGCGGCCGCACTCTCGCGCTACCGCATCGTTGGGCGGCACGCTCGAGTGCCATCGAACGCTCGTCGAGCTCTGCCTCCGTGCGTGCCGAGACCACGATCACCGCGTAGGAGTCCATCTCGGCGTGGCCGTCGATCAGCTCGGTCTCGCGTGCCTTGAGCGCCGCAAGCTGCGCGTCGCCCTTGGCGGTGACCCGACCCTTGCGGCGGGCTTGAACTTCGTTGTTCGACGACGAGCGCGCCATCTCCGTCGACAGGCGACGCACCGATCGCGACGGCGCGATCGGCTCGAACACAACCGTCGTGAACTTGGGGCCGCCAGCAGCTGCGAGCAGGGTTCGCATCCAATCGCCGGCAACGGCCCGCGCCGGCCAGCGCAGCTGATAGGCGCGATGCACTGCACCGTCGATGGACACGAACAGTCTGTGTGCGGTGATCTGGCCCGGGCCCTCCTGGCCGCGCTCGGGCAGGGCCAACCGCTCGGCGAGGGTGGGCACAAGCGGTGTCGGCGCGAACGGATCGCCGAGTTGCCGAAGAAGTCGCGACAGCCCAAGCGGCGACAACGGCCGACCCACCTGGAAGCCGCGGTGGGTGAGCTCGCGAGCCAGCGCCAACGCTTCGTCGACGACCACAACCGACAGGTCGCTCGCAGCGCCAGCGCCAGACGTACGGGAACCGTGCGCGCGGCGACTGGAACGGTCGACGGTGACGGTGACGTACACCGTGTGGTCGGCGGCGGCGCCGGCGACTCGGCCGATGTGCTCGCGGTACTCGTCGGTCGCCGGGCCGGGCACACCGCGCTCTCGATGGAATCGGGCCAGCGCCTCGGGGTCGGCGGCTCCGTGGACATCGGTCCACGACAGCCGAGCGATCGCACGCTCGGCTCGCTCTCCGCATACCGAAGCAAGAACGTCACCGAACGACGCAAGATGCTCGTCGGTCTCCTGCTCGCCCAACAGCGCCATCTGCGGTCCGGCTACCGGCACCACGATCGACAGGTTGTTGCGGGCCTGCACCACGCCGACGGGCTCACCCACCGCCCACTCGTCTCGGGGCTCGGCGAGCCTGAGCACCACCCCGCGCAGGCAAGGAGCCTGACCCGCCGGCTGCCCATTGATCGGGGCCGACCAGGCGTCGGTGCCGCGCCAGTTCCGCCAGCGGAAACGCATCGCCTGCACCAGTCGAGTACGCACAGGAGTGCCACCGACCGACAGCATCCCGGTGGCCAGCACCGGCGCTGCGACGACCATGCCCACCCACACCGCACCGGTGGCCGCCGCCATGGTGAGCACGCCAATCGCCGCACCCACGGTGATCGTCTGCGACCTCGTCAGGCCCAGCAGAAACTTGGTCCGCTCGTGCGGCGGGAACACGTAGCTGCTCATCGGTCGCCGCTCCTGCCGTCGGCGGTCAACTCGTCGGCTTGGCGCGCCGCCGGCCCTGTCGCACTTCTGTCGCTGGCGCGTGGCGGATCGAAGCCGGCCGATGGTGCGCCGCCTTTGCTGCTGCCTGCACCACCCACGGCTGTGTCGGTTCCGGCCATGCGCTGAGGAGCGCTGCCCTGGCTTGCTCCGGTGCTCGTGGCCGTTGCCTCACGGACACTGCCAGCTGCGCTGCGCATGCCGCTCTGCGCCGCACCCGTTGCTGCGCCCATCGCCACACCGGCAGCCGCCCCCACGCCACCCGCTGCCGCCGCAGCTCCGCCTGTCGCGTCTCGGCTGGCCGTGCCGAACTTGCCAGCGACCCCTCTGCCGATCTGCGCCGCGCCGATCGCCCCACCAACGGCGGCGAGGCCCGCGCCGCCGCCACCGTCCGCGCCGACCGGGAACAGCTTGAACACCATGAACGGCATCAGTGTGGTCACCGCCATGCCGGCGATCGCTCCGAGCATGCGCACGAAGTCGAGCGGGCCCGATGCGTTGAAGTTCGCCAACGCCAGTGACATCGAAACGCCCGACAGGATCGGGGTGATCGACAACGCGACGAAGATCTTGACCATCGCCACGGTCAGGTAGCGGGCCGGTTCCCACACCCGTGCGGCAACTCCGACGGGCAGCATGACGATCACCACCGCCAGCAGATGCGCACGGATCAGCTGCTCGACGAACAGCAGGATCATGAACAGCAACATGAACAGCGCCAGCATCAGCCGCATGAACGGCACGATCGCGGTGTCCATCTGCATGCCGCCGCTGAAGCTCTGCCGTACTGCGTCGGTGAGTACCGCGCCGGCCACCGCGTCGGTGAACCCGAGCCACACCGATGCGATTGCGTACACCGACCCGAGCGCCAGCACCGTCACCGGCAGGTCGACCAGCGCCGAGGTGCTCGATGTGTTGGGCCGCACCGCAGTGAAGGCGGCCTGCAGCATCGACCCGCCGATGACCACCACCAACGCCATGTAGACCATCAGCGACGACGTCGCCCCAGCGCTGGCCCCGATCGTGGGCGTGCCCGCGGTGACGAACAGGCCGGCGATCTGGCGGGCCAACCAGTCGAGCGCCTCGAGCACGATGTCGAGGAAGAAGTTGAACACTGCGTCCGCGGCACCGCCGATGATCCCGCCGGCGGCATCGGTGAACCAGTCGATCGGGTTGAGGCTGAAGCCGAACATGGCCGAGCCTCAGCCGAAGACGAACGAGGCGATCGACACAGCGGACACCGTCACGACACCACCGACGAGGAGCTTGCCGAACCGCTCCTTCATCTCCGCCGCACCCGACCCGTAGCCGCCACGCTCGGCCGCCGCTGTGAGCATCCCGAAGGCCAGCAGCCCGCCGACCACAGCGGTCAGCGAGCCCCATTTGATGAACCCGAGCAACGTGTTCACCCGGGCCTTCACCTCCGCGGGCGCATCCGGTGTCGGGTCCGGCGGCAACATCGCCTGCGCTACTGCGTACACCGTTGCCTTCAGCTCTTCGAACATCACGCCTCCTGCTCCACGAGCAACCCATCGGCTGCCGACAACCGCAGGTAGGTCGGCCAGCGCCGCGGTCGTGACATCCGGACCGGTCACGAGCAGCGAGCACACCGACCTACCTCGGACGGTATGGGACTCACCAAACTCGGCCTCGCCGCCGGCCTCAGCCTTCTCGCCCTGACGATGGTGCCGATGATGTGCACCCCCGCCGACGGCACCGCCGACACCCAACTCCTAGCCGCCGGAGTCTGCGTCTACGGCTGGCCATCGATACCCCGTGCGGTCGCCACGATCCACGCCGCGCACCCCGCTGAACCGTTCACCGACGTCCAGTGGGAACGCTGGGCACCCGCGGCCGACATCCACCCGGGCGAGACACCACTCGGGCAGGCGAGCGACGATCAGATCGACCAGGCCCTCACCGCCGCCGTCACCGACGTCCTCGGCCGCAACCAGCAGCTTCTCGTCGCCGTGCCGACCGAGTGGATCCTTGGTGCCATCCCAGCCGACGACGACCCTGCGTGGACAACGGCACTCGACGGCGGCACCCTGCCGACGGACTACATCACCAACTGGCTGAACCTCTACGCCGTCGACCCCGGCGTGCTCGCCGCCGCCGAAGCCGCGGGCGTGCAGGACTGCGCCAGCGAAGGCCGGCTCTACCAAACCTGCGCCAACCCCGAACAGCTCGACGTCGTGCTCGCCACCATCCGTCACATGGAGTCAGGCGGCAACTACCAGGCCCAAGCTGCCAACGCCACCGCTTCCGGCGCGTACCAGTTCGTCGACGGCACCTGGGCCAATTACGGCGGCTATGCCCGCGCCAAGGACGCCCCGCCAGCCGTGCAAGACGCCAAGGCGCGCGAACATGTGCGACTGATCTTCGAGCGCTACGACAACGAGGTCGCCACGGTTCCCGTCGTCTGGTATCTGCCCGCGGGGTACGGCAACGACGAACTGATGGACACCGTGCCCGCCGGCAACACACTCACGCCCCGCCAGTACCAAGCCCGCTGGCTCGATCGCTACCGCATCGAAGCCGACGCCGCTGGCGTCGAGCTCACCCCCTGCGGTGGGGTGACCAACCCTGACGGCGAGTTCGCCCTACCACTGCCTCGGGAGGTGTTGACGCCCGACATGCTGATCCGCCCCCATCACGACTACCCCGCCATCGACATCGGCGTGCCCGTCGGCACGCAGCTGTTCGCTCCAGTGACCGGCACCGTCGTCGCCGTGTCCAACACGACCACAACCTGGTACGAACCCAGAGGTGGACGCTGCACGGTGGGCGAATGCTCGAAGTGCGGCGTCGGCGTGCGCATCGAGAACCCGGCAGGTTGGCAATGGTCGATGTGCCACATGAGCCGCAACGACCTGGCTCTCGGCCAACAGGTGACAGCTGGCGAACCCATCGGCCTCAGCGGCAACACCGGCCACAGCAGTGGCCCCCACCTCCACTACGGCATCCGCAACCCCAGCGGCGTGTCGGTGTGCCCTCAGCAGCTTCTGATGGGGATCTTCGTTGGCACCGAGTTGCTCGAACTTGCCCAATTGTCGACCGATGGCTGCAGTTCGCACGGCTGACTGACGGCGGAGCATTGGCGGCCGTCAACCCGGAAGCCGTCGTCACCAACATTCAGATTAGGGCAGCCGCCACCACCGGGGTCGCACCCGACCCGCCACCATCATCCCGCGTCTCACTCGCACACGGCCTCATCGAAACCATCCGACCTGACAGCGACGCCCACCTTCCCGCCCTCGCCGAAACCCACATCTTCATCGCGCGCGATTTCACCGAAACCGGTATGAGTCCCGTGGAGTGGTGGGGTGTTGGGGGTCCACCGTGGGGTGAGCCATCGGCGTGATTCTTGGTGTGTTCCGCCAAGAAACAACGAACGAGTACACACCGATGGCTCAGACTGCAAGGCTCCTAGCTTGCTAGAACAACGCTGAGGACAGAACGGCCTCCGCTCGGTCAATATCGAGGTCAGCGCAGCCCAAGAACTCACCGACTCTTGACAGACATTGCCGAGGGTTCGATCGAAGGTTCGCGCTGTCGTACACCAGCAGATCATCGGCCTCGTCAGAGCCCGTGGCCTCGGAGCTTCGTAAGCGACCTCGGAGCATCTCTGCAACGCGCGGGTCAACTTGCGCGCCGTACAGTTTGGCTGTCGCCGCCCAGAGTGCGTCGAACGAACGCTGATAGTCGTTCGTCGGCCGCGACGCCGCTACGAACTTGGCACCTGGCCACAACGAGCGAAGGAGCGCTAGATCAAGGACGTAGAAAGGCGATTTGAGCAATATCGGGACGTGTGGCGGTGCGAGGACTTCGAGGAGGGTGCGATAGGTGGTGAAGAACCGAGTCCGCTCAAGTGCTTCCCACCAGTCAAAGTACTGGCGGGAACATCCCTCGACGACGTAGTGGTAGCCACCCAGCATCGACTTGTGGAGCACATTGCATTCCTCTGGCCCGGTTGCCTCGATGTGGTGCATCTGTCGCAGGTCCGGTCCGAGGCGGTGGACGGCATCGGCTCGTATTCGTGCGAGTCTTTCGCCGCGATGTTCCGCTTCGGGCCCGCGCAGCGGCAAGAGGCAGTCACCTACGCTCGGAGTCCAGGCACCTGGCAGTCCCACTGCGAGCGCATGGTGGAGTGCGGTGGTGCCGCATCGTGGCGGACCGACCAAGACGACTAAGTTTCGGTTGCTCAACGGTCCGGAGTTGTCAAGTATTCTCACGAGTTCACGGGCGTTGGACACCTGTTGAGCAAGTTGAACGCGGGAAAGGGTTGAGGTTGGGATCGACGCCGCAAGCACTTCAGCTGCCTCATCGATCCAAGGCATTCCTACCGCGTCGAAGTCCGAGGCGGACGCATGAGGATGAGCCATGGACGGCTACGCCGAGACCACAAGGGAGACGTTGTGACCGCCGAAACCAAACGAGTTTGAGAGCCCGAACGTTCCGGGGCCCACGACACGCGATTGGTCAATCGCTGCGTCGACTCGCACTAGGGGGTCAAGACAGGTCAAACCCGCAATTCGCGGAACGATCCCTGTCCGGCAACTGAGAATGGTTCCGATGACCTCCGCGGCAGCCGATCCGCCGATCATGTGACCGGTGACCCCCTTCGGTGCCGTCACTACAGGCTGCTCACCACCAAAGACCCTTTCAATTGCGAACGCCTCGGCCAAGTCATTCCTCACGGTCGAGGTGCCATGGGCGTTCACATGGCCGATGTCGGTGAGAGCGAGGTCAGCGTCCTTGACTGCGGCCATCATGCACTCGCTCGCGTACATGCCGTCTTCGCGCGGAGCAAGAAGGTGATGGGCATCGCAATTCGTTCCATATCCGAGGATCTGACCGTGCGGGTTGATCCCCTCACTATCGGCGTCGGCCCGTCGCATCAGCAGCAGAAACGCGGCCCCCTCGCCCATCACAAAGCCATCTCGATGAACGTCGAACGGCCGACTGGCGGTCAATGAATTCGAAGCAGTGGACATCGCGCCAAGCCTCTCGAACCCAACCATGGCTGAAAGGTAGGTCAGAGAGTCCACTCCACCGGCCAGGACAACGTCGGTTCTTCTGCTGCGCAGCTGCCACATCGCCTCACCAATAGCGGTGGCTCCCGCCGCACAGGCGGTCGAGTACGTGATCGCTGAACCGTTGAATCCGTAGCGGATCGCGAGGTGCGCCGCGGTCGAGTTCGTCATTGTGAGTGGAATGCCGAGCGGCGAAACTCCGCGAGGGCCCGACGCGACAAGTTGGCGGGTCTGTTGCTCGCTGTACTCTCCCGCCCCGAAGGTTCCAACGGCGACGGAGCAACGCGCTCGATTGCGAATACTGGCGTCCACGGAGTACACCGCGTCGTCTGCGGCGGAGATGGCGAGAAGTTGCGGTCGGGGGAGGCGCCTCAGCTCGTGGAGCTCCAACCGGTCTTCTGCGCTCGCACGTGGGATGCGACACGTGAGCGGCTCCCAATCCGGACGCTCGCCGAACTGCTGCGGGGTTGCGGTGCTCTCGGCATTGCAGAGCCGTTCCCAAAAGGCGGTGGTGTTGGATCCGGCCGGGGTTGAAATGCCCCATCCGACGACAGCGATGGCCTCACTCACCCCCGAGGATTCCGTTCGTCGTCGTCCATCGCAGTTCTCACAACCGAGACGAACTGCTCGAAGGTCTCGCAGCTGGCGAACATGTCCGGGTCCAGCATGACATCAAGATGTTGCTCGACGATCATGCCGACTTCGATGAGGTCGAGCGAGTCGAGTTCCAGGTCCGTGAGGGTGACGTCTGCGACGCCGGGGTCCAGATCGACGCCCTTGACCAAGCGGATTGCGAGGCGCAACGCTTGCCGAACGTCCTTCATGCTCCGCTGCCCATCACTGTCACCATCCTCGTTTCCTGTCGAGCACCACTTCTCGTCGACGCACGATAGTCAGTCGCGCCGTCGGCCGATCGATTCTCGGTCACGTCAAACCTGCAATCGCTGCTCGCACCAACAGCTCCCGACGATCAAGCTCGGGAGCGAGCCGGCCGTCAACGATTCCGTTTGTGTGGATTGCAAGTGCGACATCTCGTTCCGGGTCAGCCGCTGCGAAGGTCATGCCGGAGAGGCCGGCGCACCCGAACGCGCTTCTCGAGAGGCCCGGAAAGGCCCCGCCCGCGAAGAATCCACGCGAGTAGCTGAGCGTTCGGCCCAGAACGGGGTCATACTCGAGGGCGGTCGCTGGCTGAGTCAAGAAGCGGGTGGTTGGTCCTGAGATCACCGATCCTGCGGAACTGCCCGTCCATACGGATGCGAGGTGCATGAAGAGGGTAGCCAAGCCACGCATGCTTGCGACAGCTCCGGTGCCCGGGCGGATGTCATCCATCACTTCTGGGCTAGCTTCCCAGAGAATCGGAAGCGGCCCCACTCCGGGGCGGGTGAGGTCCACGTTCAGGCGCAGTCGGTCACGGATTCCTCCGCTGGGGGTGAACGAGATCTCTTGCGAAAGATGAAGCGGAGCGAGGACGAGTTGGTCGATGGCCTGGTCAAATCGCAACTCCGTCAGTGCCTCCAGCACCAGGGCGAGGAGATGCCAGGATGCATACTCGCTATACCGCCCGACTCCTTCAGACCGGGCCAGCGGTTCCAATGATCTCACCAGTAAGTCCCGTTCATAAGGCTTGCGTGCTAGGAAGAGCTCGCTTTGGAACTCGAGTCCTGCGGTGTGGCGCAAAAGGTCTTCGATCAGGAGCTCTCGTAACGGCCCGTTGATCTCCACAGCGAGCACGTCGCCGAGTCGATCGTGCGGGGACAGCGCGTGGGAATCGAACAGACTGCCAATGGCAACCGCCGTGAGGGGTTTACATGCGCAGTAGATCGAGAAGACCGAGTCGAGATCGACTGCTGCGCCAACACCGTCCACACCCACGGCGACCTCGACCACTGTACGTCCGCCTTGCATCACACAAGCCTGGGCAGCCGTGCCAAAAGTGCCCGACGAGACGATCTCAGTGAGCAACTCGCGCAGGCCCTGATGGAACATTGGCTAGGCTCGCCAGCCCGGTGCGCACAGATGCTCAGCCAGCGCACAGAGCAGGACGATGATGTCGGCCCTTTGAAGCAGTTGAGCTCGCACATCGCACGCTTGGTAGAGGGCGGCCGCAAGGAGGAGATCCGCCCTCGTTCGGCACGCAACATGCGACATGGTGAGCGCCGGTAACAATCCAGGTTCGGCGAGTCGAGCGGTCATGCCGAGATAGAAATCCGAGCGAACCACGACCGAAGACCCAGGGGTGAAACCCGGCCGACGGAGGGTGAACTCACCCGCCTCGAAGAAGTCCGTGAAGTACACCGGCCCGACGGGCGAGTTGATCTGCATGTGCTGCACCTGCAAGGTGGCGCCGAGAAGCTCTCGGCCTGCGGAGATCGGGAGTTCCAACCCAAAAGGCGGCATCGGAGTGAAGTCGATTCCGTTGATCGAAACGTCGACAGGATGTAGGTCTGCGGCTTGTTGGAAGGTCGTCACAGCATCGATCAAGCCACGGACAGCGGAACGCAGGTAGAGCTCAGCGGGTCGCTTAGTGTCCGTATCGATGCTGACGCAGCGGCCGACGAGAAAATCTACGACGACCTGCTCGCCGGCGTCATCAAGTGAAACTCGGAGGTCCCGTCCGCCAGTCTGAATTCCCACCTTGTCCTGCAGAGGTCTAAGGCTGCGCACGCTCGTCCCAGCCAGACTGAAATCGGAGGTGGATGCGACGCGCCACTCTCGTGGGTGTCGAGCGATGATGCCGAGCCGGAGCGGTCACGCGTTGCACGTGTCTCCGCCGAGCGGACCATGGCAAACGATCATGGTTATCGGGTAGAAACTCCGAAACCGGTGACCATCGACCCTGAACTCCAGATCTACGGCCTCAAGTCGCGAGGTGGGGCCGTCTCCGATAACCGTCATGTGGAGGATCAACTGACGCGCGGTGTTCGCGTCAATTCTGCCCAGTCCGTCGACCGATCGAAGCTCGAAACCAGATTCGGATGGGATGTCGATACCCGTCAGGTCAACGCCGCCGTTCACGATTGGAAGCACGACCACGAGGTCCCACTCCCACTTGAACCCCCCCGGGGCCTGGAAGGTGTTCGTCAGGGATTCGGGAATCTCAAAGTACCTTGCGAGGTCGACACGTTGCTCTGGCTTCCCATCACCCCCAGGTCCGTCACACCCAGCGGGGACAAGCGCAAGCGACATCATCGCACCCAAGATGGCCGGCCTGACGCGCCTGCGGGTTCTCACTTTCCAGTGTCGCCTGCGTAGATCCTCGATGCGTAGGCCAAATAGTTGTCCCAACCGCAGATGTAGCCACTCGTGTTAACGGCCGTGTAGGTGATCTTTCTCGAGGAACTCATTGAGGTCGCATATTGGCCGGAGAAGCCCTTGATGTTGATGCCAGCCGAGACTTCGTCCATCCAGCTCGTGCTCCGAGCGACCTGCTCGTTGGGGATGTTCCATTCGTGCTTCCAGGCAGCGTTCGCGCCACAATAGAACGTACCTGCAGCCACGTTATCACCCGGCCCGACAAACAAGTCCTTCAGAACGTACCATTGCCATTGCTCAGGGTTGTCGCAGTAGACCTTGTGCTCGGCATATTGATACTGCGGTCGCCACACTCTGCCGGTGTTAAGGTTCTGCGGGAGCGTCCACTCGAGACTTCCGCCGACGGAGTTGCTGCCGCTAATCGAGAAGCTGCCGCTGCCGCCGGTGAAACTCAAGCCGATGCTGGAATTCATGGAATTTCCGTTGGTGAACCCCAGGGTTGCTGTTGAACTCAACGAGTCGACCACCTCCGCACCAACTGTGAAACGGGTGTACAACCAGTACTGCTCTGAGCCGCAGGGAGGGACAACGTGATAATGGCCGGGATGCGTCGGCCTCGCTGCACCGAAACTGCCGCGTGCAACCGGCGCGGCATGGTCGGAGTTCCAGGTCAGCGGGACTTGAACTGATTTTGGCTCCATGCGAGACACCAGATTTGCGCGGGTTTCTTCAATGCTGGTCGCGTTGTACGCGTCCACCTCATCCCAACTTGACGTCCACGCGACCACTCGGCCGTTGGCATCGAAGGCGGGATACACGTTCGTCGTCCACTCGCCGTAGGCGTACCCGTCCGACGCTCGGAACGTCACCAGGAGGCCCCCTTCGAGGTTAAGGTACTGCTTGTAGTCGAAGGAGGGATCGACGGCGAGCCGCAGATACTCCTCCAGGCGTCCAATCGAGCCGATCGCTATCGGCATCTGCGACATCGTGGCGTAGTCTTCCACTTGGACCGGGTTGGCAAACGCCACTACCTCAATACCGGTTCCTGAGGGTTCAATTCCGTCCGCCAAGGACACAGACACCGTCGCAATTGTGGGCTCCTTCTGCAGGAACGCTGAGTCTGTGAGTTCAGCCATCCGTGCATGCTGAAACGCAATCTGTTCCTTGGCGTGCTCGATACCGAAGTAAACATGCTCCGTTGGCTTCTCAGGGCTGGACATCTCTTTTGGGATGTCCTCCCATGAGGGAGCCAACGGAGCGACAATCATGCGGATGTCGTCTGCCGAAAGCACCTTCGCCGGGTCGGCCGTGTCATCGGCCACTTCGAGCACCGAAGGCACCGACATGCCGATACCCGTGAGATATTGCTTCAACTCGCCAACGGTCATACCGACGAGCCGACGAAGGTAGTCGTCGGACAGTGTGATTCCTTCACCAGCAATGGTCGCCTTGAGTGCCCTAAACTGCGCGTCCTCTTCGGAGCCAACATCATTCGAAGCGCCCCCCGCCGATCCGCCGATCTGGCTTACGATTAGAGCGAACAGGCTCGCTGTTGCCAAGGTGTTCCTTCGTTGCTTCATCGAGCCCTCCAGCAGTCGTTCTTTGGGACTCAAGCAGAAGTGACCTAGCCAGTCAAGCGAAAGCGCGCTGGTGCGTCGACGGTGCGACCCTGAAAGTCGCCACATCAATGGCCCTCTCTCACGCGAATCTTCGGCGCGAGCTTTCGCGAGCGGTTCGGTGCTACTCGGTGATCCGAAGTTAGATAGTGGTTCCTCAGAGACTCGAGATGACGCCACGACCAACCGAACGAGCTTGATTCAACCGAGAGTGAAGGCCCCGCTGGATCCAGTGTGACCTTTGCGATTGTCCTCCGCTACCGCCTCGGGCCCGGAGGTCGCCGTCGGCGGCGAGGTTGAGTTCACGCGGAAGGCTGCAGTCTTGCAGCGCCCACCGGACCCGGCGCAAGCAGTGCCAAACGCTGACTCCTCACCGACCGAGCAGCTTGACGACGCCTTCGTCGGGTTCTTCGCCGGCGGCAACCACGTCTCGCACTCTGCGCTCGACTTGGGTGCGGTCCGCGGGAGTGCCATGCTGACCTGCTGCCAGCTTCGCTGCTGCACGGGCCAGCGCCCACGGTGCGTAGGCCGGGAGGACTTCGTTCTCGATGCGAAGGAGCATCGCTACGACCTGGCGAACGGGGACGATGCCGGGCTCGTCGGCGAGTGATGGCCAGGCGTTGGCGATGTCCACTGACGCGTTGAGCACTGCAGCTTGGGCGACAAGCACGGCCGAGTTGCGGCCGTCGAGCCAGTCGTAGTCGTGGGCCCAGCTCCACTCCCTCGACGCTGCACCTTGCGCTCCGCCGTAGGCCTCGCCGGGCAGAGTCGCCAACTGATGCACCGCGGCATTGAGCAGGTCGACACGCTCCGCAATCGTCCGGCGTTGGTCGTGCGCAGCTGCGACGAGGTCGCCGATCCACTGGTAGTCGGTGCGGACACCTGGATCGAGCGAGATCATCCGATTCACCTTCACTGCGAGGGCGTCGCTGCCCGACCGCTCGGGCGTGCGGTACAGGTTCTCCCAGGCCTTGCGGGTCCACGGTTTCGACCGTGAACCGGCACCGGAGTCAGCGAGCATCTCGATGTCTTGCGCTCGACCCTTGGCGGCCAGCAGGAACGGTGTCACGGTTGCGACACCCTCTGGCACTGGCACGCCCGACAACGTTCGGATGCGCGGCACCGGGAGAGCGAATGCCTCCAGCAACGCTCGCGGCCGCAGCATCGTCGAAGGCAGCTCAACCACTACAGGCGGCACCATCTCAACCGGGGGCAGTGGCCGCTCAGCGTTCGGTGGCGACGGATCGAGCTCGGCCCTCCCAGCTGACGATGTGGGTGGCGAAGGCGGAGCCGGAGGCGGGTACGTCACTCGACTTGGGGCCACCTGAGGGCGAACGGCCGTCGGGCGAGCAGGCGCAGCGGCCGGTGCCGACGGAGCGACCGACCTCGCCCGCCGACCAAACGGGCGCCTGCGGTGCCGCGTCGGCTCGGGCAGCGGACCGGCCAACGCACCCAGCAGCCTGCGCGTGATCGACTCCGCGGCGTCCATCACCTTGGCCGGCGCCGAACCGAACAGGTCGCCTGCGTTGCCGCCTCGCCACACTGCTTGGTGATACGGCACGTGACCGACCCAGAGCCACTCGTCGAACTTCTCTCGGGCTCGGTCGATGTCGGCAGCGCGCACGTCGCCGTTCAGGCACGAGTACACGACACGCACCTGGGTCGGGTCGAGCAGCGGCCGACCCGCCGATGAGTTGGTCAGGCTGCGGAGGTCCTCGCTGGCCCGGCTCTGCAGCGACGCGTCGTGCGACAGCACCATCAACAGCACGTCGGCAACACCGAGCAGCGCCTCGGTGAGCGGATCGGACTCCGGTGGTGGCGCATCGAGGAAGATCACGTCAGCCGCGCCCTGCGCCGCCTCGACGAGCCAGCGCACGTCGGAGAGCACCACCTCGCGTGTGCGTTCCTCTCTTGACCGTGCTGCGGGCACCACCTGGTAGCCGGTGACCGGATCGCGCCACCACTGCTGCGGGTAGGGCCGATCCCGCAGCGTCGGCACGCGCCCAGCGTTCTGCGTCAGCATCAGCTTCGCCCTGTCGGTGTGCTCGTCGTTGGCGATGCCGCAGCCGACCACCAGTACGCGCAGGCCCATCCTGGCCGCCGTGTAGCCGAGCAGCATCGACAGCATCGTCTTGCCGGGGCCGCCTTTGGGCGCTGTCACCGTCACCACCAATGGGGTCGGCCGTTGAGTGCTCATCGTCTGCATACCTTTCGTGTTCAAGTCGTCCACGTCCAACCAAAGCCGCCAGTCACAGCGGTGATCTCCACCTGCCAGGTGCCGTACCCACCAGAGCCCGCAGCCCCCGTTGTCCCGGCCCCCACCTGTGCTCCGCCTGGGGCGAACACGACGACTCTTGACGCTCCCGGCGCCGAGACCGTGATGTTGCACGGCTCGAAGCATTGCGACTCGACGACGGCGAATGTGAACGCCTTCGTCGACGAGGTCGGCACCGTCGTCGTCGGCACCATGGGCGGCGTGGTCGCTGGCGAAGTCGAGGGCGGCCGGCTCGTCGTCGGTGGCGCCGTGAAGGGTGACGTGGTCGCTGGCAGTGCGACGGACGTAGTGGGCGAGTCGGCGACCGTGGTTGACGTCGACGTGGTGCTGGTGGTCGTTTTGTCGACCGTCGTCGACGAGGCCACTGTCACCGGCGGAACTGTTGACCCGGGCAACGTGCTACTGCTACGCGGCATCGACGTCGACACCGTGGTCAATCCCTGCGCGTCGACGGCCTCAGTGCCGGCGTCGGGCGTTGAACGCAGCAGGGCGAACACGCCCGCAGCAATCGCCAGCCCACCGACGCCGGCCACCAACAACCGGCTGCGTCGAACCGGCCGCCGAGCCCGGTATAGACCCCATGCCGGCGACAAGCTCCTGGCGAGGTCGGAAGGTGGGCGCCGGCCGGCCTCCAGCCGACGAGTCGCAACCTGACCGGCAGCCTCATCGTCAGATCGGGCGATGAGGTCGAGCACCCACCGCGGCGCGTTCGGGTCGAGCGCCAGCTGATCCGCCGGCTGCTGCGGCGAGCTCAGCGCCTCACGCCAGCAGCGAGCGCACAAAGGTCCGATCAGGCGGCCGAGGTCTGCGTTCCACCGGCCCCGCTGCGTCACCCGGCGATGGCAGCCGCGGCCGCCGTGAAAGCGACGGGAGCCGTTACAGCGAGCCATGGCAAATTCGCGGCGTAGTGGCGTCATGGAGTGCGGCTGTGCCCGTCATGCACACGGGCACAGCCGCACCCAAACGTGTCGGTCCGCTCGCCTGCCGGGGGGAGGCAGGCTGTCGAGACCGACACGCGATCAGGTGTTGGAGTTCGGGTGATGGTGCATGCATCACGAGGTTGACCCTTCGACCGTTACCCGGCCGTCGCCCATCGGCGTTGTCGGCTACGTCGGGCGATCGCGAGTGCGAGACCACCAAGTGCCAACAGCGTCGCTCCGAACACCATCATGCTCCTGGCGTTTCCGCCGGCTTGTGGGATGTCTCCCCCACCGCCACCCCCACGCTTCATCACGAACGACTCAGCCGTGCTTCTTGCGGACGTGGTGCAGCTGCGCTCGAACTGGCGGCCGTCGGACGCCGTCGCCGCTTCGATCCACTCCCAGTCGGGGCCAATCGGGACGGGCACCATCTCGGTCTCGGTCGTACCGACGCCATCGGGGCCGATCGTCACGCTCCACCGAGCGACAGCGCCCGGCGCATCGCACTGTCGAGCGCCATCGACCCATGGATAGGCCGTGCTCGTTCCGGTCACGACATCACCCGGGTCGCCGGTGACCGTGATGCGGTCGCAGGTCAACCCAGCCGTCGCGCCCTTCGGAGCCACCACTTGCGACGCGCAGGCTTGCGTCGTCACGACGATGGGCGACCGCTTGACGAACGTCTGGTCGGCAGCGTCGGGGTCACGATGGCTGGCGACAACAGCGCCATCGACAGTGAGGTCCTCGAAGACAACGAATGTCCCTGCGGGCGTTTCGCCAGGAACAACGAACTCGACGTCGATGCAGCCACTCGGCTGGACGACCTCGAACGTGGTGGTGCCAACGATCCCGGTCGGGTCCACTGCCCCCTCAGAGCTGCGTCGCTGGAGCTCGCCGGTCACGGTGGCGTTGGCCACGGCGAAGAGGCCGGAGTAGCAAACCTCGTCAATCATGGTTCCGCCCGTCGAGGTGAGGAACTGGGTGCCATCGTCGAGGTTGGTCACTGTGGTCACCAGGCTCGGCTGCACCACTTCGAAGGTCTGGGCCGCGTCGTTCGGGTCAGCGTGCTCGGCGATCTGCACTCCGTTGAACGTCAACGACTCGAACACCACGTAGGTGCCGGCCGCCTGACCCGCCGGCACATCGAAGGTCACCACTGCAGTGCCATCTGCCGTTGGAGGTGTGAACGACAATTCGCCGACAATGCCCGTGGGGCTGGCATTGCCGTCGGCATCCTTCAGCTGCAGTTCGCCCGTGATCGTGACGGCGACGCCTGGCACCAGGTTCGTGTAGCTGACCGTGTCGTTCATCGTGCCGCCGCCGACGCTGATGACCTGCCCGCCACCAGTCGCGGCGGACACCGTGGTCTGCAGCGCAGGGACCTGGTAGCCGGCGGGGTCGCGCCGCGGGGTGGTGCTGCCCTCCGAGGGGCCGCCGATGTTGCTCGGCCGGTGGACTTCACCAGACGGGATGGTGGCGTAGTTCGAGTAGCGCTCGCCAGCCAGTGCTGTGCGAGCGTTGGCCGCTGCGTAGATCCATACCTCGTCGAGTTCGAGCACCCCATCGCCGTCATCACCGCTGACGTACTCGGGCGTGAAGTCGTCGGTCTGATCGTCGGGCGTGCCGTTGTCATCGGTGACCACGCCCGTCGTCCCGTTCGGGAACACGACGACGCCGGTCGACTCTGCGTCCAGCCACACCTCGTACTGGAACGAGATCTGGGTGCCGGCCATGAACACCGGAATGGCATCGCCCGCATCGGCCGGGCCGTCATCGTGCGACGTCGCCCTCGGGTCCGAGCCCGTGGCGGCCGGCCCGTAGCTGGGCACAGTCCCGGCCTGCACGTTGAACCACGTGTTGCCATCACCCGACACGGTCTTGCGCAGGTGGGCTTCGGCGGTGACCAGGCCTTGCACGATGGCCGTCTCCGAGACGATGCCGAGCGCGGACCAGTTGTACGGCGTGGTGGTGAGTCCGTCGGACGTGGACACCACGCGCTCGCGGTAGCCGAGGGTGTGGCTCGCCTGGGCCACGGTGATCGTCCACGGTGCCAGGCCGGGGGTGGTGCCGTTGCCCAGGCCCGTCACCGTCACGTCAACCAGCGGCGTGCCCGCACCAGTCGGGTCGAGCGTCAGGTCGAACAGCTGCAGCTGCACGTCGGCGGTCACGTTCGCATCGAGGGCGTCGATGAGTACAGCGTCGGTGATGGTCTCGCCAACGGCCGGCGCCTGATTCGAGATCTGCGTCGCCACCAGCACGGTGGGAAGTGCAGCCAGCACGACGGACGTGCGTCGGATGTCGCCGGCCAACCAGGTGAGGTTGTCCTGGCTGTTCAGCCCGTCGCCGTAGTTGTGCACTTGGCCCGGCGCCTCCTCGGTGAAGAAGCGGAGCCCGGTACCGAGCGCTGCAGGAGTGACTGCAAACGTGGCCTGGCCGGCAGCGTTGGTGACACCCGCGCCCACGCGAGTGGTGGAGTAGTCGAGCGACGGCCAGCCCACCAACTGAGCGTTGAGGTAGGCCTGGCTGGTGGTGGTGCCGTTGTAGGTGACGCCCGTGGTCGTGTTGGGCCAGATGGGCAGGTCGGCCACCGGCAAACCGTCCTTCGTCGCCGTGACGGTGACCACCCCCGCCGAGTTGATGGCGGCGAGCACCACTCCGCTGCCCCCTGCGTGGTGGCTTGCCGCGGCAGCGACCATCGCCTGGACGAGTGGCGCCACGACCTGTTGCGACGACGGGATAGTGCCTGCGGCATCAGCGAAGAGCTGCATGGTGGCCGGGTTGACCAACGGAACGTAACTGTTGCCGCCGAGCCAGTTCGGCAGGACCGAGGAGAGCGCAAGGTGCACAGCCAGGAACCGCTGACGGGTACTGAACCCGGGGAACTCGCCCGCCGAGTCGATCGCCAACGGCTGGTACGGCGAAACCCGGTCGCCGCCGAAGGTGGCGAGGATGTACGCGGCCGACGCCATCTGCGCCGTGGTCCAGCCGGGTGCCAGCGGACGCTCGAACACCGCGCCGACAGGTACACCGGTGAACTGGTCGTTGAGACAGAACCCGATGCCCGTGGTGTTGTTGGCAGAGGCTGGCACGTCCCAGAACCCGTAGTGGGCACCGAAACTCTTCGACGGGATGATCGTCGTCGAGCCGTTCTTTACGTGCAGCGTGTAGCCGCAGAACGAGTTGTTCCCATTGCAGATCGCAGCAGATGGTGCTGTTGCGCTGGCAGTCGGTACGGGCGATGGTGTTGCGGCGAACCCGGCAGCGGCGACGATCGCTGCGAACGCCATGGCGAGTCTCGAGATGTTGCGCTTCATCGCCCGACCCCGCCGCTCACTGTCGGCTGGCATGCGGCCATGAACGCCTGGTGCGAGCCGATCGCCTGCCACCCGCCTGCGGCGTGGACGCACTGCGCGAGCACCTCGTCAGCCGAGGCCCACTTGTCGGCGAGGGCCGGCTCGTCGGCCGACCAACCGCCGTAGACGATGGCGCGCGCCGTCTCCGCCTTACTCGCGTCGACCAAGCAGCGGTCGACTGCGGTCCACACGGAGCCGGGGGTGTCGTCTGGTCGCTGGCCGACCAAGGGGCCGACGAGCCGTGTGACCACGCCCACCTCCGACGCCATGCAGTTCGCCTCGCTCGGCGAGAGGTGCACAGCGAAGTTCTCGTAGAACGACTCGCGCCAGACCGACCCGTCTGCGGTGAGCTCGGTGCTCTGATCGGGGGCGGAACACCCCGAGGCGAGCGCTATCGCCAGCGCCGACACGGCGGCCAGCCGAGGCCGGCCGCACCTCCGGGCGCGAAGGTGCCGTACACGGGCACAGGTAGAATCATTCATGCTGCTGCTCTCCCCTTTCGAGTGGGATCCACGGGTGGTAGTCGCGGTGGTGGAGGCTCAAGAGGTCCAATCCGAACCCTCCACCACCGCTGTTGGGCCGATGCCGGCCCGACGAATTTCGATCGAGTGCTATGCCACGCGACCCACCGCCCAGAAGGTTCCTTCTGAGTCCTTCACGCAGGCGATGCCGCCTGACGACGCGAGCGCCGACGTGAGCACTGCGTAGTGCGAACCGCTGCCCTGCCAGATGGCGAGCGCTTGGCTGCAGCTACCGCTGCCCATCGCGATCACCTCTCCGCCAACACCTGGTGCATGCCCGACCGACTCCGTCTGCGCGAGCTGCGTCGCCCAGCTGCAGGCGCCGCTGTAGAGGGAGCCGGACGAACCCAGCGCACTACGGCCGAGCCCGCTGCGCCAACCGTTGACCGTGTCGAGGGAGAGCTGCTGGCACGCTCCGATCGTGCGCGGCGGCTGAGTTGGCGCCGGCGTTGCGGGAGGCGCAGTCGGCGGCGGCACCGTCGGAGCAGGCGTGGCCGCCGGTGCCGGCAGTGTCGTCGCAGGCTTCGGCGTCGTGGTCGAGGTGTTTCGCACCGTGGTGCTCGTCACGCCGCGAACGGTCGTCGTCGGGGTGGTGGGGCCGCTGACGGAGCCGGCCGTGGAGGTCGGCGCGGCGATCGTCGGGGTCGCGGCGACCGCCGTCGACGTCGTGGCGGCCCCGCCTCCCTCAGTCGTGCGAGGGGTCGAGTCGCCGGGCAAGGAGTCGGCCGGAGAATCGATCACGCTGGTGCTTGAGTCGCTTCCGGCGGACTCGATGCGGGGTCGGGTTGCGGTGTCCGATTCGGTTCCGCAAGCAACGGTGAAGACGGCGAACGCGCCGACGACGACTGTGGTCCTTCTCAGGATTGAGTGCATAGTCCGACCCTTCCTATCGGCGCGACGGCAAGTCCGGGCGCTGCCCGACCTGCCAACCACGCCCCGCTGAGTGAGTGCGGCGCGGCCCACCTGAGTCCGGGCACGCGAAAGCCTGCTTGTCGCCCGCTCCAGCGGTCCGCCGCATTCCGTCCGAACTCTCATTGCACTATAAGTAGGTCACGCCCTGCGCTCAGCGTGACATGCTGAACTCACTCCGTACAAATCTGTGGCCCGGAGGTCACGAGTCGCGGGCCGCACGACCTACTCCCAGATGGTGAGTCCGAACACGAAGCTGCTGCGCAGGGACGAGGTGGCGGCGATGCTGAACCTGTCGCCCTCGGCCTTCGACCGCATGCGCCGCAGCGGCATGTTCCCCGTCGCCCCGCTTCCGTGGCCGGGCCACCCCCGCTGGTGCCGGCGCGACATCGTGGCGTGGCTCGGCGGCGACGACACAACGACCGACGACCAGTGCGCCCTCCTCTCCCTCGCCGAGGTGGCCCGCCTGCTCAACATGTCCAAGTCCACCGCCTACCGCAACGCCGGCCGCATGTCCCTAGAGCCGACACGGGTGTCAGAGGTTGGCGAGCGTCGCTACCCTCTGCTGTCAGTGCACAGGATGCTGACCTAACAAGGGCCGCATGACCGCTAGCCCCGGGTAGGTAGTCGGACAGGTTCGTCCGAGTTGCCGCTGACCGACACGTTGAGGCGCTCTGTGCAGTCGTCCAACCCTGAGTTCAGCACTCGTTGGCGCCAGTCCACGTGATGGTTCGGCTGTGGAAATCGCCGATCCCGCTGTCATCCACCAGACCCTCGGCGTGCAGCCGCTTGACCGCTGTCCGCACCGACGGAGGTCCGGCAGTGCCGAGCAAGCGACCGAACACCGCGGGGACGTCGTCGATCGGGCGTATCGCTCGGCGCTTCTCGAACAGAGTCCGCAGATGGTTGTACATCGCGATGTCGTTTGACGTGGTGACCCTCTTCGATATCTCCACGCTGGACGGCCGATCGGCCGGGAGTAGTTGGAGAAGGCCGATCGAGTCGTGGGCCGCCATTTCGGCGTCGTAATCGGCGGTGTCGCAATGCAGCAACCAGTCGATGTGGGCCTTCGCTGCGCAGCCAGCAAACTCCCAGTGAGCCTTCCCTGTCGGGTCAGCCGAGAACAACATCAGCATGTACTTCGGCTGCTGATTCTGTCGCTGGCGCACGGCAATGCTCGTCGACCGCATCCCTGTCATGGCATAGATCTTCGCCGCGAACGTATTGGCTACCTCGATCGCTGTTCTTGTTGGATCGGTGCTCGCTGTGAATGGCGTGCGCCAGTCGATGTCGCCGAGCGCGTTGTCGAGATGGCGGGCGTTGTCCTCGCGAAACTTCGCCCGGTCCGACACCCCGGCGCGTCCCATTCGGGCGACCGATGACAGACTGAAGTGGTAGAGCACGTCGATCGGTCGGCGACGATTGGAGCGGCCGAGCATGGCGACCAAGCTGTCGGAGCTGAGCGCCAAGCCGAACGGGTCGACAAACGTCAGGATGGCATGGTTGGCGTAATGGTCGAGTAGCTCTGGAGCGGCAATCTCGAACGGACGGGGATCGATGATGTCGGCGTTCACCTCGTGCTCTGCGAGCGAGGCTTCGAGGCGGGTTCGGCACTTCGCGTCCGTTTCGACGAACGCGAGCCTGACGTTGCGTTTGAAGGCCTCCGCCCGCTTCGCCTGCGATGCGAGGAGCAGCGGTGAGCCTGGGCTCCCGTCGTCGTAGCGGCCGGCACCGGCGTAGCCGTCGATGAACGCGACTCGCCCACTCGTTGCCTTGCCCGCTCGGACTCCGAAGTAGATGGCGTAGCGGGTCAACAGCCCGTGTTTCAGAACGGCCTGGGCGCTCTTGGACCCAAAGAACTCGCTGCTGTCGCGCGTCACGGGGTTCGGCCTATACCTGAGCGATTCTCTCGGGCAGGTCGTCCCATGTGCGACCGTCGAGCACTCTGCCGCCGATCTTGGGGGTGCGGCCTCCCCATTGCTTGAAGAAGAAGCTCACTCCGGCATCGTTGCAGCGATCCCGGATCTCACGTCCCCAGGCGATGTCCATTGGTCGCGCGTGCGGGCCGGACTCGCCGCCGGCGATCACCCAGTTGATGTCCGTCAGGTCAAGTTCGCCAAGCGGGCCGAGCAGTGGCTCGGCTGAGACGAACTTCACCTTGGCGTCCGTTTTACGGAGATGGTCAACGCGGAAGTTGTAGCGAGCGGTCTCGACACTGACACCCATCCAGATGTTCGGCGCCCAGTCCAAGTCGCCAGCGATGCGGGCGAGGCGCTTCGACCGTTTCGTCAAAACCTGGTACGTGTGCTGCCTGGTGTCACGCATCACTGCGAACACCCGATGAATGAACGCGATCGGAACGTCGTCGTGAAACAAGTCGCTCATCGAGTTGACGAACACGGTGCGAGGCCGCCGCCACGAGTACGGGACTGCGAGCACATCGTCGTGCAACGTGAGCGCAAAGCCTGGCCCGCTGGTACGTGGATCACCGTCGCTCTGGTACTTGTCGACCCCCATCGCCTTCAAGCGCTTCGCCAAAGTCAGGGCGTAGCAGTGATCGCAGCCAGGAGATGTCCGATCGCATCCGGTTGTCGGATTCCACGTCGCTTCAGTCCACTCGATCGGTGATCGGTCGGCCATCGTCTGTCGCCACCTCCGTCGTTCAGTAGGGCGTGCGCATGGCTGAGCTTACGCGGAGGGTGCGCGACGGTTTGCTGATGCGAAGGCCAAGACGTGGGCCCTGCCCTTTGCCGCAGGCGGCGGCGGCGTGCTGCATGAGCGAGACGCATCGTGCCGGAGCAGCGGGCGGAGAGCCTTCCCGGTGCATCTCAGAAGCGCAAACCTACCCCCGGCAGTGGCAAGGCGCGGATCCACCCAGACAAGTTCCCTCTGCAGGGGGCGCGAGCGCGACCAGGGAGGCGGCACGCGAGGCGCAGTCGCTGCTACGCCGTCGCGATGTGGCCGCCGTTGACCAACTGATGGGCGACAACGAGCCACCACTCAATTATCGGCACAAACGTCGGGTCCGGCCCGTAAAGGTCTTCCATTAGGCGCAGCAGCTCCCGGGACAGTTCGAGGAGGAGCCAAACGTGAAGTTCGTAGAGCGCCACCGCGGTGTCCGCACGGAACGCCGGGACATAGCTGACGCCCCGGGCGTTCCCATTCTCGGATGCCGAGAGGAGGGTCACAAGCAAAGCAGGATTGGAGGGATGCGCAACGTCGTTCAGCTGTCCGTAAAGCCGCCCGGCTCCAGCGGGCGCGAACCGCACATTCGGGGTCTTTCCCGGTTGAGCCACGCCTTGCAGGACCTCGTGGACTCGGGTAAGGATCTCCAAGTCCTGCTTGAGCACGGCCGCGGCCTTGACATATTGGCCTTCGCTGATCAGGCTCTCGGTTGCGCCGACCCCTTGGAAGAACGATGCGAGAAGGACAAGGCGGTCGTTGATCGACGGAGTCTCCGTGCCCGGAATGTTCGCCCTCTCGGCGAACGTGGCCGCAGCAATCGCGAGAAGTTGTAGGCGCCCATCAAGAAGACTCTCGCCATACGCGAGCTTGGCCTGCTCGCGGATCTCCTGTGCGCGTCCCAGCGTCCGCGCCTCCAACGCGATGCCGCCCATCAGACGGTCAGCGATGAAGTCCGGAAGCGGCACGCCGACTTGTTCATTCGCTGACATTCAACAAGCCTTGCATCCGAGCGGTGTTGTCGCTGTCAAGGTCGACACGTTTCGTTGGTGCCGGTCACAATGAGGTGCTGGCGCACACGAGCGGCGTGTCTCAGGAAGGCAAACAGGCACCTCCGTGAGCTCGGGATGGGCCACCGATCTCGGCGCCGTGTGACCGTACCAGTCATCGGCGGCCACAACTGCGCTCACCGGCCACACCCGAGAATCACGCGTCTGCTCATGTCGCTACCACTCAGACAGCCGCTCTATCGCCAACGCATACCCGTCGTTCAAGCCATTGATGTACGCGTAGCAGTTCTCTCTGACGGCCGTGTTGTGAGTCACAGCCCGGGTCGCCACTGCAGCAGCAACTGCGATGACTCCGCCCCAAGTCAGCACTTTCACGACTTGCCAATTTCTTGTGTTGGGCTCGGACTCTGCTCTGCCCGGTTCTTCGTCCTCACGCATTGGATACACCATCAGGCGACAACGGATGATTCGCCCGGGTGCTCGTCGGATGCGGCGGGCCCTAGTTGGGCCGTGCCTAGCCACTCTGAATCCTGTCGCGAGATCAGACGGGCATTCTTATACGCCATCGACAGCGTGAGCACGGTGTGTGCCCGATATTGCTTGTCGACCCGATCGACGACCAACGCCATGTCAGTGCGATCGGGCTCCATGAGACACAAAGGCAGCAAGAGCTGCATGCGACCGGTGCCACGCGCTCCCGAGCCGAAGTAGTACTGGGGCACAGCGGTCTTCCAGTTCATTTGTGCGCGCTTGCCCGCCTCACGAATTGCGGCATCAAGCAGGAGGCGACGCTGATGCGGCTTGGCATGCAGTTCGGCGGGGAACCGGCTGAGATTCTCGTCAAGAATGTGGTCGAGATTCGCAACCAGCTCAAGGTCCGGGTCGTAGATCAGCTCCGCCGGCTTCTCAAAGTATCGGGCGGCCTTCAGGTCGACGTTGGCGAAGGAACGCATTCGACGATCGGATGGCAACGCCCACTCACGCAGGACCCAGGGTTGCTTGCCCTCAAGTGTATTTTGCTCGAGCACGGCGTAGATCGGCTCATAGTGGGCCGTGAACAGGCCAGTATTCCAGGCAGCCAACTGCTTTCCGAAGTCGTCGGTTGCGAAGGCAAGCTTGTTTTCTTCGACAAGACGGCGAAAAGTGAAGCGGACGTAGCTGCTGAGGATCGGCAGGCGACCGGTCGGGGGTTCGGTCTCCTCCCACCGTTCGTCAAGTGCCCGCTTGGCCAACTCATCCAACTTGGTGATGAAATCGGGCGGGATCCAGGCGAACTGCAGAAGGTCGGAAGGGTCCGGAGTAGGTGCATTGATGGTCATCTTTGTTTCCTTAGTCTTGAAGTAGATAGATCACGCCAGCTGCTGCTGACGGCCTGCACTCTGCGGACGATGCCGCTCGGTACAGAAGGGATAGCTTATTCCTCGCTGTGGAGTTTGTCAACCACAATTTTTCTGGCGAGGAGGGCGTCGGGCGGTGTTGGTGTGGACTGTCTCGCCTTCGGAGCGGCGGGGTCGGCAGCCCGAACGTCCCTCGTCGTCAGCAACACGCAACCGCTCTTCGCCGGTGCGCTGCTCTACGGGGCTACGCGTCAACTTCTACTTCGCCGCTCGCTGCAACGTCGGCGATTCGGCTGCCGATGTCGGAGGCCATTCTGCGGTCGCGGTCTCGCATCGTGGTGATGTAGCGCTGGGTGATCTGAGTCCTCGACCTTGCTTGCGAGTGGCCGAGGCGGCGGCCGATCGACTCAAGGGAGTAGTCGAAGTCGATGTCGAGAGTCGTGGCGTGCCAGTTGCGCATCTCCCTGAACTCGACGCCGGTGGCTCCAACTGCGTCGCACATCGGCCGCCACTGCTTCGACAGGGCGTCGGGTCGGATCGGGCGCTCACCGGTGGGGTCGCCCGGAAACACGAATACCTCGGCCGGCATCCCTCGTCCGAACGCGGCGCGATACGCAGCGTCGGCCCTCGCGTGTTCCTCGCGCCAGAGGCGCATCGTGTCGTCGTCGAGCGTGACGGTGCGGGGCTGGTCGTTCTTAGTCCGGCTGAGCACCACCTCGCCCTCGTGGAAGTCAACACTGTTGCGGATGGCCAACACGCCCGCGTCGTCGAGCGCGCTCCAGCGCAGCGCTGCCAGCTCTCCACGTCGCGCACCCGTAGCAAGGGCGAGGCGGATGAGAAAGGGCCAATAGGGCTCAGACGACGCAGCGGCCGCCTTCATGATCGCGATGAGCGTCTCGTCGCTGAGGTGCTCGCGCAGGAACGGTTCAGGGCGAGGCGGCGATACGAAGCGCGCTGCGTTGTAGGTGAACTCGTCGTACTTCGCCGCCGTTCGGTACGCGCCCTTGATGAGCGCGTAGGCGCTGTTTATCGTCGACCTCGAGAGGCCGGCCGCTTCCATCTGCTTCCATAGTTCGGCGTAGTGGTACGCGGCCACGTCGGCGGCGCGCACCTTGCCGATGCCGTTCTCAAGCCACTTGTGCCACAGCGACTCGTACGTGCGCCGGGTGCCGGGGGCCAACTTCGTGCCTCGCTCGAAGTGGCGTTCAATGAGTTGATTCAGTGTCACACCGGCGTGGAGCACGCTCGGCTTGGCGGCGAGCACATCGCGCTTCAGCGCGGCCAGCGCTGCCTCGGCCTGTGTCTTCGTGCCAGTCACGCGCCTGGCGCGGAAGCGGCGCTTGCCGTCGCGTGGGTCGATCACCGAGATCCGCACCAGCCACTTGCCGGGGCTCGTGCTGGTGACGCTGCCGGTGTGGTACGGGCGTCGCTTCGTACTCGTTGCCATCCGCCGAAGTCTCCTCCGCACGAGGAAACGAGAGACGCATACCGTCCTCCGACTGACCTCGCGATGTCCCCACGATGTCCTCGCACTTGAGACCATGCAAGAACGACGCCCCACAGTCCCAGACGTGCGCGCAGCGTCTCAATCTCGAAAATTGTGCGCGAGATGTGCGCGGATGCTTGACCCCACGGTGTGCTCTCGGCATACTCGGCGCATGTCCACCTGCGTAAAACGGCAGGTGGGCGGCCATTCTGGCCGCCCACCTCCCAGCGCGCTCGAAGGGACTCGAACCCCTAACCTTCTGATCCGTAGTCAGATGCTCTATCCATTGAGCTACGAGCGCCAATGACGGGCCGAAGTGTACTTGCTCGTCCGGGTATCCGACACCTGGAAACTCATCAGCCCACCGGCGACCGGTTGCCTTACAGCTTCCAGGGACCCCAACCGCCGGCCCTCAGGTAGAGGGCGTAGGCGACGTAGGCGTTGGTCAGCGGATTGTACAGCTGAGCGACGTTGGTGACACCCATTGCGTTGAGCCAGCTCTTGTGTACCGAGTAGTAGATCTGGAACAACCCGTGGCAGCAGAAGTTCTTCGCGGTGGGCGTGAGGTTGCTCTCGCGGGTTGCGATGCGAACGGCCTCGTTCTCGAGGTTATCGGGCCACACCTGACGGATGATCGCTTCCACCTCGGCCCGGGTGTAGCTCTGCTTGGCCACGAACGGCGCTGCGGTGGTGGTGGTGGGCTTGGCCGTGGTGGTGGTGGGCTTGGCCGTGGTGGGCGGCGCGGCTGTGGTGGGCGCCGAGGCATTGGCCGGCACGCAGATGGTGCGGCCTGGGAACAGTGCGGTGGCCGTGGTGGAGCCGCTGGCAGCCAGCAGTTCGTTGAGGGACACGCTGACCTTCTTGGCGATCAGGATCCAGTAGTCGCCGGCGACGACGGTGTACTTCTTGCACGCCGCAGCAGTGGGCGCCACTGCCTCGATCCTGGGCTGTGGGGCCGCTACCTGCGTGGTGTCGGCGCTCGCGCCGGTGGCGGTAGGGGCCGTGCTGGCACCAGCGTCTGGGCTGCTGGTCGGCGACGCGGCGGCGCGGTTGACGGGGACCGCTTCCGGCAAGGCGTCGATGTCGATGGTGGTTTCCGCGGCAGCTACGAGTGCGGCAGGTGTGGAGCTATCGATCGACTGGTCGGTCTGCTCGGGTTGGAGTGCGGCGCGGTCGTCGTCGCTGCCGCCACGCAGCGAGATGGCGACGGGCACCAGCAACGCGATGGCCACGGCAAGTGCGCCGACACGACGCAGCAG
>Ga0335397_10000330_pt1 | contig 59030 bp, 51 predicted proteins | sample MAT04_FD_205740 | JGI IMG/M metagenome (GOLD analysis project Ga0335397, IMG submission 205740) | Freshwater microbial communities from Lake Fryxell liftoff mats and glacier meltwater in Antarctica - MAT-04 (spades assembly) (version 2) ...
TCTGAGATACAGCATCAAGAGCCCCATATTCTCTACTTTGGGCTAAAACTTCACTTACCGTTGGCAGTAACCACTTATACACCGATATCCACCCACAACAACTGTAAGTAACCAGCAGTAATTACAACAATAGTGGAGTCATTCGGTTAAACAACTCTACTACATACGAGGTTATCGGCATTTGTCATCCGACTAGGGTAGTATAACCGAACTTATAGTTCGTAATCTCCGCTATTTAGTTGGTGATTGGGGAATGGTGATTGGGGAATGGTGATTGGGGAATTGGTGATTGGGGAATTGGTGATGACTAATGACTACTGACTACTGACTACTGACTAATAGCAACCTAAAATCTAAAATAGACCCTATCCCTCCATTGATATAGAGTAACTTACACCTAGCGACGGATGGTTATTTAAGCTAAAAACCCGATAGTTGAAAATGGGACAAATAAAAAAAACAGATTTATATTTACGCTGGCTCTTTAAGTCCCTTATGGAAGCTCGCGGATGGAGGAAAAATGGTTCTAGGTCACAACAAACGTGCCGTTGGTGTATTTTCCAAGCGTAGCGATGCGGAAGATGCGCTCCACGAATTGAGAGATGCAGGTTTTCAGATGGATAGGGTGTCTTTGATTGCCAAAGACGTAGATGGCGACGATCGCTTTAGTGACGCCAACGTGCGAGATATCGACCATGACAACAAAGCTGACGATGGCGCTAAAAAAGGTGCTTTAGCCGGCGGTGCAGTCGGCGGTTTAACTGGCTTACTTGTCGGTCTTGGTGCATTGGCAATCCCCGGTATTGGCCCTGTGATGCTAGCGGGAGCGACTGCAACAGCTCTGGCGACGGCGCTTTCTGGCGGTGCGATCGGTGCAGCTGCTGGGGGCTTGATTGGTGGCTTGATTGGCTTGGGAATTCCTGAAGATAGAGCTAGAGTTTATAGCGATCGCGTTTCTGGCGGCGACTATTTAGTAATGGTAGATGGCACCGACGATGAGATCGGTCGCGCCGAAGCAATACTAAGTCGCAGGGGCATTCAGGAATGGGGTATCTACGATCATCCCGGCGTTGATACCTCTCGTGCAGACTACACTACTGGCGCTGTTGACCGTCGCGATCATCCTGGCAATATCGACGACCGCGTAGCTGTTGTCGATCGTCGGGAAGAAATTCTTTAGTCTGACAAAGTGCGTGCTGATTGACTGACAAAATTCAGTCAGTCAATCAGCGATGTAGTTGAAGAATTCAATTCTCAATTTGACAATACGCGAACATAAATCTTTAGTAGTTCCAAAGCGGAACAAAAAAATGAAAAAGCTAACTCTATTTATCCTCAGCGGCTTCCTAATGTTTGGCGCGGTTGCTTGCCAAAACGCTAAGACAAGTGCTGACGCGCCTAATAAGGCTGGTGAGATGAGCAATAGTAACACAAATCCCAGCGCTACAAATACCTCTGACCAGACTAAAAAAGCTCCAGAGGCAGATTCGGTCAAAGCAACCCAGCAGGACGCGCAAAGTGACGTTCGCAAGGCTCAAGCGAATTCTGACATTCGCGCACGAGAGCAGCGCAACAATCTTACTGGGGGCGATGCCGACAGAGCTGATGGCGATCTGGCAAGCGAAGTTCGCAGTAAGCTAGAGGTAAATATACCCAAAGGTCAGATAACTGTTGGCGCTGAAAATGGCGCTGTAACCGTAGCTGGAACGGTTCCTACCCAGCAAGACTTAGCTAAGATTGAAGGTTTGGCGAAGCAAATTAAAGGTGTTAAAAGCGTGACTGTGAAGACGACAGTTGCGACCGCAACACAAAAGTCAGGCCAGTAATACAGCGGTTTTGAGTTGTAGCCTAGAAACCGGGTTTCTTGAAGAAACCCGGTTTCGCTTTGTTATAAGATTGAAGCTAGCGAGTTCATCAAGATTTAAGGTAGGAAGTTGCATTCGCAAAACGGTATCAAAAGTATCCGTAAGCGTGGATTCGGTCTGAGTATTCGCCACCGCTTGAGTCTGCTGTTTTCCAGTTTGGTAGGGATCAACTTGATGGCTGCGGGCATTGGGGCGATCGCGCTCAATCAGGCGATCGATGGTAATCCCCTAAGTACGAGGATCGGTTCCCAGCGCGGCACTGCTTTCAAGCTGGCTTACATGGCTAATATCCGCACTCAGAAGACAAACGTTCTAGACAAGGTTGCCTTAGATGTTGCCATCAAGGAGGAAATGGAACAGTTCGATCGCTGGCTAATCGGATTGCATGGGGGTTCAAAAGAATTGGGATTGCGTCCGATCGCCAATCCGACTATACTAGGCCAGCTTGAGAAAGTTGAACAGACATGGCGGATTTACCGACGCACTGTGGAAAATTATCTAGCCGCTACCCCAGATAAAAGAGACCCATATCTTGCAGATATCAACAATCTGAGCAATTTCATCGCAAATCAGCTAGATACTTTAGCTAATTTGGTAGACGAACAGGTAGCAGACAGGGCTCAACAGAGTCAATTCTTATTATTCGTCGTGCTGATCCTGAGCTTGCTGACAGTTCCAGTGGCGTTTTTGATGGTGTCTAAGATTCTCTTCGATTTGAATAAAGTAACTCAAACTGCCCACCTAATGGCGAGTGGCGACTTAAATGTGCGAGCTGTAGAGGCATCTAGGGACGAGGTGGGAGTGTTAGCTTCTACACTCAATACAATGGCAGCCCAAATTGGCAGTTTGTTGCAGGGTTTGTCGGCGCGAAGCCAGGAATTAGAGAATACTTTGGCTTATGTGAGTGCGATTATCGACAATTTGGCAGATGCTCTACTTGTCACCGATCCAGACTGCCGAATCGCACGATTTAATCCGGCTTTATTAGCGATGTTTGGTCTAGATGATACTGATGTGATGGGTAGAGATTGTCAGGTACTCTCTAATCCAAAGGTGGCAGAACTGGTGGAACAGACGCAGGGACGCCCTAGAGAAGTTTTTACGGCCCAGATCGAACTGAGGAACGGTAGGGTGGGTCAAGCTTTGGCAACTGCGATCGCAAAAGATGTTTTGCAGGATACTGGCAATGAAACGTTGGGTGCGGTGATTCTAATTCGAGATATCACCGTAGAGAAAGAAATCGATCGCATGAAGACCGATTTTATTTCCACTGTCTCCCACGAGTTGCGGACGCCTCTGACTTCAATATTGGGGTTTGCTTCCCTGATTAAGGACAAGCTAGAAGAAAGAATTTTTACTTTGATTCAAGCCGACGATCGCCAAACCCAAAAAATTGTCAAACAGGTAGGGACAAATATCAATATTATTGTGTCTGAAGCAGAGCGACTAACCTCTTTGATCGATGACCTTTTGGATATCGCGAAGATGGAAGCCGGTAAGATTGATTGGCATATCCAGCCCAATGGAATCGAGGAGATTATCGATCGTGCGATCGCAGCTACTTCATCTCTTTTTGAAGGCAAAAACATTGAATTGATCGAAGATGTTGAATCAGGACTGCCTGACGTGATAGGCGATCGCGATCGCCTGCTCCAGGTTTTTATCAATCTCATTTCCAATGCCATCAAGTTTACAGATACAGGTTCTTGTACGGTGAGAGCCAGACAACAAGAAAATGAGATGCTCATCGCTGTGATTGACACCGGCGTCGGCATTGCAGCAGCCGACAAATCCAAGGTGTTTGAAAAATTCAAGCAAGTAGGTGAAACCCTGACAGACAAACCAAAAGGAACAGGTTTGGGGCTGCCAATTTGCAAGCAGATTGTAGAACATCACGGCGGCAGAATTTGGGTGGAAAGCGAGCTTGGTCTTGGCAGTACTTTCTTCTTCACATTACCTATAAGTCTTCGCATTGCTGCTGAAGTAGAAAAATTGAATATCAATACCATAGTCAGGCAATTGAAAGAGAGTATCGTTCAAACAGATCCTTCTCCAGCTAATAATTATAAAACTATTCTAGTTGTCGATGATGATGCTCACATTCGCGAATTGCTCAGACAGGAATTAGAAGCTGAGGGGTATGCAGTCCAAGAAGCTAAAGATGGAATGGACGCCATTAGTCAGGTGAAAACTACCAAACCCGACTTGATTGTCTTGGATGTAATGATGCCTCAAATCAACGGCTTTGATGTAGCTGCTGTCCTGAAGAACAACCCCCAAACGATGGGGATTCCGATTATTATATTATCAATTATTGAAGATAAGGAAAGGGGGTATCGACTGGGTATCGATCGCTATTTAAAAAAGCCAATTAACAGAGAAGAATTGCTTAATGATATTGGGATGCTCCTTTCTCAAGGAATATCCAATAAGAAAGTTTTGGTTGTCGATAAAGATGCTTCAAATGTCAAAGTTTTATCGGAAGTATTGCAGTCCCAAGGATATGCTGTAACGGAGGCTTATAACGGTCAGGAGTGTATCGACAAGGCTTTATCGGTTAAGCCTGATATGATTATTGTAGATTCAGTTTTTTCTGAGCAGCACAATTTGGTTAAGACGTTGCGGTTTGAAAAGGGACTGGAAAATGTGTTTTTTGTCTTACTCGGCAATAGTAAAGAAGAACCACTTGAATAAGAGTTACAATTTCAAGTAGAATTTGTTGGGGGTTTTATGACTAAAAAAATATTAATTGTGGATGATGAACCTAATATCTTGATTTTGATGGAGCAAGCGCTTGAGAAGCTAGAAGACGAGGGAGTAGAATTACTGACGGCGACAAATGGCGAGGAGGCACTTGAGACGATCGAGACTGAAAAACCGCAACTGGTTTTTCTAGATGTGATGATGCCGAAAATGAATGGATTTGAGGTTTGTAATACTGTAAAAAATGTTTTGGGAATGCACGATGTTTATATTATCATACTAACGGCAAAAGGGCAGGAGTTTGATAAACAGAAAGGCAATGATGTGGGGGCCGATCTTTACATGACTAAGCCTTTTCGTCCAAAAAGTGTAGTGGAGAAGTCCATAGAGGTTCTCGGTTTGTCAAGTGCAGATTGAAAATAGGGTGTAGGGAAGAAAGATTGGCTACCAGTCTAAGCCGGGAAAACCCCACCTTCTTGCCCCCTCCCCTCCCCGCACAACAGGGAGGGGAGTATTTCTCCCCCCTCTCCGAGGTCGGAGAGGGGGGCTAGGGGGGTGAGGTTCCGGCGATGGTTGGTAGCCGAAAGATTTTCATGATGACTGCTTAATTATAATAAAGCCATATTTTTCAGCTACGGCTTTACCTTTTTCACTCTTAATAAATTGAATAAATTCTTTGGCTTCTGGCACATTCTGGCACCCTTTGATTACGGCGACAGTATATACAATCTGAGAATGTGTATTTTCGGGTGCGATCGCAACAACTTTAACTCGATCGGATAACTTAGCCTCTGTTAGATAGGTAATGCCTGCATCTACTTTTTTTGTTTCTACAGCTTTCAGGATTTGACGAATATCATCTCCGGCAAAGATACCTTTATTTTTAACTCGATCGTACATTCCTAAAGAAGTTAGAGTTTCTTTGGTTTGTATACCGGCTAATAACTTTTCGTTGCCTAAAGCTACTCTCTTAATTTTTTCGTTAATCAGGTCTTTAAAATTAGAAATTTGCAGGTTGGAATCTTGAGTAACAATTAAGACAATCTAGTTTGTTAGCGGCAGATTTTGACGAGTTTCCGGAATTAGTAAACCCAGTGATTGTAAATCATCCATTCTTGTATTGCTAACAGAGAAAAAAATATCAACTGGTACTCCTTTTTTGATTTGTTCTTTGAGAAAGATACTAGGCCCAAAGTTGTAGTTTATCGTAATATTAGGTTTTTCTTGTTGGTAAAGCTTACCAACTTCTAACAAAACTTCCTGATAGGTAGTACCTGAAGAAACTAATAAAATGACTGGCTTTGCGGTTTGTGGTTTACAACTGAATAACCACAAACAGAAAATTCCTGTAAAGATCGTCGAAACGACAAAATTTTTACTTTTCATAAAATCGCTCTTAAGGCTGACGCCAATTTCTGAATATGCGCTGGTTCGTGAATTGCCATGACAGAGATCCGAATCCGACTTGTAGGCACGGTAGGAGGACGAATAGCGGGGGCAAAAATACCTGCTGTTTTCAACTGAAGCCCAACGGTTAACGCTGCCTTGGCATTGTCTATATGAAAGCAGAGAATAGGCGACTCAGAAGGCAGTAGTTTTAGGTGAGGCAGTTCTTGGGCAATCAGCTGCTTTAAATAATCTACATTGCGCCACAATTGGACGCGACGTTGGGGTTCTTGTTTGACGATATTAATTGCCTCCAATGCGGCTGCTGTATCGGCTGGGGTTAAAGCGGTGGTGTAAATCCAACTCTGGGCGCGGTTACGCAGGAAGTCAATTAAGGCAGATGAACCGGCGACATATCCACCTAAACTACCTAAAGCTTTGCTGAGGGTGCCAATTTGAATCAGGGGGTATCCAGTACAGTTAAAATGTTCGACACAACCAGCACCGTTTGCGCCAAAAACTCCGGTGGCGTGCGCTTCATCAACTAATACCATGCTGCTGAATTTTTCAGCTAAATTTAATAACTCTGGTAATGGACACAAGTCGCCATCCATGCTAAAAACGCTATCAGTAATAATTAGGCAACGGCGATATTTTTCCCGATGTTTATTTAACTGATTTTGCAAGTCCTCAATATCGCAGTGCGTGTAATCGATGATTGTTGCACCGCTGAGAATTGCTCCGTTTTTGAGGCTAGAGTGATTGTACCGATCGCACAGAATTAAATCCCGTTTTCCTACGAGAGATGCGATCGCTCCCAAGTTCGCCAGATAACCGGAACTGAATACTAAGGCGTCTTCAGTTTGTTTAAGGGATGCGATCGCTTCCTCCAATTGCCGATGCAGTTCCCGATGTCCGCTTAGCAAACGGGAACCCGTGCTACCAGTGCCGAATTTCTTCACAGCAGCTGTTGCTGCCCCGATCGAACGTGGATCTCCCGCCAAACCTAGATAATCATTACTGGCAAAATTGATAACCGATCGCCCCTCTAACTGTACGATCGCACCAGGCATACTTTGGATACTTTGTACAGAGCGATACCAATCAGCCCGATGAATCGTAGCGAGGGATTTAGAGAGCCAAGCGTAAGGATCGGTTGCCATCAGAAATGCGATCGCTCCTATTCTGGGGGAGTCTCGGTATGTTTTATTTCAGCACTCTTGCCCTTAACTGGCGGCAGTTGCTCGACTAAGCCCATTTCAAAGGCGATGTCCGGCAATTCACCAACGATATACTTTCCAGGCTCAAACACCCGCCCTGGAGTAAAACAGTATTGCTTTAGCTGAACGACCTCGCCGGGGGCAAACACCCCTCTGAACATTTTTCGCTCAAGTCCCATGACTGACTCTCCCACGACAATCTCAATATTACTCAATTGTGGCAGTTGTGCTGACATACAGGGTGCGATCGGGCCTTGAGAGCATCCTTCCGTATTAAAGTTGCCAAAACTGCCAAATTAGGCACAGAAATTATATCTGTAGTTAGTTGATAATCAAAACGCCATTTACTATCATTCCTACCTTGGAACGTTATTATCCAAACCGGAACATAAAAATCCCCAAGAACTCAAAGCTGATCGCTTCCCTGCAAGACTTTTCCAAAGCGGCCAGTATTGCGGTGTTCCTGATTGGCTGTGTCGTCATTCTGGGGTGGATGTTCGACATTACCATGCTCAAGAGCGTTTTGCCGAGACTCGTGACCATGAAAGCCAACACAGCCATTGGCTTTATGCTCAGCGGTGCTTCCCTGTGGTTGTTGCACAAGCAGCAAGTAAAAAGCGTTACCAGGCTCTGCCAAGGAACGAGGGCAAAAGGCAAAAGAAACAATTCTCTTTTTACCTTTGTCTTTTACCTTTTGCCTTATTTTGTCATACTCATCGGTCTGCTGACAGTAATTCAGTATGGCTTTGACTTCAACGTAGGCATCGATCAATTCTTTTTCAAAGAAGACGCAAACGCAGTTAACACCTACGCTCCAGGACGAATGGCTCCAAGTACTGCCGTTAGCTTCATCCTGCTTGGCTTTGCCGCGCTACTGTTGACTAAAAGGGTGTACTATCCGGCTCAAAGCTTTAGCCTGATTGCATTTTTGGTGGCTTTTCTAGGTCTGTTGGGCTACCTCTACGATATCACCTCTTTTTACGGCATTGGCTCCTACACCGGAATGGCCTTGCATACGAGCGTAGCTTTTATCCTGCTGTCTTTTAGTATTTTGTTTGCCTGTCCGGATCGGGGGTTGATTGCGATCGCCACAAGCGAGCTAGCAGGCGGGATTATGATCCGGCGTCTGTCTGCGGCTGTAATTGGAATCCCGCCGATTTTGTGCTGGTTAATTTTGCTAGGCAAACGATCGCACTTATACGAAAGCGATGTTGGGATGGCGCTTTTTTGCGTGTTGAATATTGTTTTTTTAGCCACTGTAATTTGGTGGAATGCCAGAACTTTGGGAGCGGTAGATTATCAAGCTTTACATGATTTGCTGACAGGTTTGCCTAACCGGATACTATTTAATGAGCGGCTGTTAATTTCGTTGGCAAATGCTCGTTCAAACAGAGAAAAATTGGCTGTCATGTTTTTGGACTTAGACCGCTTCAAGAAAATCAACGATACCCTGGGGCACGAAGTTGGCGATCGTTTATTAAAAGCTGTTGCTCTGCGACTCACTGACTGTATCCGAGATACGGACATCCTCGCTCGTTGGGGAGGAGATGAATTTACCCTGTTACTGCCCAAAATTAGCAGTGCAGAGTGTAGTGCTGAGACTGCACAAAGAATTTTAGATGCTTTGAAACCACCTTTTCTTCTAGGTAATGACTACCTTCATATCACCAGCAGCATTGGTATTGCGCTTTATCCAGACGACGGTGAAGATGCAGAAACACTGATTAAGAATGCGGATGCGGCGTTATACAGCGCTAAAGCCAAGGGGCGGAATAATTATCAGTTTTATACTCGGAATATCAACGAAGAAGCCTCTGAATTGCTATTTTTGGAAAATAGACTGCACCATGCCTGGGAGCGGGGAGAATTTCGAGTCTATTACCAACCTAAAGTAAATATCAATACGGGCAAAATCACCGGCATGGAAGCTCTGGTGCGTTGGCAGTCTCCTGAATTGGGTTTCGTTGCTCCGGTAAAATTTATTCCGATAGCTGAAGAAAACGGACTGATCGTACCAATTGGTGAGTGGGTGCTGCGGACTGCTTGCAGACAAAATAAAGCTTGGCTTGATGCTGGGTTACCACCAATGCGAATAGCAGTTAATCTTTCGGCTCGACAGCTTCAGCAACCTGATTTAGTCGAAATGGTGGCGCAGGTTTTGGCGGAAACAAAGCTGGAATCTGGGTTTTTGGAGTTGGAAATTACCGAAACTACTGCTATGCAGAATCTGGACTTGACCAGGGAAATTTTGAAAAAGTTAAATACAATGGGAGTCCGCATAGCTATAGATGATTTTGGTACGGGATATTCTTCGCTAAATTATTTGAAAAAATTTCCTATACAGACTATCAAAATTGACCGTTCTTTTGTCCGCGATATGACAGTTGACCTTTATGATGTGGCGATCGCGAAAGCGGTGATAGCGCTAGGACAAAGCCTGAATATGAGCGTGGTGGCAGAAGGCGTGGAAACTTTAGAGCAACTAGAATGTTTGCGCCAACTCGGATGCGAAGAGATGCAGGGTTACCTTTTCAGCGAGCCTTTACCAGATAAGGATGCGATCGCATTCCTCAGAAAATTTGGATCTCTATCTATGTTAGCCTAATCTAACTCAGTTTCTTTCTGACTTGTTGAAGCCTTATCTTGCAGATAACCTAACAGCCAATTAGCAGCAGTTGCCCGCCGAGTTTGCCTCGGCCCAAATTCACCGATTTTATAACCTTTAAAACCTAATTGTTCCTTCAACAATTGTTTATTTTCTGCCGGAATAGAACGAGTCAGTTTCACCGTTGCGGGACGACTTTCGATCAAATCGGGCGGTTCTGGATACTCATCCCGCCATTCATCTGCAACGCCTGTGGTATCCCATTTTTCAGTTGCCTCATCGTAGCGATAACCCAAGCAGTGCCACACCAGTTGGTTCACTGTGGCATCATCAATGGTTTCGTTGAGAATAGCCCAAATCGTGTCGGTATTGAGCGGTGGTAGGTTGGACATGAGAGTTGTTGGTTGATAGAGCGATCGGCACTTATTATTAGGGGTCGATAGGGGCATTTCTACCCCTACCTCCCATTCAGAACCGTGCATGAGACTTTCACCTCACACGGCTCCTCTCTTCACAGGTCGTTGTCATCGACACCTTCTGAGTAGACTTGCGCGTAGTCGCTCACTGTCTTCTCATCGTGGCAGTGTTTGTGTAGAAGTCGCAAGTTCTCGTACTTGTTGCTACCACCATTTTTCTTGGCTGTGGCCTGTCCTAAATCCGTAGCTCCGTTCGTGCGCCAGTGTGGTATCGGTCAACCTCTGATTGCGCCCTATTCCCAGCTTCGGTCTCCATAATTCCGAGTATGGTCGCCGTGGGTAGATTGGGAGTCATGCCCGTACTTGGCAGAGAGGGCTTGCACCTCTATCTTCTTGAGAGTTTTACAGGGTCAAATCCCTGTAAGTGATATAAAAGTAACCTGAAAGGGTTACTTTTATATCACAACGAATCGCACATAGCTCTAACCTGTGGCATCTCTTGCTCCTATATCTTCCTGCGAACAGTGTTCACGTCAGCATATCCGTTGGCATTACCCAGGGCGTTCGCTTCTTGAACAATCTTTCACTTAAGGGTATTGGTTGCTTTGTCACGGCTCCCTACCTGTTACCAGGAACTTGCTTAAGCTTTACTTCGTTCCGTCCTTCCTTCCTCGATCGTTTTAGAGTGTCACTATACGCCGGGTTTCTTTGGGGTGTCTGAATAGTCGATTGACGAGTCGCTATCCCCTTATCCTTACCTTTTGGCCTGGACTGAATAACCTACGTTGTCCATTAGGAATTACGACGCTTTAAGCATGACTTCACCTTTCGGTTACTCGTTTCGATCTTGCTCACCAGTCATAAGGGTTAGGTTCCCTCAGTTTCTGGCTTTTCTCTCAGCTATGGTCGCCCTTGACGGGGTAAGAGAGCGCTTTCACAACAAACACCTGCTGGGAGGGACTTGCACCCTCAAGGAAAGGACAGTTACATCAGAGGAGTCAGAGTACCTCTAGATGGGGCTTAGGCTCTTATGCCTTTTCGTATCCCGTTGCGGTACACGAACCCTCGAATCGCACAGTCCTCTTCCTATAACGGTGTATATCCCTCTTTTCACCCACAAGGGCGAATCAAGCCTCAGTATTAACCGATATTCTGTAAGCAGATAAAGAGAACGGTCAAAATTTTTGACCGAGATTACAGGGAATCATTCACTTGCGTTGTGTAGTCATCTACTAGGCTGTTTAGGTTAATCTTATGATGTTGCAACTAGCCCAAATGGAACTGGCAAGTCCAAGGCTAATACGGCTTGATTTCGAGGATTTAACGGCATTTGAGCGCGTAAACGACCAGTATCGCCAGATGGGTATCCGGTTTAGTGGTGCGATCGCTATAGAACCTTCTAACCCAGAATTTACGGCCAAATCCGGATCGACAGTCCTCATCCCAATGGGAAATCTGATGAGCCTGAGTGCCTATTTTGACAAACCCAGCTGCTGGGCCGGAGCCTTTGTTTGCAGTACCAGAATTGTCGTCTTAACGGCCTATGACCGGGAGGGAAATTTCCTCGGTCAGACCAGCACGGTAGCTAATCAGCCCAGTTTACCAGATGGGCAATCGGAATCTTTGCCCCAGCAGCTAGAATTAAACCGGCACGGCATTGCTAAGGTGGAGTTTCATTCCTACGTGCCATTTACTGTTGATGATTTCTTTTTTGCGCTCATGCCTTGACAAAAAATACCAACCTGTTTTCTGTTGTTTGGGACGAGAAACCGGGTTTGTTGACTTACTCCAAGGATCGCGATCGCACTCTTCCCCAACAATAATCCTGGTTTCTCTCCGCCGACTGGTATTTTTCGGAGCGGCTCTTAGCGGCTGCAAAGCATATAGCACAAAACTCTCCTAAGCCTCCAAATCTTAAGTAAAACGATCGAATGTTTAAGAATTGGTTAATTTATAGTTAAAAAAGCTTATCGATTATTTAATTTTTTTAGTAGATATTATTTTATGTATATTTTGATTTTCCCAGTAGTTAGAATAAGGTAGTATAAAATTTCAGGATTAATCTGCAAGAGATACCTACGCTGCGCCTGGAACACCTGCGCGTCGTCTGCCTCTGTGTAGAAATAAAAAATTAAGTAGTAGTGGTATTACAGGGTATTTTCAGCATCTCGCAATATAGACTCCAAGAACTGACCGAGGAATTCCTTAATGTTTGTTGCGAAACAGATCTCTTTCGACTTATCAGTTCTAGCTACGTTACAGACGAAGGAACTCAGTTTGCAGTCAACGCTGCAAGAGTTGTCGCTGTACAATTTTACAGTGGAAAGCGACCGCCCAGGTGGCGAAGTCGCTATGGCATTTCAAGATAATCCGCTGCTCCCTGGAGTTATCTTGACAGAATGCGATCGGCTTTTGGGCATGATTTCTCGTCGGCGATTTTTGGAATATATGAGTCGCCCCTACGGACTGGAACTTTTTTTGAAGCGACCGATTAAATCTTTATATCTTTTAGCCAATACCGATACTTTCATTTTTCCCAGCGATACTTTAATTGTGATGGCAGCTAGTCGGTCTTTGCAGCGATCGGCAGAACTACTTTACGAACCAATTGTCGTTGAAATGGAGCCAAGGGTTTACAGATTGTTAGATGTGCATCAATTACTTGTCGCTCAATCGCAAATTCACGAATTAGCATCTCAACTAATTGGCCAACTTTATCACCAGCTTGAGAAAGCTAACCTGGAGTTACAGATCCTCGCCACCGCTGACGGCTTGACCAAAGTTGCTAATCGTCGTCGATTTGACGAATACCTGGACAGCAAGTGGCACGAACTTTGCCGGGAACAAGTACCGCTATCTTTGATTATGTGCGATATCGATTGTTTCAAAAGCTACAACGACACCTACGGCCATTTAGGAGGAGACGCTTGTTTGCAGCAAGTAGCTCAAGCAATTAGTTCTTCTGTAAAGCGACCGGCGGATTTAGTAGCGCGTTACGGAGGCGAAGAATTTGCTGTAATTCTGCCTAACACCTCAGCAGCTGGTGCTGTCACCTTAGCAGAGCAAATCCGAATGAATGTTAAAGCGCTACAAATCCCTCATATCAAGTCCTGCATTATACCTTATGTGACCATAAGTTTGGGTGTAGCTACTATGGTTCCTGACTCGGAATTAACGCCTGCAAGCTTGATCGCGGCAGCCGATCGGGCACTTTATCGCACCAAAGCATTGGGACGCGATCGCGTCAGCGTTCTCTAGCTATAGCCATTTCTTGTAGGTTGGGTTTCGTGCCTCAACCCAACCTACAAAGCGGAACTCCCAGAAACCGGGTTTCTAAGGGCCTGGCAGTTTTACGTTTAATTATGCCCACCTACTTATCAGTAATTCCCAATATTTAAAAGTACCCCAATTCAGCGCGGTTTATTTACAGCGACTAGGTTAAGCTTTAGTTAAAAAAAGGTTTTTATCAGGTTAAAATTTTCCAAATCTAAAGTTTTGATTTAAAAAAAACATACCTAAAAAAATAGATTATAATATGAATCATGTTATACAAACTAAAAGAACTTATTGAGACATAACGTTATGTTTGCTTTAAAACAGTCATATCCCGAAATGTCAGTTCTGCACTCATCAGCAACGCAAGAACTGAGTTTGGAGTCAACCCTCCAAGACTTGTCCCTCTATGATTTTAGTATAGAGAGCGATCGACCAGGCAGTGAAGTAGCACAGGCATTAAAAGACAACCCGCTGCTGCCTGGAGTTGTTTTGACAGACCTCGGTCAGTTTGCGGGAATGATTTCCAGACGGCGATTTTTAGAGTGTATGAGCCGCCCCTACGGACTAGAACTGTTTTTAAAGCGACCGATTAAGTGTTTATATGTATTGGCCCACACCGATATTTTAATTTTTCCAAGCGACACTTTAATTGTGATGGCAGCGAGGCGGTCTTTGCAGCGATCGCCGGAGTTACTTTACGAACCGATTGTAGTTGAAATGGAGCCGAGACTTTATAAATTGTTAGATGTACATCAATTGCTGAGCGCCCAGTCGCACATTCACGAACTGACAACACGGCTACTGAAGGAACAAACCAAGTCTCAGATGATGCAAACCGAAAAGATGGCGAGCTTGGGGCAGATGGTGGCTGGAGTAGCTCACGAAATTATAAATCCAGTTAACTTTATTTCAGGAAATTTGGAATACCTATCGAATTACAGCCAAGATCTGATTAAATTAATTTCAGCTTACGATCGAGAAATTGCCAAAAAACCGCCGCTAATTGAGGAAATTAAGGAACAAATAGAATTTGAGTTTTTACAAGAAGATATGCTGAAAATGATTGACAGCATGAAAATGGGGACAGAACGATTAGTCAAGATAGTTAATAGTCTGCGTAATTTCTCGCATATGGGAGAGAGTAATAAAAAAGCAGTCGATCTGCATGAATGCCTTGAAAGTACCTTGTTAATTCTACATAACCGCGTCAAACACAGCATTGAAGTGGTGAAAAAATATGGCCAACTGCCGCCAGTACCCTGTTACTCAGGTCAGCTGAGTCAGGTATTCATGAATATTATTAGTAATGCGATCGATGCACTGATGGAGCAGAAAGAATCGAACGGCGAACCGACGTATGGATGGAAACCCCAAATTGAGATTGCTACTGAAGTGATAGAAGTTGATAATTCTACATGGGCAGCAGTTCGCATTGCTGATAACGGGCCTGGTATCCCGCTGGAAATTCAGGGGCGGATTTTTGAAACTTTCTTTACTACTAAGCCTGTTGGGAAGGGAACGGGACTGGGGTTGGCGATCAGTCATCAAATCGTGACCGAAAAGCACCGGGGCAAATTGAATTTGCGATCGCGATCGCTCCTCGACGCGGATGCGCTAGGGGAATCGCCACAGAGTACTGGAACAGAATTTGAGATCCTGCTGCCCCTGGGTTGAAATATTGGCTGGGTGGATGGGCAATGGCCACTTACTGCTCTGTGTCGTTTGGATAGAACCAAAACTTGTGGAAATGGTAGGCTATTTGAGGAGCTAAATCCAGTTTCCTGCATAGTTATAGGTCGGAAGCATCGTGCCAAACAACAATATTGTCTCTCCCCCGCACTTGTCCGAGGGCAGCGATCGAGACCTCACGATAGAATCAACCCTCCGAGAACTGCGACTGTACAGTTTTCAAGTTCCAACCGACTGCCTGGGTATAGAAGTTGCCCGCGTTTTTGAGAAATATCCCCGACTGCCTGGAGCTATCCTGGTCGATCATGGTAAATTTGCCGGGATGCTCTCGCGGCTGAGGTTGTTGGAATACCTGATCCGTCCTCACAGACTGGAACTATTTTTGCACAAACCGCTGCACATTCTCTACACCTATGCTCGCACTGACGTTTTAATTCTGCCGGATAGTATGCCGATTTTGGCGGCAGCTCAGCACGCACTGCGGCGATCGCCCGAACTTTTGGGAGAACCAGTTGTAGTCAAAACAGAACCGAACACCTATCAAATGTTAGATATTCATGAATTACATATCGCCTACTGGCAAATTCGAGGCATAGAAACTCAGGTACGGTACGAACGCGCCCAAGCCCAGATGATTCAAAGTGAGAAAATGGCTAGTTTGGGGCGTTTAGTGGATGGGGTTGCACACGAAATTTTAGACCCGGTGGGTTTTATTTGGGGGAACTTAACTCATGTATCGATGTACACCGAAAGTTTGATGGAGATCGTTTCTGCTTACGAAAACCACCTGCCCCAGATACCCAACGAGATCGCCGAACTAAAAGAAGATATTGAATTTGATTTTTTACGACAAGACTTGCCGCGTGCGATCGAAAGTATCAAAACTGGAGCGGAACGGTTAAAAAAATTAGTAATAAGTCTGCAAAACTTCTGCCATATTGATGAAGTTTATCCGAAGCCAGCCGATTTGCACGCTTTGCTAGATAGTATCGTGCTGCTGCTGAAAAGCCGTCTGACAAGTGAAATCGAAATTGTCAAAAATTACGGGAATTTACCGCCTGTACCTTGCTTTGCTGGCCAACTCAATCAAGTGTTTATGAATATCCTCATTAATGCTGTTCATGCCTTGCTCAATGAGGCGGTTCACCAAAAATTTGCTATGGAATTCCAGGGGCAAATCCGAAAAAATCCTGGCCGCAAACCTCGGATTGAAATCACAACCAAAGTTTGTTCCCTGGAACCTGCGGCAAATACAGGTGAACCATTACCTCGCTGGGTTTCGATTAAAATTGCGGACAATGGGCCTGGTTTATCTGAGAACGCGCAAAAGCAGATTCTGGAATCTTTCTCCATCGAAAGACGTACTGAAAAAGAAACAAGTTTGGCGCTTAGTTATCGAATTGTGACTGCAAAACATGGGGGAAAATTTGTGATGCGATCGCATTCCCAAAGCGATGCCGATGCGCTTAACGTCTCAGCAGCAGAATCCCAGGTTGACAGCGCCACGGAGTTTGAAATTATGTTGCCTTTAGTTTAGCGCGATCGCACTCCAGATAAACACCGAATTTGAAAGACGTAAACCTGCGATCGCGCACACCAAAAAACCTGACGGGGCTACAACTGATAAGTTTGAGGTGTTGTAGGGGCGGGTTTATAGAAAAACTCTGTTGCTCATAAATATAGCAACCGCCAAGGTGGTTAGGACGTTCTGAGTTACTGAAACCCTTGATTCTATTCCCTTCTTCCCTAGCCCCTAACCCCTAGTCCCTAGCTATATCCTACATAAACCCGCCTCTACTATAGAATAAGGATGCCAACAGACATGATATTATTTTAATACTCGACAATATTTATCTAGCCACAATTGAATATAAGAATTTAACATAGTTTTTTCAGTCTCTTTAATACCTTCCGGGTCAAATCGCTCGCGATAATAAAGCTCAACTATAGGTATCATATCATCAATTAAATCCGATGGAATTGAATCCTCTTTCAACCGCTTAATCCAGTTTTTTAAAGACTCAGAAGAGTGACGAGTTAATCCTAACTCATTTAATGCTTTTTCGATTAAATAAAATTCCGAATCATTCCTATTTAACTCAGATTTAGCGATAGATTTCGGCAATATCCGTTTAATAGATAGACGTCGCACATCTTTTTTACCGCCAAATTTCCACATCAGAATCAATATCAACGGAAAGATTAACCACCATCCATACTTTAAGTCCTTGCTACCTATGATATATCTTAGTTTGAAATTAAACAGCGACCATAAATCAGAAATGAATCCTAATTTAGAAGCTGCTGCATCCTCAATATTCGTCCAATCAGCAGGCGTTGTATCTAAAACTTGCCATTTATTATTCAAATATACCATTGTCCAAGCATGAGCATGACGACTGCGGACAATATATTGATTTTCTAAAGGACTAAATTCGTGAACAGAATATCCAACAGCATAACGCGCTGGGATACCTGCTGCACGTAATAAAAGTGTAGTTGCAGTGGCGAAATATTCACAATGTCCAGAACGAGTTTGTAGTAAAAATCTTGATAAAGCCGTTGAATAATTATTTTTACCCGCCAGTTGGAGGGAATAAGTAAAATTTTGATTAAAAAATTTATCTACAAGGTTTACTATTTCTTGGGGTGATTTCCCTTGGATATTCAATTGGCGAAGGATTTGATTAATTGCTAGCTTTTCTTGATTGGGTATTTGCAAATCTTCTTCTATTGGTGGGTTATCGAAAGAAAGATTATTATTAAAATAAATTTGGTAAGTTATAGCATCAATTTTTTTGGTTACTTTTACCGTACCATACTTATTCTTCTCCATCCGACTGACTGGTAATTCGTCAATTTTAAATGTTCCATCTGGTAGAGTTAATAAGCCTTGATTACTACGAAGATTAGCAGAAATAGTAATTTTAGAACTATTTGCAGATTTATTTCCCAAACGCCAAGTCGTACCATCTTTCTCAGATTCTACAGCAATAAACTCAGGTTTTGCTGCTACCCACATCGAACCTTTATACTTATTAAAAGTTGCTTCCCTCAAGATTCGGGCAGAACTTTTTTTATTTTCTGTAGCGACTCGGAGAACAATCTCATTCGACCGCTTTAATACGCCAATATCTCCAATATTCGTTTGTTTCTTTAACGAATTTGTTTGTTGTTCATTGCCATTGCTGTACCATGTGGCTACCTGGTCTTCTAAATTAACATGGAGTTGATGCAATCCAAGTTGTCCAATAAATCCCATTGTTCCAGCCGTTAGAATAAAACAAAGCCAAAGCATCGGTGAAAATCGTTTAGACCGCAACGACCACAGCGCAATTGCTGACAGGACAAACATCCCAATATAAAAAGAGATATTCCCAATATTGGCGTTACTAGCGGCTAAAATACAAATAGCGAGATAGAAATAACTAATATTAATCGTATACCGCTTATTTATCTCAAAATTACCCTCATTAAATAATAAAAAAAGTGTCGTTACATCAATCTTCTCTTCCAACGAGTAAGTTTGAGTAGCCAGCAGTGGGAACGAGACAACTGGAAGCCACTGCAAAAGAGTATAAATGAAGTAAAAAGTGGGGTTTTGAATTACCAGAAAAATAAATAGAAAAATTAGAATAATTAGAGATAAATTAGCTATCCGGCGGACATCAGCATTAGAGAAATCCCACCGCCAGGAAATCAAGCGAGAACCTTCGATAATGATAGCCATTGGTATGGCAAAAATCCACATTCCCGTTTGCCAACCCCAAAAGATTAAACCTGCACCCAGGCTAAGCATTGGTATTTTCATAGCTGCATTAATTCCTCTTGGATTTTGCCTAAATTTAAGATACGGAAATTGGCTATATTACCCTGCATTGATTCGGCATCGAAGTTGTCTAATTTTCCTAGATCTGTTAAGATTAATACTAAGGTATGAATTCCCATTGCTTTGAGATAATTAATTAATTTTTGGCGGTCTTCATCCCAACAGAGAAAGATGCAAATACAGCCACTCAATAGGGAAATTCTCTCCATCACGGTGGGGATGAGAGAATCAAAAGATTTATCACGACAAGCAACAACCGATGCGATGATTTCCAGCATTTTATCAGTATGACTCAATCCTCTACCGAAAGTAAAGCAATAAGCTTCCTGTCCCACAAACATCAAGTCTAATAAAGATTCTTGGGTTTGCACCTCACAAGCTAAGGAAGCCGCAATTGCAACTGCTTCTTCTGAAATTTCGCTATACTTTTGACTTTGGAATGTATCTAAAATTAAGGCGTGTCTAACAAAAAATTCATCCTGTTCTTCTTTGACAATTGGTTTACCGACTTTCGCCCAACTTTTCCAGTGAATTTTTCGCAGGGAGTCTCCTGGACGATATTCTCGTAAAGACCGAAATTCCTCTGAATCTCCCACTGATGAAGCTAACGCTACACCACCTGATTGATATCTCCTTAAACCAGGAAGTTTAATCGGTGGTAGGTTGTATAATTTGGGCAAAACCAACAAAGATTGGGGTAAATAATTTGTCACGCAAGCATTAAATAAACCAAAAGCATCGGGTCGAATAACTGTCAAATCAGCAAACCGAATTACGCCTCGGTAAGTTGGTGTGATTTCACAGACAACTTCGGTTTTACTGTTGGGTGGAAGTGCGGGTAAATCTATTGCTTTCGCTGTGGCTACCCGTTTCCTGGCAATTAACCACAGCCAGCGATAATATCCAACATATCTATCAAAAAAATTACGTTTTTCTTCTCCAGGTTCGGGGTTTTCGATAAATTCTTTAAAAGTTGGACGGGGGTCAGCAAAACTTTCCAATAATTTGAGATTATTTTGCGTCTTGTTGGTTTTGTTGTGAATCACAATGCGGTATTTCAGGTTTACCCCAACTGTGGCAAATCGAGGTAACATCCGAACTGCATTGAAACGGAAAGTAAAAAAGCGACTGGAAACGATTGATATGATGAGAATTGATAATAGGAAAGTAAATATCTGATAAGTCATGTTTTGATTGGTATCTAAGCCTAGAGTGGCTGAGATAATCACGCATAATAAAATTATCACTCCATTGGTTGTCAATCGTCTTCTCTGCGATTGTTCAATCCCATAAGCGAAGTGGAAAAGCCGATAGAAAAAACGGTTCATTGGGATTTGGTTATCTCCTTATTCACACCTAGAAACCAGGTTTCTAATTTTCATTAAGTAGGAACAGGAACAGATTTAATGATTTCTTCCACAACACTGGCGGCGGTTCTTCCAGAAAAACGCGCTTGCGGTTCCATCACTAATCGATGTGCGATTACCGCTACCGCCAATTCTTGAATATGTTCTGGCGTCACAAATTCATAACCATCAAATAAAGCTAATGCTTGGGCAATTTTCATTAACGCCAGGGAACCTCTGGGACTCGCACCTAATTGTACACCTTCTGCTGACCGAGTAGCATTGACAATATCTACTAGGTAGCGTTTTAATTCTTGACTGATTCTGACTTGTTTTACCTGCTGTTTTAATTTTATTACATCCTCTAAATTAACGCAAGGTTTAATAGTATCAATTGGATGTTGCTGAATTTGTTCTGAAAGTAGATTCACTTCATCTTCTGGTGATATGTATCCCAGACTAAATTGCAGCGCAAATCTATCCATTTGAGCTTCGGGAAGGGGGTAAGTACCGCGAGATTCGACTGGATTTTGAGTAGCGATAACAAAAAATGGATCTGTAAGTTTTCGCAGATTACCATCAATACTGACTTGAAATTCTGCCATCGCTTCTAATAGCGCCGATTGCGTTCTCGGTGAAGCGCGATTGATTTCGTCAGCTAAGATAATATTAGCAAAAATTGGCCCTTCATGGAAATGAAAGGTGCGTTCGTTTGGGTCTAGCATGGAAACGCCCAAGATATCGGACGGTAAGAGGTCGGGGGTAAATTGAATACGCTTAAAGCTGACATCAATAGAGAATGATAGGGCTTTTGCTAAGGTGGTTTTGCCAGTTCCGGGATAATCTTCTAGCAGAACGTGACCGCCACTAGCAAAAGCACATAGTAACTTTCTAATTGCTGTGGTTTGCCCTTTCATTACCTTTTGAATATTGTCTGAAATTCTTTGATAAATTTCTTGACTATATAAGGTATTATTTGATGGTTTTATATTATTCATTTTAAATCAAATTTCCAACAATCCAGTCGGTGGTGTGATTTCAATTCTTCTATTTTCCAAGTCTACCACAGGTACGATCGCTTTGACAAACGGAATCAAAATTTGTTTTTTCTTAGTCATTGAAGACACCGGACTAACGATTAGCACATCATTACCAGCAGTAGCGATATCTTCCACGACGCCAATAGATTCGCCAGTCAATTGATTAAATACTTCCAAACCAATTAAATCTAATACGTGAAACTCATCTTCTTCTAAATTTGGACGATCGCTTTCGGGAACCATTAGCTTGCAACCTTGCAACGCCTCTGCTTGGGTGCGATCGTTCACTCCCGCCAATTTTACCACATATATCCCCTTGTGAGGAATATAGCGACCCGACAATAATTCGATCGGTTGCGGTTCAGTCTGGCCCGATCGCAATAACCAACGCTTTCCCGGTTTCTCAAACCGTTCGGGAAAGTCCGAGTCGGGATAGACTCGTACCTCTCCATTTAGACCTTGCGCCGATACAATTTCGCCTATTTCTAACCAAGTATCATTTGTCATTCGTTAATACTAATATATTTTGGTTGCCTTTTAACTCTTTCCAACCATGCTTGAATAGCTGCTTAGTGCTATTTGACGAATCAGGAATTAGCTATTAAGCACTGACAACGGAATAAACTTCTTGTACTACCTTCGCCAAACGCTGCATCCCAACAACAATTTCCTCGTCGGTGGCGGTGAGACTGATGCGGATACACTCATTTTTATGTTGCCAATCTTCTCTTAAGCCGGGGAAGAAAGAACTACCAGGAACTACAATTACGCCAACTTTCTTTAATTCCTGATATAATTCCCAATCCGTCATCGGTAAATCTTTTAACCACAACCAGGCAAAAATCGCTCCTTCGCCGCGATGCAGGAACCAGGGCAAATCTTTGGGCATTGCCTGTTCTATAGTGCTTTCTACTACATCGAACTTTTTCTGATAGTAGGGACGAATGACTTGGGTGGCGATGTCGGCTAGCCTACCGCTGGCGATCGCACGAGTGGCGATCGCTTGTCCATACCGAGATGAATGGATACACATATTTGTCTGGAACGACTCCAGTACCTGAATTACCTGTTCATCCCCGATCGCAATTCCAATCCGTTCCCCCGGTAGACCAGCCTTGGATAAACTCATGCAGTGGACAACATTATCCCCAAATATCGGCGTCATTTCCGTAAAATTCAACGCCGGGAAGGGAGGTCCATACGCAGAATCAATTAATACTGGCAGATTGTAAGGCGCAGCCAAAGCCGCTATTTTGCGTACTTCATCATCCGTGAGGACATTTCCCGTAGGATTACAGGGACGGGAGAATAAAACGCAACCAGTACTTTCATTAATTTCGAGTTGGCTGAAATCGGGGCGGTATTTGAAACGATGGCTAGGCTCATCAATATCCAATTTAGGCTTGTAGGCTAATAACGCCTCCGGTACTAAAGTCACGCCGCCATAACCCGTGTAATCTGGACTTAAGGGCAGAACAATTTGCTTTAATTGCCCACTTGTGGTATATCCGCCAAAGGCATTAGCAGCGTAGAAATAGAGACTTTGACTGCCTGGGGTAATCAGTATGTTGCGATTTGTGAGATTCAACCCATAGCGACGATTAAAGTCGGTGACTACTGCATCAATTAATGGCTCATAACCCTGAGAATCACCGTAGCGACAAACTACTTTACCATAATCTGGACTATCGAGCAATTCTTTAGTGTAATCCCGCCACATCTGCTCAACTTCGGGCAAAATCACCGGATTTCCAGGACTTAAGTTAATAAATTCCTGCCCTTTGCCCGCTTGCAAAGTTTCTTTAATATCCTTCATAATCGCCCGCACGCCAGTTAAGCGGGACATTTGATTTCCAAATTGAGTCAGGGCAGGGTTCATAGGAGTTTTAAGGGGCTAGGGGCGTCGGGACTTGCTACTGTGTTTCCCAAGTACATATAAACGATGCTAATCGATTAGGTTGCTAAAGTACATAAGTTTTCGCAATTACGATAGTGTAAGAATGATACTGGAAATTGTCTGTTGCGATCGGGGGTTAGATTTTTACCGCAGATGAAGACAGATGAACGCAGATGAACGCAGATAAAAGAGCGATTTTTTTAGGCAATCGATGTTACCGGACATGATATGACTCAGGATAATACCCTAAAAAGTGCAAAAAACACATTACTAAGTTTCAAAATCCGATAATGCTATATTTCAATCAGATGCGCGAAATATATAACTAAGGAATAAGTTAATCGAGTCGATCAGATTGTTGAAGAGCTTTGAAGATGAGATGACTCGATCGCATTTTGTTTGGCTAGCACAAGAAACAATAGAATCCTAAACTATGACCAATGACCGTTCTATGACCACGATCGAAAAGCTACGCGAGAAGTTACCTTATCCTCTGAAGCGATTGGCAGACATTGCCTACAACTACTGGTGGAGTTGGACGGGCGATCGCTTATCCCTGTTTCGCAACATCGATCCCCAAAAGTGGCACGAGTCTAAGCACAACCCCGTTGCGGTGCTAGAATCTACCAGCTACGTGCGATTGACGCAGCTAGCTAATGACCCAGTTTACATCAAACGGGTGAAGGCACTAGCCGAACAGTTCGATCGCTACATGACGGAAAAAGACACTTGGGCCGATCGCGTTGCGCCCGAAATTACTCGCAAAAACCCAGTCGCCTACTTTTGCGCCGAATTTGGCATCCACGAATCTTTGCCCATCTACTCAGGCGGTTTGGGGATTTTAGCGGGAGATCACCTCAAATCGGCTTCGGATTTGGGCGTGCCTTTAGTTGGTGTAGGATTGCTGTACCGTCAGGGTTACTTCCATCAAAGCTTGAATCGCCAAGGTTGGCAAGAAGAACACTACGACGACAATTCGTTTGAGGAAATGCCGATCGATCTGTTGAAAAACGATCGCGGGGAACCGATAACGGTTAGTCTGGAAATTCGGCAGCGGATTGTCAAAGTGCAAGTCTGGTTGGCACGGATCGGTCGTGTTAATCTTTACTTGCTGGATACCGATCGCACGGACAACGACCCGATCGATCGCTGGTTGACGGGACACCTGTATGGCGGTAACCAAGACACACGCATCGCCCAAGAAGTAGTACTGGGAATTGGTGGCGTACAAGCTTTAACAGCATTGGGAATCAAGCCTTCGGTTTTGCACATGAATGAAGGACACGCGGCTTTCTGCACCCTGGAAGTTGCGCGTCAAGAAATTCAACGCAGTGGCAAGTCATTTTACGATGTGGAAGCATCGGTGCGCGATCGTAGCGTCTTTACCACCCACACCCCAGTTCCCGCCGGACACGATGCCTTTTCTCCCGATTTGATCGACTCCTACTTCGCCCACTATTGGCCGCAACTAGGCTTGGAACGGGATCAGTTCTTGGCTTTAGGAGCTCGTCGTCTGGGCGACCCCTGGGAACCTTTCGGCATGACTGTTTTGGCACTGCGGATGTCTCGCGCTGCTAACGGCGTCAGCAAACTCCACGGCGAAATTTCTCGCAAAATGTGGAACATCCTCTATCCTGACAAAGCTGAAAATAAAGTTCCCATCGGCCACATTACCAATGGCGTCCACGCACGCACTTGGACAGCGCCTCTGATGGCAGACTTGTATTGTGACTACTTAGGCGAGGATTGGTCAACTCGCGCCGCCGACCCCAAGATGTGGGCGAAAGTAGACGAAATTCCCGATGAAGAGCTGTGGTGGCGACACCAAATGCTAAAAGAACGTTTGATTGCCCATACGCGCGATCGGATTAAAGTAGCACGAGAACGGCGTGAAGAAGAACCCGATTTTGTCAAGATAGCTGACTCGCTGTTAGACCCAAAAGTCTTGACTCTAGGCTTTGCGCGACGTTTCAGTCTCTACAAGCGCGGTCATCTAATTTTACGCGATGCCCAACGAGCTTTGAAGATTTTTGGCAACAAGGAACGACCTGTACAAATTATCTTCGCAGGCAAAGCTCACCCAGCAGACGAACAAGGTAAGCGGATTATTCAGCAGTTGATGGAGTGGTGCAAAGATCCCGCAATTCGCGATCGCGTCGCCTTTATCGAAAATTACGATATCTACACTGCCCAAAAACTCGTGCAAGGTGTGGATGTCTGGTTAAATAACCCCCGTCGTCCGCTAGAAGCTTCCGGTACAAGCGGTCAAAAAGTCTGCTTCAACGGCGGTATCAATTGCAGCGTCTTGGACGGTTGGTGGTGCGAAGGCTATATTGCCGATGCTAACGGAAAGGGGACTAACGGTTGGGCGATCGGCGAAGATGCCAACACCAGCGACCAAGAATTGCAAGATCGAATTGATTCGGAATCTCTCTATCGGTTACTGGAAGAGGAAATCGTTCCTCTTTACTATAACCAAGATAAAAACGGGATTCCTCACGGTTGGATTAAGATGATGAAGGCGTCGATTAAAACAAACTCGCCTGCTTTCAATACCGATCGCATGATCGCTGACTACGTAACTCAAATTTACGCACCAGAAAGTGCAGCTAAACTTGAGCCAATTCTAGCCAGCGCCTAAATTCTAGGTCTTGCGATCTAAGCCCCCCTTAAAAAGGGGGGTTTGGGGGTATCTCTGAGTTAGCTTTGTAGGTTGGGTTGAGGTACGAAACCCAACAAATACCTTGGGTTTCGCTGTTTTTTATACTAATGACTTATCATATCATGCCCGGTTACATCGGCCTTTTCTGTGGGAATCATTGGTTAAATTTTTACCGCAGATGTAGGCGCTTCGCCTTCCCGTAGGGTAGACAGATGAACGCAGATAAACGCAGATAAGCTATTACGCATCTAAATCGAATACAAGGACGGGCAGGATGCCCATCCCACAAGAAGCTCAGAAAAACTGACTGTGAAATTAGATGCGTAGCAGCTTATGAAAAGAGATTTTTTAGCGTCCCGATGTAACCGGATATGATATCACCAATGACTACTTATTTGCGTTTCAGGAGTATCCAACGTAACTCCATTGGCGGATTTTGTGGCAGGGGAAATAAATCGCGACCCGTTGCCCAACTAACATACCAACTTGTGGGAGGCCATGCTTCTTTTGGCAGGTGATTTTGTTCGTATTCGATCGCAGATTCCTCAGATATCATTTCTAATGGCAAACCATCCATAGCTGATTTAAGTTCATCTCTTGAGATCAGATAACACCAAGATAGTTCTGACATTTGCCGCGCCAAGATATCTGGTTCGTAATCGTTTGCCGCCAAAAAAGCGCTGAACAAAAGCCAACCTCCAGTTTGCAGTCCATCGCACATTTTAGCTAGGAACAAACGCACTTGATCGGTGTAGCGGAAGTGAGAGACAACTTCGGATGCGATCGCAAATTTATAGTAAGCTGGTTTCATCCGCAACAACGGATCTAAAACATCACCTTGGATGACTTTGATCGGTAAATTTTCTGCTGTAACAGATGCCGACAATTTTTCGGCAAAAATAGGCGTGAGTTCGATCGCATCAACCGGGTGACCTAACTTTGCCAATGGTATACTGTTGCGACCCGTTCCCGCACCCACATCTAAAATTGGTGTCCGCGCCGGGTCGCCTAATTGGGATAAAACTGCCATCACTTTCGCATCGGGATGACTGCCAAATAAAGGATCTTTCCTGGTTTCCGGCCAAGTTTTATATTTATCTGCTAGTGTTTCTACATGAACTTTGGTATTAATTGTAATGCCACCAGCTAAACCTTTATTTGCTTCCGCTGGTTGGTAGTTCACGATTAACCGCGCATGAGGTGAAATTTGAAATCCATCCGATATACCTTTTTCGACTAACTGACGCAAATTATTAATATGTTCTGGCGTCGGATTTTGTCCTAAAAGCTTTAGCAACCCTACAAGTAACTGTACGTATTCTCCCACCATTGATGGCACGCACGGGAAATAAAAATCTCCCTGAACGGCAGTCATAGTTTTTAGCTTTGTTGCTAAAGCTAATTTTAAAAGTTCCGGGTCAGTTATCGTTTGGTTTTTATCAGTTGCATTGCTGACTGACAAAGTTGGCTGAGATTCTGCAAGTGGTAGGTTTTCGGCAGGCATATTGATATGTTTGTTTAGCAGGACTGGAAACCAATATTTAGTTTATTGTATCGGCTCTGGCAACTTAAATATTGTTGTTGGCTGTAAAAAACGGGGGTTTTCCGCATGGGACTAGCTAAATTATGGCTTTTAACCCCAAATAAACCCTGTTTGTGGGATTTTTTTTACCTGCGCTACAGTCGAATGGCACGCTTGTGAATGCCGGTATACAGGAGACAAAGCCGAACTTACCCGTGTGTGCCATTCCGCTACAGTCATCGTTGCTTGCCGGACAAATTTGGCGATAGTCGATCTATAATAAAAAAAGTAAAAAAAAATCAATCTTCTTTGCTGGCAGAAAGATTGCGTAGTCTCGGCATAGATCCGGAAACACTTGCTTAGCGCGATCGCTAGTTGTCAATGTTCATAAAATAAAAAACATAGCCATCAACAATGAACCATGCTAAACTACGATTTTAAACTTTATTGGCCCTCTACCGAAGAACTCCCCGATTCGGACGATACTCCTGTGGATAACGAACTGCAAGATTTGATTCCCGGTTTGCTCAAAGCGATGCTAGCTATGCTTTGGTCTGATAGACTGGATTGGTTTTTTGGCGTTGATATGGCAGTGTACTATGAAGGAGAAAAACCTCCCTATGTACCGGATGGATTTCTCAGTTTGGGAGTAGAAAGGATTATAGATGAAGATTTACGTTCCAGTTATGCAATTTGGGAAGAAGAACGAGTGCCGATTTTGATGCTAGAAGTAGTTTCCCAAACTTATCGAGGGGAATACAGCACCAAGATGCAAGATTATGCTGATTTGGGGGTGTTATTTTATGTAATTTATAATCCCAAACGTCGGAGAAAGCCACGTTTTGAAGTGCATCGTTTAGTTAATGGTAAATACGAATTGCAGTCGGGAAATCCAATTTGGTTGCCGGAAATTGGGTTGGGAATTGGGAATGAAAGAGGAACTTATCAGGGTATTACGCGGGAGTGGCTTTATTGGTATGACGATCGAGGACAACGCCTACCGACGCCGGAAGAACGCGCTTTTCAAGCGGAAAGAGGGGCGATCCAAGAACAACAGCGCCGTCTTGAAGCGGAGGAACGGGCTTCTTTGCTGGCAGAAAGATTGCGTAGTCTCGGCATAGATCCGGAAACACTGGCTTGATTTTCCCTGCTAAGCGCGATCGCGTAGCGTCCTTGTTACCTTGAAACCGGACAACGGACTCTTCATCCCTACCGATCGCCGGCGGGTGCGGGTAACGTACCTGACGGGACGGTAAAGGCGATCGCAAGGTTTGTGGCGAAAAAGATAACGACCTGCTTTACAGCGACCGAAGCAATGATACAATTTGCGGTGGAGAAGGTAACGACAATTAGTCACTTCCCCGTTCCAATGCCCAACGCCCAATGACCAATTACCAATGACCATTTGGCAAATTGATTTTTATCGTCGTCCGTTGCAGGATGAAGTCGGGAGTGCATTGTGGGAGTTATTGATTTGCGATCGATCGCGCAGCTTAACTCATAGCGCCTTCTGTCCCCAGTCAGAAGCCTCTCCCCATTGGATTGTTTGTCAGTTACTGATCGCAGCCGGATCGTATAATCATCTGCCCGATTTAATTCAAGTGTTTCGTCCCCAATCTTTAGGCTTAATTGAAGCGACTGGAAAGCAGCTGGGAATTCCGGTAGAAGCAACTCGCCGCACTTATGCTTTAAAGCAATGGTTGCAGGAAAGAGCTAAACAATACCCCAGCATGGAAGGTTACAGCGGCGAAGCTTACGCTCCCCTAGCGATCGAAAAACCACCCCCCATACCCCTACCAGAAAAATTTTGGGGAGAGCGCTGGCGATTTGCCACACTTAGTGCTGGCGATCTTCAAGAAACATTTACCGATCGACTTGTTCCAATTCTTGAAATGCCAGAATTTCTCTTACCCATCAATCTTGGAATTCCATCAACAGTTGCAGTTCCCGGTGTGGTAATTGATGGTGGAAAGCGATCGATGCAAATAGCTCGCTGGATACAAGAATCCCACCCAGTATCTCTTCATTATATCACAGGTACGCCAGATGGTTTAGTATTGGAAACTGGGCTGAACGACAGGTGGGTTGTCGCTACTTTTGCAGATGAGGAAGTTTCGGCGGCTGCACAGATGTATGAAGGACGCCTGCTGCTGAGTAAAAAACTGCACTTTTTGTTGGTGCAACCTGATGATTCGGGAATGACTTATACTGGTTTTTGGCTGTTGCGAGCAGAGGATTGAGCGGCTCTTCCGTGCTTAGTATACTATGGCAGAGGGGCAGAGCGGCAGAGGGGCAGAGGAGCAGAGCAGCAGAGGGGCAGAGGAGCAGAGCGGCAGAGGGGCAGAGGAGCAGAGGGGCAGAGGAGCAGAGGAGCAGAGGAGAAAAGAAATAAAAATGTTCTTATATGAACACAAGCATAACAACTTCGTAAAAGCCGAGCAGGACAGGAGTAAAAGCTGACTATTTTCTGCGATCGCTTATTCCAAAAACAATAGAAGCCAATCTCTGAGATTGACTTCTGCTTCGGCTAAAGAATTGAGACACATTTTTTAATCCACCACTCTGAGCATACCCTTTTGCAGAGCGTCAAATACTCGTTTGATTTGGCCCTCATCTATGTCGCTGAGTGAATTTTGAGATAACAATGCTGTCATCAATAGATGTTGGTCAGCCCTACTGATTTGGCGAAGGGCAAAAATCCGCTTGATGACCTGTTCTACTTGGACTTTGGGTAAACTAGCTTGAGCTGTCATCATTGTATGAAAACTTGTGTATCCAACTTAACTCAGTGTTCCCAGTATCAGACATTTTCTAACATTACTTGGTGATCTAATTATAAAATAATTGTGAAACTGTACATACCAAGCGAGTGATACAGGTCACTGACAAAGTTAACTCACCTTTTATAATGATAACTCATTTGCCTGTAAAATAGCTTGGATTGCAACAATATCTAAGGTTATTAACATGGCTCAAGCGAAGATTGGGATTATTGGCGGTAGTGGCCTTTATAAAATGGAGGCCCTCAAGGATGTGGAAGAAGTGCAAATTGAGACGCCTTTTGGGCTGCCCTCCGATGCTTTAATTCTAGGAACGATAGAGGGGACGCGGGTTGCCTTCCTGGCACGTCACGATCGCAATCATACTCTTTTGCCCTCTGAACTACCATTCCGAGCTAATATCCATGCCATGAAGCAGTTGGGCGTCGAGTATTTAATCTCAGCTTCAGCTGTTGGTTCTCTCAAAGAGGAAGTTAAACCTTTAGATATGGTAGTGCCGGATCAGTTTATCGATCGCACCAAAAATCGAGTATCCACCTTTTTCGGGTCAGGAATTGTAGCGCACATTGCTTTTGGCGACCCAGTGTGTAAAAATCTAGCGGCGGTTTTAGCAGATGCCGTTGCTAGTCTGGAATTACCAGATGTCACCCTGCACCGTGGCGGCACCTATGTCTGTATGGAAGGGCCAGCATTTTCCACTAAGGCAGAGTCCCATCTTTACCGCAGTTGGGGTGCAACAGTGATTGGAATGACGAATTTGCCAGAAGCGAAGTTAGCGAGGGAAGCGGAAATCGCCTATGCAACGTTAGCGCTAGCAACAGATTATGATTGTTGGCATCCAGACCATGACGGCGTTACTGTAGAAATGGTGGTTGCCAATCTGCAACGCAATGCAATAAATGCTCAAAAAGCCATCCAAGAAACTGTGAGGCGTCTCGTAGAAAATCCGCCTGTATCTGATGCTCACTCAGCCTTAAAGTATGCCATTCTTACTCCCCTGGATAAGGTTTCGGCAGCTACAAAAGAAAAATTAGGATTGTTGTTGAAAAAATATTTGTAAATAGATTTATCTGTTGGCAGGTGGTCGGTTGTTGGATGGTTGCCCTGTAGGACTCGTAGGAATCTGCTGCGGATTGCAGTATGGTTGACCCTTAGTTGAGAGAGTGAAAGGTCTGATGGTTTGGTTGTTTATGGTGACACGCTGATAATTTGTCGAATTATAAATTATAGCTTCACCGCAGGCATTGCTGCTCACAAACATCGAGTCCTCCCGACCGTTATTAGAGGTCGTCTGAACTGAATATGTCTGTCGCGGTTGCAGTCCAGGCACTATCACCTGATTGCTGCTGGTTTTGTAGGGATCATCGGCAAAGGCAGCGGCGGCGTAACCGAGCAGAAGGGTGGTACTTGTTGCGATCGCAATCAACCTTGAATTCATGGCACTTCCTCAATCCGACAACCCCAATATAGCGTTTCTCAGATAAACCAAACACAATGACGAATGATATAGCTAGGGACTAGGGGCTAGGGGCTAGGGACTAGGGGAAGAAGTGTTTATAATCAAGGGTTTCAGGAATTCAGAATGTCTTAACCGCCTTGGCGGTTGCTATATCATGTCCTTACGGATCGGTTACCTAAAAAATTCCTGTTCTTATTCTTATCTGCGTTCATCTGCGTTCATCTGTCTACCCTACGGGAAGGCGAAGCGCCTACATCTGCGGTAAAAATTTAACCAAAGATGACAACAGAGAATTTGACGAGATCACTCATGTACTAACGATGCAACAGGACTTGATATGACCAATGACTAATCATCAACTAATTTCTGAAATTGCTCATTTTCCCGCACTTCATCAAAAGCAGAGTCAGTTTTCGCTTTTTCTTTATAGATAGGCTCAATGTCAATTGCCCATTGCAGATTTCCAATAGCTGGATTTATATTCCTTCGCATCGCATAAGCACGAGCGTTTTGATAACGAGTTTCAGGGAAATCGCGTTCAATTTTAAGGGCTTGGTTATAACAATTGTTGGCCTCTGCATAACGACCTTCAGTGAAATGTACATTACCTTGTTCTAAATACTCATCGACGCTCAAAAGTTCGCCAGGATTAACAGAGATTTTTTCTTCATTTTCAGCTTGAGGAGTTTCGATTTGTGGTTCAGCAAGAGTCGGTATCTGAGGTTCAGCTTGAAGACTCAAACTTTCAATTCCTTGTTCGTTAAAATTATTCTTTTTGTCGATATCGCCATCTATAAATAAAGCCTGCAATTGAGACAGATGAGATACAAATTCCGCTTCTAACTTTTGCATTTCTTGTTGAAAAGCTAAGGCTTGTTTTTTAAATTCATCTGCTACTTCAGTTTCCAGTTGTTTTTGGACTTCTTTTTCTAATTCATTTCTGGTTTCAGAGACAATTTGGTTGATGACGCTGCGACGGAGAAGCCAAACGCCAAAAGCTGTCGCCAAGGGAAACAGAGTCATCACGAATAGCAAAATATTGATTAAAGTTGTAGTGCGACTAAAGGCCCGATCGACTTCCATCTGGACGCGATCGCGTATTTCCTTCTCTAGGCGCAGCTGTTGGAGTTCCTCCCGCTCAGTCTGCGAAATCTCAGGATCAATCCTTAGCTGGGCCAAAAATATCGGCTGTGGGGGCGTAGGGGCAGCAAAAACCTTCAGCCCCACAGAGAAAATAGCACAGGCAATCCAATAGTTAATCTTCATAGAATCAGCGGACTAAAATGATTGAAATCTAAAATCTGAAACCTTCAGAGAAGTAGATTTTGTTCAGACAACCTGATAAATAAAACTGAGAGTTGCCCAAGCATTCATATCCAAGGCGAAGGAATCGGGGGTTGCAGCGACAGTTTCAGCAGCAGGAACACTAGCTTGGTGTAAGTCTTGCAGAACTGCCCGCGCTAGCTCCAAAGGACTGACTAAGATACCAAGGCGTTGAAAATCTCCTCTGGGATGCTGCGTACTTTCCAGAGCAGCCAAAGTCTGAATCAGAGGCGATCGACTCAAGATGAGTTGCACTTCATTCAGTCCGGTTGGGCCTTGGAGAACCCATTTAAAAGGACTGGAAGCTGCTGGTAAAACGATCGTCTCACCAATGCCTACCGCCTGCTGTTGTAACGGGTTAGTTTCCAAACCGCTGGGATTGGCGAAAGAATGGGGAGGCAACAGAGCGATCGCATTACCGCTGGTGTCTGTACCGAGCAAGATAAAATAGACCGGAGCATCACTGTAGTTATGAACTCGGTACTGAATGCGGCTACCGATCGGCAAACTAATCATCCCTGAATCTGTCATAAGAGCCGCATTTTCAGCCAGATCTGCGGAAACCGAGTCACTGGCAGGGTCGGGCCCTGAAGCCCGGATAGTGGTTCGTTGCATCAGCACCTGTTCGGTGGGAGCAACCATCTCCAGTGTCGCCCGAACTCCTAAACGGGAAGCGCCTTCATTCCCACTCAAGCGCAACAACTTAACCGCCAACAACGTTTGCAACGTGGGAACCAACCTTTGTACCGCCGTCTTTACCGCTTCCCCCTCAGATCCCACCGTATTGGGACTCAGATAAAAACCGGGTAAAAACAGACCGTATTGGGAATAGTAAATGGGAGAAGAGGAAGACTTTTCCCCAGTCAAGAGTCCCCTTTTTTGCACTCTAGACAACACGCAATCAGCAGGCTGCTCCCCCGTCACCACCGATGACACATTCGGAATACTAGAAAAAGCACTGGTGGCATCCACTCGCTCAATTCGTTCTAGACTGCTATCAATAGCCACCGTTAAGCCAAGATTGCGGGGCAGAACCCGGATGGATTCCTGCACAAGTTGCCCTGCTTGCAATTGGTAGGTTTCGCCACTCAGCAATGGGACAATTCGTGCCTTTGCTTTTAAACCCTCGCGGGAGCGAATCAAAAGTTGCCGTGGCTGATTCCCAACAGCTTCAGAGCCTGGTAGCGGTAACAAAGTCAGGAGAGAATTCACCCCATAGGACGCCAGAATAGCGATCGGCAGCCCCGCCAACCACAACGCAGCTTTGCCATCTTCTTCCACAGCCGTTACTACGCCATCGGCTTCCGAACTGTTGGGAAAAATATGATAAGTCAGCGATGTTTGCTTGGGATTGGTTTTTAGGGACAAATCATCAGTTGTTCCTACCAGCATAGGTTGCTGTTTGTTCCCCACCCTTTGCTCGATCGTGGCAGCAACGCGACACAAGCTGACTTGAACGGTAGTCGCGGGGGTAGATTGCCAGAGATATTGAGTCAAAGCGAATGTAAACAGCCCAGCACCCACACCATTCAACTGCTCCTCAAATGCTTGCTGATTTGGGCCTGCTGCTGCCAGCACTACCCCTGGAATGGCAGTTTTGAGTTTTGAATTCAGCTGAAGTTGTGCTTGGAAAGCTAGCTCCTGGGTACTTGGCTGCCCTACTGGTGCTTGGGGTGGCGATCCGCTACGCGATTGCGCTTCGCGCAATCGCGTAGCGGATCGCACTCGCAGATTGCCCCTAAGCCCAGTACCCAGGTCAGTATAGCTAGTATCCAATACCGCTGTAACTGCGTCGGTATCGAGCGATCGCAACAACAACCACAGCGTTTCTTCCAGCACCCCGTTCGCCACCCCATCCACAGGTACTAACAAATTTTGGATGAATGATTCTTCCTCATCCATCGTTTCGACGCGACTACCATAGCCGCTGAAGTGGAAAACTACCGCATCACCGGGTTTAGCCTGCTTGCTTAGATGCTCCACAAAAGCCGTTTCGATGTTCTGTCGTGTAGCTTGTCGATCGGTCAAAATCAGAATATCGCTTGGCTGGAACCCAAATCGATGAATTAGGAGTTCTTGTTGCAGTTCCACATCCGTCAGACAACCCGTAAGCGAACTCCCAGAATACTGGTTAATGCCCACCAGCAGTGCCAACTTGCGAGGACTGGGTTGCGCTAAAACTTGGTAATAGCGATTTCCCATCGCCACCAGCCCAGCTTCTCCTACTCCCAACGCTGCCAGTATCCAGCCAGCCCGTTGCAAAAAACTGCGTCGCTTCATCGCTATCCTCTTCTAGGATCAGGTATCAGCCTACCAATACTCAGTAGGAGAATGTTGAGTTTTGAGTTAAAAACTTCCTTTAATTCAAAACTCAACACTCAAAACCGATCATTATTGGTGCATCGCCCGTGCCAGTTCAGCCGCTACTTCTGGTCTTGAAAACTCTGGCGGCGGCAATTCACCCCGCCGCAACATCTCCCGCACCTTCGTTCCCGACAGGTGAATGCGCTGTTCCGGAGTGCTGGGGCTAGTCTTCGTCGTTGCCATACCCTGCGTAACCATGCAATAAAAAGCGTGTTCAAACATCATCGGCACAATACCTAATTCAGATGGCGCAAACTCATCAAATATATACTGAGCATCGTAAGTGCCGTAGTAGTCGCCTACACCAGCATGATCCCGTCCGACGATGAAGTGAGTGCAGCCGTAGTTTTTGCGAATCATCGCATGGAAAATCGCTTCCCTCGGCCCTGCGTAGCGCATCGCAGCCGGGTTGATGGCGAGAATCACTCTGTCTTTCGGGAAATAGTGTTCCATCATAATCTCGTAGCAGCGCATCCGCACATCGGCTGCAATGTCATCATCCTTTGTTACACCTACCAAGGGATGCAGGAATAAGGCATCTACGGTTTCCAAGGCGCACTTTTGGATGTATTCGTGGGCTCGGTGAATGGGGTTGCGAGTTTGGAAACCTACAACGGTTTTCCAGCCATGTTGTTTAAATAACTGCCTTGACTCGGCTGGGTCAATCTGATATTTCGGGAAATAGGGATGGCTAGAGCGTTGCAGCAACCACACTGGCCCCGCCAGATGGATTGGCCCCTGGTTATAAAGAACCTGTACGCCTGGGTGTTTCTCGTCATCGGTACGGTAGACGTTAATCGCTTCGCGAGTTTTATCGTAGGAATATTTCTGGGTTAACTGCAAAACGCCGATAAAGCTTCCTGTGGGGTCGTCCAAGCGTACCAAGTCGCCTTCAGTGAGAGCGTCTGCAACTTCCTCTGTCACCGAAAGGGTAATAGGTATCGACCAAACCAAACCGTTCGCCAGCCGCATATTGGCAACGACTGACTCGTAATCTGCCTGTTCCATGAAGCCGCCGATCGGACTAAATGCACCAATGGCGATCATTTGCAAGTCGGAAACTGCTCGCTCATTTAGTTGCACTCGTGGCAGAAAGTCGGCTTTTGAGAGAAATTCTTGTTTTTGTTCGGGTGTAGCAATGCGATTAATTAGCTGACCGCCGTGAGGCTCAATCCCATCTTGACGATGACTCATATCGATTTTTGATTTTGGCTTTAAGTATTTTAGATTGTAGCTGCACCGATCGTACCAAGCTATGAGAGTATTTGAACATCTGTAATATTTCAGGTTGGCACGGAAAATTACTCTGGCTCTACTCCCCAATTTACCCACTAAATTGCCGAAGGAGCAGACTGAACATTTGGCGACACCCTTAATGCTTGTATGAATCCTGTGTTTCGATCCAAGGATAGTTGACACCTTTAATGCTTCTTGCTCAGCTGTAAGTTGGGTAATAATTTCAGTTATGGTATTATCCTTGTAGCTAATTCAAGCCGGAGGTAAACATACCTCAGATTAGTGCCGAGCAAATCCTGCAAGTTAGAGCGATCGCCAGCACTTACGAAAACCTTAAGTGCGTTGAATGCGCTATAGCAATAAAAAACTATTTGCTATCTCAGGACATTCGCGGTAAGCGCATCAAACTCTATACAAGTTCAGGAACAAATCGAAACCGCTTTATATATGATGATAGTGTTCCTAGAGAGGCCATATCGGAAAATGGTCGTTATGAGGGAATCGCCATTGTCATCAATGCAACAGAAATCGTCTTTGATAACCATCATCCTGACGGAATTCCCAGAGATGAATGGATAGCAAACCTCCAGTTTTTTGGTAAAATACATAACCAACAACAGTTTCAGATAACAGAAGAACCTTTTTAAAGGAGCTCGATTTTTATGACAGAAATTACTCTAAGTAGACTAGATGTAAAAGCTGAATATCTTTATGATTTGCTGCAAAGAATTAAGGAAAGACCAGGGATGTATTTAGGTAGATGTTCAATTACCCGTCTTAGTATGCTTTTGATGGGATATAGTCTAGCTCGCGGGGATCTAGACTTGCCTACAACGGCACAAGAATCGGAATTTGACAAATTTCAAGAGTGGATACAAAAAAGATTTAATATTACTTCATCTCACGGATGGGATAGCATTATTCTCTTTTATTCGGCGGATGAAAGAGATGCTCTAGATAATTTTTTCAAGTTGTTTGAAAAATTCCAGAATGGGGAAAGTCCTTTACCAAATTAGGTTTCTGGTAGTCAGGCGATCTGGCGATCGCCCACAGCGCTATCCACTTTCCCCAATCAATAGGCGACGACATATTTCAGACGGAAAATTCCTTAAATGATGCCAATAAAATTCCCAAAATCTTATTAACATTTTTGATATAATACTCTGTTAAATCAATATCAACAACATTACCTTCTAATTTCAAGAACCTCCAGATCGTTCCTATGGTAACAACACCATAAATTGTTTTAATTGCGTTTTCTTCCCGTTCATTAAACAATTGTGCTGCTATCATTTAAGCAACACATTGACCAAAGCCAGTTTTGATATTTTCGTTCTTCGCTTCCACAATAGTAATGACGGGAGCGCGAATAAAAAGCTGTTCTGCTGAACGGCTAATTAAAAAATCACAAACTCCATTTAACCCTCTTTCATTGTCTACGTTAAAGTCCACTCCCGAAAATAAACTCACTTGATAATTTAAACGCCTCCTCACCTCAAGCAAAATAGGTGCGATTATCATCTCAGAACGAGCTTTTTCTGTATTAATAGCAACAGCCAAGGCAATATTTTCTTTGAGATAAAAAGCCAGATAATCGCTGGACTCTACCTCTTCAACAGCAGCGAATAAATCAATTGTTTCGTTAATGGTTAAACCAAATATTTTTACCAGTTGGCTTAGAGTGAAATCACTATAAGACATTTAATTTACCTCAAAAGTAGAATAGGGCGGACATTACCCGCCCTACTTCTTAGTTTTGCCTTTCGATGATTCCGCCACCCAACAGGATATCGCCGTCGTACCAAACGGCTGCTTGTCCGGGGGTGATGCTGAACTGCGGTTCGTCAAACACCAGCTTAACTCTTGTGGGATGGGCATCTTGCCCGTCCCCGGACAAAGGAATCACGGTAACGGGTACAGCAGGCGATCGATACCGAATCTGCACTTGGGCCTGAATAGGTGCTGTTGGTTCTGCTAGAGACACCCAGTTTACCCGCGCCACCGTGCATTCCGTGCGATCGGCGCTATTGCGATCGCCTACAATCACCCGATTGTTTACCGCGTCCAACCCAATCACGTACAGCGCTTGGGGCGCTGCAATCCCGATCCCTTTCCGCTGACCGATCGTGTAATGATGGATACCATCATGTTGCCCCAGCACCTTACCGGACTGGTCAACAATATCGCCCTTTTGCGGCGCAATGTACTTATCCAGAAACGCCCGCATTGAGCCATTGCTTTCCACCAAGCACAAATCCATACTTTCCGGCTTATCGGCAGTACTCAGGCCGAATTGGGCTGCAATTTGCCGAGTTTCGGTCTTGTGCGTTTCTCCCAGCGGAAATACGGATGCCGCAAGCAAATCCTGTGTCAAATCGTACAAAAAATATGACTGATCCTTAGTCAGGTCGAAAGCCCGCAGCAACTGATAGCGATCGCGATCGGCATCGTAACTAATCCGTGCATAGTGCCCCGTGGCAATTTTGTCAATACCCAACTTTTCGCGGGCATAACTCACCATCGGGCCGAACTTCACACTCTTATTGCACTGGGAACAAGGCAAGGGGGTAATCCCGTCGCTATAACCCGCTACCAGATAGTCCACAATATTGGCCTGGAACACATCGCGGCTATCGACAATGTGATGGGGAATGCCCAGATGTTCGCAAATTTTAGCAGCATCGACCATCCCTTCAGAACAGCACTGACCCTTACCTTTCATCAGCCAAAGGGTCAAACCCACGACTTCATATCCCTGATGATGAAGGATCGCTGCTGCAACTGAACTATCAACGCCACCCGAAAGGCCAACGACTACTTTGTTCATGGAACCAAAAATGACTGAAATCTTGCTTAACGCAAACATTGCTACTTCTAAGTTAACATTTCTACAACGACCTGTCATGGCAGCATCAGCCATTCGAGATGGAAACTAATTGTCATTAGGCTATAAACTTTAGCGCTTGGGTGCTTAAATAACAGATGAAACGAAATTTGCACAATAAAATTAGGGGATTTAGTCGAATGAAACTATTTAATATGGCAGCAGTTACACCGCTGCTAATTGGGACTATGGCTCTAGCGCTGGTTCCCCAAACCATTGTCCAAGCAGAACCGACTCCCAACAATTTATCAGTTGCAGAACGACTTTTGCAAACACCACTGCCACCGCCATCGAGGTTGCAGCAAACTGATTCTACACAACTACTGGCTCGCAGAAGGAGAAACAACAGGAGGAGAAGCACCCAGCGCAGACCCTCTAATTGTCAAAGGCAGCGGTGCAATTGCGAAGCAAGGGGGTGTGATTATGAAAGCTATGTAGTTTATATTCCTAGATATAGCGATCGCCTCCTAGAACAGGTTCAGAGCATGGAACCGGAAGCTAGGAAGATGCACTACGGGAAAAAAGATGTCATTCAAGTGGGATCTTATGGCGAACAGTGGGTAGCAGAAGACACCCGTACAAGGCTGCGACAAGAGGGATTTTCTACTGAAATAGGCACGATCCTTACCAGGCGAACATCTCAGTTTTCTGTCATCGTGAATAACCCATCTCTCTTAGAAATGGTTCAAAGAGAAGCGTTCAATGCCACTTTCGGCATTGACAGAAGAACTCAACAAACGGTCATTGTGGCAGGGCAATATCGCAGTGCTGCCAGGGCACAAGAGCTTGTCAGCGAACTGCAAAAACGGGGTATCCTTGCTGAAATTGTCGGCGATGTGAGTGTATTGGATACTACTGAGTTTTCAAATGATAATTCTACTATTGAGGTACTTGGAGATAATTATCAAAGAAATTTCTTGCTGGCAAATAATGTTGTGACTCGCTCTAATTCATTTGCAGATAATTACTATGGGATAATGATTCCAGGCAGTGAAGCAGAATTAACTACGATCGAAGCTCACGTCCGACGAATGGCTCCTGGTTTGGGAATGGAAAGAGGAGTTTACCAAATAGAAAATGCTAAAGAGCGATTCGTAATGGTAGGGCCGTTTGCCGATCGAGAAACAGCAGAGCGATGGGGGCGCTATCTGCAAGATTTTGGGATGACCAATGCACAAGTTTTCCACGGCAGCTAAGTAGGTGGGCATAAATAAACTGAACTCCCAGAAACCCGGTTTCTCCAAGAAACCGGGTTTCTAAGGGCCTGGCAGCCATTTCTTTGTAGGTTAGGTTGAGGTAACGAAACCCAACATCAGAAGGCTTGTTGGGTTTCGTTACTACAATGTTTGAATGCAACTTAGTATTAGATTGAGATTCAGTTTAAAATCTAAAATCTATGGACAGGGTGGAAAAAATTCAACAAGTTATAGTAACTGCCCAGCAGATGCGCGAGATTGAAGGGCGCGTCTTTGCTGCGGGGATGCCAGTCGCCGCTTTGATGGAAAAGGTGGCAAGTCTGATTGTCCGTCGCATCAGCAGGGAGTGGGGGAGTGGGGGAGTGGGGGAGTGGGGGAGTGGGGGAGAAAAAAGAATCCCCAATTACCAATCCCTAATTTCCAATCATCCAAAATCGTCAAGAGTAGGCATTCTGGTGGGGCCGGGTCACAATGGTGGGGATGCGTTGGTAGTTGCCCGCGAGTTGCATTTCCAGGGTTATGAGATTGTTATCTATCATCCTTTTAGCAAACTAAAGGAATTGACAGCCCAACACGCTCAGTATGCTAATAGTTTAGGCATTCCATTTGTTGAAGAAATTTCCCTGTTATCAGATTGCGATCTTATAATTGATGGGTTATTTGGATTTGGGTTGGAAAGGGCTATTACCGATCCTGTTGCTGCTGCGATCGATCGAATCAATCAGTTGTCTAAACCAATTATTAGCATCGATTTGCCTTCTGGTTTGCACACGGATACGGGTGAGGTGCTGGGAACAGCTATTCGTGCCACTCATACTCTTTGCTTGGGTTTGTGGAAGCAAGGATTATTACAAGATCGAGCGTTAGAATATGTTGGCAAAGCTGAATTGATTGATTTTGATATTCCGCTGGCGGATATCTCGGCGGTACTCGGTGAAACGGCTGAAATACAGCGCGTGACGGAAGCATTTGCGATCGCACATTTGCCCCTATCCCGTCCGCCCGTAACCCATAAGTATAAAATGGGGCATTTGCTACTCATTTGCGGTTCCCGGAAGTATGCTGGAGGAGCGATTTTAAGTGGTTTGGGAGCAAGAGCGAGTGGTGTGGGGATGCTCTCAATTGCCGTACCAGAATCTCTGAAATCCCTGTTAGTATCTCATCTGCCGGAAGCACTAATTATTGGTTGTCCAGAGACGGAAAGCGGTGCGATTTCCCAGCTGCCAGAAGAAATTGATTTGGGGTCGTATAGTGCGATCGCTTGTGGCCCCGGTTTGACAAAAGATGCTAGGCCAGTTGTCCAAGCGGTGTTAGAAAGCGAACTTCCCCTACTTTTAGACGCCGACGGCTTAAATATCCTCGCCCAAATGGGAACCATCCCCAAGCTATCAAAGCGGCAGGCAATCACCGTCCTGACGCCCCATGCAGGTGAGTTCAAGCGTCTATTTCCAGATGCACCAGATCCCACAACAGACAGGGTAAGCGCGGTTCGAGAGGCGTCTCGCTTGAGTGGTGCTGTGGTGTTGTTAAAAGGTGCAAGGACAGCAATTGCCAACCCTTCCGGTTCAGTATGGATTGTTTCCGAAAGCACGCCAGCCCTCGCACGTGGTGGCAGTGGAGATGTCCTGACTGGGCTATTGAGCGGACTTTTAGCCCAGGCAAACTCACAGCAACTGCCCGTAGAAAGTCTAGTAGCAGCAGCTGCAATGTGGCACGCTCAAGCCGGAATTTTAGCCGCCAAGGAACGAACTGAGTTAGGAGTTGATGCCTTTACGCTGACACAGTATTTGATTCCGGCGGTACTTAAAATGCAAAATTTGGTTTACAGCGCTTTTTAGGTGTGTGATATCGTGTCCGGTTGCATCGTTAGTAAATGAGATCGTCAAATTGTCTGTTGTCATCGTTGGTTAAATTTTTACCGCAGATGTAGGCGCTTCGCCTTCCCGTAGGGTAGACAGATGAACGCAGATTAACGCAGATAAGAATAATCGCCCGATTTTTTTAGGTAACCGATGCGTAAGGACATAATATGAGGTACAAAGAAACCGGGTTTCTGGGGTGTACTTCGAGAAGGGGATTCAACAAGCCCGTAAACGATTGGGAAAATAACCATGCAAATTAAAGACCGCCCAATTCCTATCACCAACCCCACTCTGAGAACTTTGATTGCCGAGTTGGGTGCAGAATGCACTAACGTCCAAGCATTAATCAACCAACTCCAGTTACCTAACCTGAGTTATACGCAACAAGCCGAAATTCTGGCTGAACTTCTGGCTGTGGCGATTCATCTAAATACTCATTGTGGAGACGATTTTCAGAGGCTGATTGCCGAGGAGATGGAAAAGTTACCCGATGATGATGAAATTGACTAAACTTCGACTGGCGATTTACTTTTTACAGGTACGGAATAATCACCGTTAGCATCAACTTCAATCATCCCCAGCGATTCATCACCTGTAATCAAACGGGCTCCACGTTGGCGCGTGAAATAGTTCCAAGCCCACTGAATCATCACCACTAATTTGTTGTCAAATTCGATGAGATAGTAAATGTGGACAAATACCCAGATCGGCCAAGCTAAGAAACCCGATAACTTAACATAACCCAAGTCTACAACAGCAGCATTTCGTCCGATGACGGCTAAACTACCTGTATCGACGTAACGGAATGCCGGAGCAGTTTCACCAACCAGTCGCTGTTTAATCAGTTTGGCAACATTACGATAAAACTCTAGCTCGTCTTTTACCAATAGTAGATGAGTTGTCCAAAGCTTCGAGATGAGGCACAAAATTCGCAGATACTGGTTGAGGCGCAGCCTCGGTAACCGTGTTTCGTGCTTTATCCTTGATCGATTTGAGTACTAAACGAACTACCCAAGAAGAGAGGCAGGGGTTTTCGTCAATTTCTGTTATCAAAGCATCTAAATCATTAACAATAGCCATCATTTGTGGGTTAATATCTTTCTGCATAAGTTTGATGCCCTCTTTTAAATGTTCTCGTTCTCTATATTCAAAATAAAAAATTCTGGTTTGCTTTTTGTGGGCTTGTGTGTCACTCTCTCAGGTGACTGCTAAAGCCTCGAAAACCGGCTGGGGTGGCAGGTTTTGAATAATCCTTGATGGATAAGCTTTTGAGTGGCTGCGGCCCGATCGCATCTTTCTCCTGCTCAAGATGCTTCTGCGCCTCATGGTGGACACTTAGCCAACCGGCACACTCGCTTCAGAATACGAACGGCTCAAAGGACATGAATCGCGAAGATGGAACTCCCTTTGTGCTTCATCCTTTCTAATTCATACAGAATGCTTGACACTTCACCCATCCGCATGACGTGAACTAAGCTAGTCTTCAAGGGAGAAGACTAGCCAGATGGGCCTGAGTTCAGTAAAAATAATGCGGCAACTATTATTCGGAAACACCCTCCTGGCTTCACTAATTCGGAAGCTGAAGAGGCACCAAGAACAGACTCAGGAGGAAGGTGCTGATTACGAGGCGTGGCGGCGGGAGTTCCTGCAAAAGCGGCTGCGGTTAGGCTTGCGGATTGCCTTCATCGGCTTCTTGAGTTTTATCGCCCTGCAATTTAGAAATTTTATCGTTAGGCCAGAGTATTTCGATCGCTTGGCGTTAATAACGCATATCGCTTCGGAACTAAGCCTGCTGGTGTGTCTGTCATCCCTGAGAACTCGCTTGGGTCGGCGTTACCCAAGTTTAATATTCCTGATTTTCTCTTGGTCTATCACCCTAATCCCCCTGCTGATAGTAACCACCGCCGATAAGTTGGAACCCAATATCCTTAGCTGGCCCCTAGCGTTTTTCGGCATGGCTACCCTCGTCCCAGTGTGCTGGCGGCTGCACCTTGTCTCTCAGTTGGGCGTTTTTGCCTACTATTTTGGCGTGCAGCTTCTCCTGGGTAAGGTGGCCCAGATGCCAGCGCCGTGGATGACTTCAGCTTTGTTGTATTTATATATGTTTTGGGTTTGTTTTGTTTGCGACCTGTCAGTTTACTTGTACGAACGCCTACAGCGGTCTGAGTTTAAGGCTCGTCGCCTGATGGAAGCAGCTTATCAGCAACTAACTGTCGAACAGGAACAATCGGAACGTCTGCTACTGAATGTCTTGCCGCAGTCGATCGCCGATCGCTTAAAACACTCTACAGGAACTCTAGCAGAACAGTTTAACGAAGCCACGGTTTTGTTTGCTGATATCGTTGGTTTTACCCAGCTATCGACCCAGATACCGCCTACGGAAATGGTGGAGTTGCTCAATAATATTTTCTCGCGGTTTGACGAGCTGGCAGAAAAGCATGGATTGGAAAAGATCAAGACTATTGGCGATTCTTACATGGTAGTTTCGGGTCTGCCGATACCAAGGCCCGATCATGTAGAAGCGATCGCAGATATGGCTTTGGATATGCAACTGGCGCTCAACAAAGTAAACATCGAAACTAATCAAGATTTTCGCGTCCGAATTGGCATCAATACCGGGCCAGTAGTTGCCGGGGTAATTGGTCTGAAAAAGTTTATTTACGACCTGTGGGGCGATACCGTCAATATAGCAAGTCGCATGGAATCTCAAGGTATACCCAATTGCATTCAAGTTACCAAGGAAGTTTATGAAATATTAAAAAATCAGTATGTTTTTGAGGAACGCGGAACCATTCATGTCAAAGGTAGAGGAGATATGCTCACTTATCTACTTAAAAGCAAACTTTCTAACGGCGAGATAGACCGATCCTAATCTTATTGTTCGGCAGTAGGGTGGATTGCCGATCGCAACCATAGTCATTAAGAGGAATCAAACATGGGTTACACTACAGAATTTGACGGCCTATTTCATCTAAACAAACGATTATTTGATAGCGAATTTCTTTATTTATTAGAATTTTTTCGGACAAGGCGGATGAAGCGAGATGTTACCGTATTGGAGAGTTTCCCCGATCTACCGCTAGCACCTCTAACTCGCAGTGACTCACCCAGAGAATTGTTAGCACAAGTGGCGGCAGAGGTAGAATTAATTCAAGACCCCGCACAGCGAAGGGAAATATTAGTTTGTACGGCGGTGATGGCGGGTTTACTGCATAAACCAAATCTGATTAGTCAGCTATTTCGGGAGGATAATATGGAAGATTCTTCGTTTTACCAACAAATTATCGAAAAAGGCGTACAGCGAGGTTTGCAACAAGGTTTGCAGCAAGGTTTGCAGCAAGGTTTGCAGCAAGGTATCCAACAAGGTATCCAACAAGAATCGTCTATGATTATGCGTCAACTTCGACGGCGGGTGGGAGAAATCGCACCTAGCACGGAAGAGAGAATTCGGGCTTTATCGCTTTCTCAGTTAGAGAACTTGGCGGAGGCGTTGTTGGATTTTTCATCGCCAGCAGATTTAACTGTTTGGTTGGATAATCTGAACTAGGAAAAAGGCTAGGGAATAAACACCCCTTTTGATGAATTTAGATGGGGTGTTACCCTTTTCTGAACAAGGCTAAAATTAGAAAGGTGAATTTGGCAATAAACCCCTACAAACAAAAAAATAAAAAGCAAGCGTTGGGTAGATATAGATAGAGGTAATTGGGTGTCGAGTTCGGGAGTAGGTGGAAATGGTATTGCATCTGAATTTGGAGATTTAACTGGACTAACTCGCCAACAAGTAAATAACTTTTTATGCGGACTTGGTGCAAATGTCAAAATTACTCAAGGTGGTTATGTTGAATATAAATTTCCTGATACTTCAAAAGTAATCATCCGTCCTGATGGTGAAGTGGTACGCATACCAGCACCTAGATATGACTCAGATGGCCAAAATATCAACAAGGGGCTCCGCTTGGGTAAAGATGGGAGTTTGTTGCTAACGCGAGATCGATTTGGCAATCCTATTGTTAATACGCACAACACTGGAGAAAAAGTGAGTGATTAGTATGGCTGATGATTATAATTTGCTAGGTTTGGGTGGACTTACATCTCTGGTAACAAATGTGAAAATTTCTCACTGGGGTGCTGAGCTGTTAGTTGAATGCTTGTACGATCCAACAGGCGATCGCTTACCTTATTCGCTAGTATTTAAAGATTGTCGGGAAATTAGGTGGGATGTTCACGATGAAGAGGAAGTAGAGTCAGAATTAGCAGATTTAATTGGTATTCATTTGGGTGAAGAAGCACATCTAAAACCTGCTTTGATTCATACAGATATTTTTGAAATTTCGATTGTTTACGGCAGTTTTAGTATGGGTCAGGAAAAGAAGGCGATCGCACAAGCTACAGCAACTTAGTTTGATGGGGAAGGGAGAAGTGCGATCGCGACAGCGATGCGTAGCATTATCGCTATTTTTTCATACTTTTCTATCCTGCCACTATATGCCACTATAATAGAAGGAAGTATAAACTAACGAGGTGTAAGATGACGACACCAACAGAGATTCGTAAAAAAGCGATTGAATTAGTTGAAAAATTACCAAAAGAAATGTTAATTGAAGCAGTCGAGTTACTCGAATCTTTGCGTGTAAAAGCCGAGCGACTAAGAAATCTAGACCTACAAAAGCCAGAAGAAAGTGCTTTACTAGAAATCATTGATCGCCGACTGTCTCCACAGGACAGGCTACGATTGGACTATCTGCGCGAACAGAATGAATGGGGTGAATTAACTGAGGCAGAATATAATGAACTATTAGCCTACGTAGAGCAGGTTGAGAGTCAAGATACCCTGCGAGTGGCAGCCTTGATTGAATTGGCTAAAATTAGAAAGGTGAATTTGGCAACTTTGAGCGGCGAGTTTACATCTGAAGAAAGCATATCTAATGTCTAATGAACGAATTACAGATGCCATTAAAAAAGCCGTTTCAACGCGAGCCAAAAATTACTGCGAGTATTGCCGCAGTCCTGGTAAATTTGCTACTGAAAGTTTCACAGTTGACCATATTAAGCCTCGTCAAGCAGGAGGCGAAACTACATTAGATAATTTAGCTTGGTCTTGTTTTGGTTGTAACGCTCACAAGCATACGAAAACTGATGATACCGATCCTGAAACAGGTCAAAAAGTGGCTTTGTTTAACCCCCGACAACAAGTTTGGACAGATCATTTTGGCTGGAGTGATGATTGCACGGAAGTTATTGGCAAAACTCCTTGTGGTAAAGCGACAATTAATGCGCTTCGTTTAAACAGAATGGGTGTTGTTAATTTGCGTCGCTTGTTGGTTATGGCTGGTTTGCATCCACCATCGGAAAGCTAAAATGCGATCGCTCTTTTCCCTGTTTTCTCTAATCTGTTGAGGTGGCGGTGGGTGTTGATGGCCCGATCGCTCTATCAACTGCAACTTAGTTTGATGGGGAGGGAAAAGAGCGATCGAGACAGCAATACGTAGTATTATCGCTGTTTTTACCCAATTTTATCTGCTGCCACTATAATATAAACAACTATAAACTACCGCTCGCCAAAAACCAAAACCTTGGCCTACGATAACACCTGCAAATACATCGCCTCCCAAAATCCTGCCAGTTTCGTCCGCTGGTTATTACCCAATGATGAATTCACCACTGTCGAAATCCTCAAAACCGAATTACCAGCCGAACCAATTAGAGCAGATTTCTTAATTTTATTACGGTTCGGTAACACAATCTTACACCTTGAGTTTGAAAAATTACCCTATTCAGACCCACCAATTCCCGAACGGATGCTCAATTACTGGGTTCGCCTGTACGGAAAATATAGATGTAGAATAGAACAAGTAGTAATTTACTTGCAACGCATTGACTCACCCCTAGTTTTCCTAGACCGATTTCAAGTAGGAAACACCGTACATCCCTATCGGGTAATTCGGTTATGGGAAGAAGACCCCGCATCTTTTTTAGCCGAACCCGCTTTGCTACCGCTAGCACCTCTAACTCGCAGTAATGCACCCAGAGAATTGTTAGCACAAGTAGCGGCAGAGGTAGAATTAATTCAAGACCCCGCACAGCGAAGGGAAATATTAGTTTGTACGGCAGTAATGGCGGGTTTACTGCATAAACCAAATCTGATTAGTCAGCTATTTCGGGAGGATAATATGCAAGAATCTTTGTTTTATTAGGAAATTGTGGAAAAAGGTGAGCAACGAGGTTTGCAGCGAGGTTTGCAGCAAGGTTTGCAACGCGAAGTATCAGTGATTTTGCGTCTAGTTCGGCGGCGGGTGGGAGAACTCGCACCTAGCACGGAAGAAAGAATTCGCGCTTTATCAATTAGTCAGTTAGAGAACTTGGCGGAGGCGTTGTTGGATTTTTCATCGCCAGCAGATTTAACTGTTTGGTTGGATAATCTGAACTAGGAAAAAGGCTAGGGAATAAACACCCCTTTTGATGAATTTAAATGGGGTGTTACCCTTTTCTGAAACAATCCTCCAAGCTTTGGTTGATGGAGGGATCGCTCTTTTCCCTGTTTTCTCTAATCTGTTGAGGTAGGAGTGGGTGTTGATGGCCCGATCGCGTAGCGTAGACTTAGTGAGTGTTGCTTTCGACCTCATACTCTAATCCAGTTTTAGTTTAATGATTCTCAATCATCTGCATCAAAAGGTTTAACTATTTGTAGATCAATACGTCTTTCTCTTATCCTTTCCCTAATAATATGTGCTGCATCCTTAACTGTTAAACTATTATTTCCATCACTTGATTCATCACTCACTCTTATATCTGATAAGGCTGGGAACTCAATTTCTTTTCCGTCTGTAGTGCTAATCCGCAAAACTTTTTTCTTCATGATCAATTTTTTCCCCTCGCCATTCGCTAAACTTGATAATGAAGACTCATGGGTATTTATTGAAACAATTGTGTCATATAAATACTCACCTGTTTCAACTAAAATTTCTTCTCCCCTGAGAAAATTCCAATAACACTTATAGTAAGTAAGAAAGTTTCGACATAAGAAAATATTCAGAAATACATGAATACTATACCTAGTTTTACCATCTAACCCTTTTTCAACAAAATAATCTCGATCGCGGATCAAAATACCCCAAGATTTTTTTTCTTCATCTGTTAATGTAAATCCACTACTAAGCTCTATAGGATGTTTTTGATTCATTACTACATTAAGCAATTCCGGTGTATCCTCAGACTCGCCGACTACGATTACATCTAATTCATTAGGAGCTTTGTCGAATAATTTTCTTTTGTCTTCTAACAACCATTGGTCAATTTGTCTATCATCAACTGGCAGTATTATACTGCGCGACTTTTCTATTTTAGCTAGAAATAGAACAAAAGTTACCACAACTAGCAAGAAAGTAATAAAAGGACTGATTAAAAGTGAAAATAATAATACTCCTATTATAATGTAAGCCAAAATACCTTGTTTTGGCTCTCCACCATCTTTCCAATGTGCCAGTAAATCTGAAATCACTTGTTTTCCGAATGCTTCAGTTACTGTTGTCTGGCCCTTGCTTAAGCATTCAAAATACTCTCTAATTAATTTTCTATTTACTGATAAATTTACACTCATGTTTATTCCTCCATTGTTTTTATTCTGGCAGCCATTTTGGTGTCTTTTATGATAGAGCTTAGTTTAGTATTACTACCCCTTAATTTGCCTTCATTAGTCATCTGAAGTGCCAAGGAATAATAACCTTCTCGGCTACTGGCTCTGTATTCTGCTGAAGGTGTGGGAACCCCTTTCGTAAAGTAGCAGCAATAACTAACAACCAGCTTGAGAACCTTTAGATCAAGAGTTCCAAATTCTGCTGGTGAAACAGATTTCAAAACTTTCCATTTCCGATCCTTTATCGAAGGAGGTAGATTTTCCAAATACCGATAGTTACTTGCAATATTTTCAACAAACCTTTCAAAAGTCGGCTTTGGCTTTACCCGGTCATCGGGCGGCTCCACTCAAGTGATATGGATTCCCCCGAAAAAAGTACCTTGGAATAATGCTTTAATTTCTTTAATTTCCTCGGCTATCTTCCCAAAAGTCTGAATAGTCGGCGGTTGAGACTTAAGGGCATTTACCAAAGCTTGGACTGCTTCAGCAAGTTTTGGGTCTGCCTTTACGACTGCATCTAATTCCTCAACTGCTTTAGCAATGTCGGGTTCTTTATGAGTGAAAGTTTCTAACTCAAGAACAGCTTTACTATAATCTAATGGCTGTTGTTGAGATAGTTCAATAGCGGTTGCTGTACATGGCAACTTGATCTTAAGTAGCGATAGCAACTTAACACCTCGCCTAACGACTTCATCTCCCAGCTTTTCACCCGCCTTCTCGGAGGCTTTCATTAAAACCAGAGTTCCGATCGCAGCAGCTGTCAGTGTTACAGGTTCCATAAAAATTCATATTTCTCCTTGTTTGAAACACTATAGCAACTCTGTATTAGTTTTAACAGTCATAAAAAGTAATAAAAAAGTAATAAAAAAGTAATATTTTATTGAGAACTGCGGTAGAATTTATTTTTGGGTAAAAAACTCATATCTCATGGGTTCCCACATACCCTACATAAACCTTAAACGTAACTGCTAAAGGAGTTTAACACATGACCGTTGAAGAAGCTCTAGAGATTGTCGAAACTGCCCTAGACTACGAACGCCTCAACAAAGTCCAAGAGCTAGTGTTTCGTCAATCCTGGGAAGGACGGTCATATATAGAAATTGCCAAAAGCTCCGACTATGAACCCGATTATATCAAAGATGCTGGCGCTAAACTCTGGAAACTACTATCAAAGGTATTAGGGGAGAAAGTTAAAAAAGATAATCTTAAATCAGTTCTAAAGCGATATTCACGGCGAACTAAACTAAATGTACAGAGAAATCTAGCAATTGAAGTAAACCTAACTGGAGCCAATCTCAGTGGAGCTAACCTAAGTGGAGCGAGGCTATTATTATTGACGAACTTAAATGAAGTAGATTCCTGTCAAGCTGATTTAAATAAAACAATAATACCCGAAGATAAAACACAATCAGATGAACAAGCAAATAACCAAGAAATTCAATGTAACTCAGAAAACCAAATCTATTACTGGAACGACTTACCTCTTCGTTCCCCCGAACAAGTAAAAATAGCTGAAGTACTCGATCGGGCCAACGTCCTCTTTATCCCCAACTCCAAAGCGCGACTGACAACGACCGAAGGTAGACAAAACCAAGAACCTCACTTTCTCATCTTCCACCAAGGTAAATTGGGTATTCTTGAAATTGATAGTGAATTATTCGAGCAAGATGCGGTAAAATTAGAAGAGCGCGATCGCACTTTTCTAACTCACGGAATTGCGATCGTTCAACATTACCACGCTACCCAATGCAGGGAACAACCAGAGCAAGTCGTGCAGGACTTTTTGGAAATATTAACTCAGACAGCACTTTAGCTATCTGACTCGCCAGAAAACAGATTCTCAAGGTCACGGTAGCCACTAACTACACGCACAACTTCAATACCGTCTTCTATCGGACGATAGAAAATCAAGTAATTATCTATCGGGAAACTCCGTAATGGGGGAGATAGTTTATCCCATCTGCGACCCATATTTGGAAAATTTACCAAAGTCTCAAATTTTTGTGTAAGCGCTCTCAGGAATCGATCAGCAGCAGCAGGATCTTTAGAAGCAATGTAATCGTTGATTTCTGCGATTTCACTAGCTGCTTGCGACGACACATAATAGTTTTTCATTCCAATTTACCTTCGGCACTTTGCCGGTTTTTCTCATGTAGCCGCTTGATCAACTCTCTCCCATCAATTTTTTCTCCTCTCTCAAGCTGTTCCATGCCAATATCGATTTCCTTTTGGAGTTCAGCAAGTCGCGCTTGGTATACAATATAGCGATCCTCCAAAAGCCTTATTCCTTCACGAATAACATCACTAGCAGATAAGTATTTACCGCTTTCTACCAGGTTATTAACAAACTCTTCTTGCTCTGGTGTCAATGCTATATTCATAAGCTACTTTGGCTTGATTAGCTAATTATACAATTTTATATCTATTCCCCAAAAATGTCCAGCATTACGACAATACCAAATCCACCGACATATTTATGATGCCGTGTCCCTACAACCAGGCACAGCTACCATCTTAACTCAATTCCGCCACATCCTCATACAAAGCCGAAATAGCAGTACTAAAATTAACACTAGCCAAATAAATTTCCTCCCCTTTTTGATACGTATACAGTTCCCAACGTCCCTCAGAATTGCGGCGAAAACACTCGACTCTTTGACGTTTTTGACTGATTAATACATACTCTTGCAAAGTTTCTATTTGTTGATAATCAGCAAACTTATCGCCTCTGTCGAAAGCTTCTGTCTTATCCGATAAAACTTCCACAACTAAGGAAGGATAGCGAATGAAAGAATCTGACGAATTTCTATCTCTTTCATCACAACTTACTGTTACGTCGGGGTAATAATATATATCAGCAGCATCTATCAATACTTTTATATTTTCTACAAAAGCTCGACATCCTGTTCCCCGAACGTGGTTTCTCAGCAAAGTAGCTACATTAATCGCAATTGTATTGTGAGCTTGAGTACCACCAGCCATTGCAAAAACTTCTCCTCGAATATATTCGTGCCTGATCGGACTGATTTCTTCACCCTTTAGATAGTTTTCGTGGGAAATATAAATACTGCTTTCGCTGACAAACATCTGGTAAATCTCCTAAAAAGACTCTTCTATATCTATTTTACTCGGCCTGGGGATTGGTATTGGGGATTGGTCATTAGTTAAAAGTTATTGGTATTTTCCATTAACCAATGACTAATGAACAATGACAAATTCTAACTTTTAGTTTTCACAAGTTGCTCGATCGCACTCACCAACTCAATAGGATCGATCGGCTTCGACAAATGCCGCTGAAAACCCGCAGAAAGAGCCGCGCTGCGGTCTGTTTCCATCGCATACGCGGTCAGCGCTACAGCAGGAAGCGATCGCCCACGCTCCGACTCCAAGGCTCTCACCTTGCCAATGAGAGCATAACCGTCCTCACCGGGCATCCCGATATCGCTTACCAGCACATCTGCCTTCCACTCCTGCAATGCCTCCAGCGCCGATTCCGTCGAGTCCGCAGCGATCACCTTAGCCCCATACTGTTCGAGTGCTGTAGTGAGGAAATCTCGCGTATCAGCTTCGTCATCAACAACAAGTATTCGCAAACCAGAGAGGGGACTGGGGACTGGGGACTGGGGACTGGGGACTCTTGAGTTCTCAATCCCCAATCGCCGCTCCTCAATCGCTTCAAGCAGTGGCAATTTCACTGTGAAAGTTGCGCCTTTTCCTTCTCCATCGCTAGCCACAGAGACAGTACCGCCGTGCAGTTCTACCAAGTGACGCACAATTGCCAATCCCAGTCCGAGTCCTCCTTGTTCTCTTGTGGTCGTGCTATCGGCTTGGCGGAAGCGATCGAACACATAAGGCAAAAAATTGGGACTAATGCCTTTGCCAGTATCGCTCACGCTGATTTGGGCATATCGTGATTTTGGATTAGTAGGTTGTTTTTTTAATGCGACACTATTAGATTCCAATGGGGTATTTTCCAATCCAAAATCGGCAATCGAAGATCCAAAATTAATTGACAATCCAATCTCCACCCGTCCTCCAGGAGGTGTAAACTTAATCGCATTGGAAAGCAAATTCCACACAACTTGCTGCAAGCGATTGAAATCAGCGGAGACTAAACAACCCCGATCGCACAATATTAATTTCAGTTCGATATTCTTGTTCTGAGCTGTTGGACGTACAGTTTCAGTAGCTGCCTCGATCGCCGTAACGAGATCGAGGGGTCGGAGATCCAGGGAGAGTTTATCCCGCAGCATTCGCGAGACATCCAGAAGATCTTCAATGAGCTGACTTTGCATCCGCGCATTGCGTTCGATCGTTTCCAGAGCGCTGGCAGTTCTTGCTTCATCAAACTTGCGGGTACGCAGCAAAGTCGCCCAACCCAGTATGGCATTCAAAGGCGTCCGCAATTCGTGAGACACAATTGCCAGAAACTCATCCTTAATGCGATTCGCCTCTTGAGCCTTGCGGTAGAGCTGTGCTAGAGAGAAAGCTAAAGCAGCGCGGTAGGCAAGATCTTCAGCCAAAGCTAGATCGCTGGGCTGATAGCGACGTCCGGATTCTGCATAAGTAAAAGCGATCGCGCCCAGCATTCTTCCCCGCGCCACAAGAGGCACCACCACCAACGATTTCGGATCGAGTTCGCGCAGGATACGATCCTGGTTAACCTCCGAGCTAATCGCCGCCCAGATGGACTCAGAAACCTCCCGAACGAGCAACGGCTGACGCTTACGCAGCACCTGAGCCACGGGAGCCTCCGAATTGAGGTCGAGCGGGTACGCTTGCAGTTCCTTGAGCAGAGCCTCTTTTGCCGCATCTCTGTGGGCAACTGCCACCCGGCGAATCCTATCCTCCTCCTCCAACACGAAAATAACGCAGTAGTCAGCCAAATAAGGCACCGCTAGACGCGCTACACTCTTGAGCGTAGTCTCATAATCAAGCGTTGCCGTCAGCACTTTGCTAGCTTCAGCAAGAAAACGCTGCACTTCCTTGCCGCGATGCAGTTGAGTAATATCGCGCCCCACTCCAACAACCCCGATAATCTCCCCGTTGGCATCTCGTAGCGGCGATAGGGAAGTCTGACAGTATTCGGTGCCGTTAACGCTTTGAAATGACCACTCATAAACAACAGTTTCTCCGGAAAGTGCTTTTTTGTGACCTGCTTCGTGAATAGCCGCCGGTAATTTCAGATTTGAGATTTGAGATTGCTGCAATCTCAAATCTGAACTTTGCCATTCATAAATCTCCTGCGGCGTTTTACCCCAAAAGAATTCTGCCTGAAAGCCTGTTTTTTCCAACCAGGAACCAAATACGCCGGTAAAGCGTTGTTCCCGATCCAAAGTGAAGACTATATCCTGCATGGAATTAACGAGAGTTCGGAATTTTTCCTCACTTGCTCTGAGTTCTTCTTTTGCTCGTTTGCTAGAGGTGATATCGTAAAAAGTCATCACTCCGGCAACGATCGCTCCTTTGTAGTTGTAAATTGGGGTAGAACTGACGCGCATCGTCCCGTAACTGCCATCGCCGCGCTGAAAATTAATCTCCTCTTCCGTTATTACTTCACCATTCCTAATAGAACGGGCTAAAGGCCATTCTTCAGCTTCGTAAGGTTGCCCATCCAGGTGGAAACCCTGATAAATTCGGTATTGCCCAATGGTATCTGCTTCTAGGAAAGGCTGACGCCAAATCTTTTCTACCAATTTATTGCCAAGGAGTAGCTTTCCTGAAGGAGCTTCGGCAACGATCGCAGCGGCTGGCATCTGCTGCAACACCGCTTCTAAGAGCGCCTGCTCGCTTTCTAAAAGCTCGATCATTTGTTCTCGTTCGGCTTGGGCTCGTTTGCGATCGCTGATGTCGCGACCAAAAACCGAAATTCCGTCGGCTGTGGGATAGGCGTCGTTTTCAAACCAACTATCTAAGGGTGGATAGTAATACTCAAAATGTACAGGAATTTGCTCGGCTCTAGCTCGATGAAGCTCGGTATAATATTTGCCACTGATCGCGTCTGGAAACACTTCCCATATACTCTTACCAAGCACTTCTTCCTGAGATTTGCGGAGCGATTCCGCTGCTTTCTTGTTTAAATAGGTGTATCGCCATTCGCGATCGAACGCCACAAATCCGTCGGCAATACTTTCCAGAATGTGAGATAGTTTTTCATGTGCCGCTTCGGCTTCTATGCGGGCAGCACGCTCCCTCCGCGCCGCCTGTGAGCGAATACGCGCCATCTTCAAATTGGCTCGATATAATTCTGCCAGGGCGGACGATCGCTGTAGCTCTTGTTCGTAGGCACGAGCGTTGGCTGCGGCAGTGGCAACTTGTCCGGCGACTAGCTCGAAAAATCCCCGATAGTCTTCATCAAGACTTAAAAATGGACTGATACCGGCTACCAGTATTCCTGCTGGCCGGTCTTTCCCGGATCGTGCTACTGGTAATATCAGCACTGATTGAATTTGAGATTTGAGATTTGAGATTTGAGATTGAAATTTTTCTGGTTCAATTGGCAATTTTAAATCGGAAATATGCAATAAATGAGCTTTGTTTGTCTCTGCTACCTGCGCGAGCAGTTTCGCAATTGGTTTATCTTCTTCATCGGATTTAACTGCGATAGTAGCGGCAAAACCTAAGCTTTCGCAAAAAGAGTCTTTACAGTTAGTTGTTGCGGCCAAAGTAGCGCCGGAACTATTTGCATCCAGCAAATAAAGTAAGGCAAAGGGAATATCGGCGGTGTTATTAAGTAAAGTGTTGGCTGCGATCGCACAAGCTTCTTCAACAGTTTTCGCCTCGGTGGTGTTTGCCGCTAGGTCGCGCAATGTCCGCAAACGCCGTTCTCCCAGCACTCGGCGAGTAGTTTCCGTGACGGCGGTGAACACACCACCGACAGCGCCGGTTTCATCCCGAATGGGACTATAAGAAAAAGTGAAGTAGCATTCCTCTAGGAAACCGTTGCGATCGAGGGGCAGCATACTATCGTCAGACCAGGTAGCTTTACCCTCTTCTCTGACGCCTGAGAGCATCGGGCCGATAATATCCCAAATCTCCGGCCAGCAATCCCGTCCTGGCTGTCCCAAGGCTTGAGGGTGTTTTGTGGCACCAAGGATGGGGCGATAGGCATCGTTGTAGATTTTGATGAGTTCTGGCCCCCACCAGATGAGTATGGGGAAGCGGGATGCCAAGCAAATGCTGACAGATGTCCGCAAACTCTGCGGCCATTTGTCCGCAGGCCCAAGGGGAGTAGCGGACCAGTCGTGCGATCGCATAAGTTGACCCATCTCTCCGCCATCGGGGAAAATTTCATCCAGTAAAGTTGCCTTTACAGGTTCGGGCAAACGATCCATCTGCCAACCTCCTTGTTAGCTATTCGGCGCGAGGAACCCCATCCTATCAGCACTTTGGCACTAGGCGAGTGCTTGCCGTCGATCGACAAAATAGAAGTTATACTGATGCGTCCCAGTATAGTCTGGTAAGTTAAGTTAGGTTCATTGCTATTTTGTCATTTGTTATTAGTCATTAGTCATCAGTCATTGGTCATTAGCAATTGACTTTTGACCAATGACAAATGACAAGGAAATAAAGATCATGGCACTAATTGTCCAAAAATACGGTGGCACTTCAGTCGGATCGGTCGATCGCATTACCGCAGTAGCCCAGCGGGTCAGGAAAACAGCCCAAGCTGGCAACTCTGTGGTGGTGGTGGTTTCGGCGATGGGCAAAACCACCGACGGTTTAGTTAAGTTAGCCTACGAAATCTCCAGCTCGCCAAGTCGCCGCGAGATGGATATGCTACTTTCTACTGGCGAACAAGTATCGATCGCTCTCCTCAGTATGGCTTTACAGGAGTTGGGGCAACCGGCGATTTCTCTTACTGGTGCCCAAGTTGGCATAGTTACGGAAGCGGAACACAGCCGCGCCCGCATCTTGCGAATTGAGACCGATCGCATCGATCGCCACCTCAAACAAGGCAAAGTAGTTGTGGTAGCTGGATTCCAAGGCATCTCCAGTACTGAGGAATTGGAAATTACTACCCTGGGTCGCGGCGGTTCCGACACTTCAGCGGTAGCCTTGGCGGCAGCTTTAGGCGCTAGCTGTTGCGAAATTTACACGGATGTACCGGGCATTTTCACGGCAGACCCCCGCATTGTCCCAGATGCCCAGCTAATGTCGGAAATCACCTGCGACGAAATGCTGGAATTAGCCAGTTTGGGCGCTAAAGTGCTGCATCCGCGATCGGTGGAAATTGCCCGCAACTATGGCGTGCCTTTAGTGGTACGTTCCAGCTGGAGTGACGATCCCGGCACCTGGGTAGTCTCGCAAATAAGCCAAAAGCGAGCTTTGTCAGATTTGGAACTCGTCCGCCCGGTAGATGCGGTGGAATTTGATACAGATCAAGCTAAGGTGGCGCTGCTGCGGGTGCCCGATCGTCCGGGAGTCGCAGCGCGGTTGTTTGGGGAAATTGCCTCTCAAAAATTGGATGTTGACTTGATTATTCAGTCAATTCACGAAAGCAATACCAATGATATTGCCTTTACTGTAAGCAAAGGCGTCCTCAAAAAAGCGGAAGCTGTAACATCTGCGATCGCGCCTGTCCTCCGTGGTAACAGCCCAAAACTAGACGAAGCCGAAGTAATTGTAGATGGGCAAATTGCCAAAGTCAGTATCGCCGGTGCGGGTATGATCGGGCGTCCCGGCGTTGCAGCGCAAATGTTTGCCACTCTATCCAGTGCGGGTATCAATATTCAAATGATTTCCACCTCGGAAGTCAAAGTCAGCTGCGTAATTGATGTCTCGGATTGCGATCGGGCCATACGCATCCTTTGTTCCGCCTTCGATGTCAACAGTTC
>Ga0335397_10000332_pt1 | contig 58978 bp, 45 predicted proteins | sample MAT04_FD_205740 | JGI IMG/M metagenome (GOLD analysis project Ga0335397, IMG submission 205740) | Freshwater microbial communities from Lake Fryxell liftoff mats and glacier meltwater in Antarctica - MAT-04 (spades assembly) (version 2) ...
CTCAGCGCGTAACTTTGCGAGTTGAGTGAGCCTAAACACCTCGTGGTCCGTGTAACTTTGCGGGTTGAAACAGCGCCTGCGCTGACCTCAGCGCGTAACGTTGCGGGTTGGCGGTGCTGAACGCGGTCGCCGAGGCCGTCCCCCGAAGGGAAAAGGCCGCATGTCGTCCGTGTAACTTTTAGAGTGGAATGGCAGGCCCCGGCACGCCCGGGAATGTAACTTTTCGGGTTGGGGCGCGGAGGTCCCGGGGGACGCCGGCGCTGGGGGGGGCGCGTAAGTTTGCGAGTTGAGGGCCCATTGGGATTCTCGCCTGCAGGTCCGAAGTCGTTGTTCCCCGAAGGGGAACCAGCCCACAGCCCAGGGTTGGCCCGCGCAGCGCGGCCTACCCTGGGATCGTCATACCTTCCACGCGCTTCGGTTTTGTGGCAGCCGCTGGCTTCGCCAGCGGCTGCCACAAAACGACAAGAGAACAAGAGGGGGTTGGTGGGAACGCAAACCCAGGGTAGGCCGCGCTGCGCGGGCCAACCCTGGGCTGTGTGCTGGTTCCCCTTCGGGGAAAAGACAGGCCGCACGTCGTCCGTGTAACTTTTCGGGTTGGGGCGCGGAGGTCCCGGGGGACGCCAGCGCTGGGGGGGACGCGTAAGATTGCGGGTTGAGGGCCCATCGGGATTCTCGCCGTCAGGTCCGAAGTCGTTGTTCCCCTTTTGGGAAAATACAGGCCGCACGTCGTCCGTGTAACTTTTCGGGTTGGGACGCGGACGTCCCGCGGGACGCCGACGCTGGGGGGGACGCGTAAGTTTGCGAGTTGAGGGCCCATCGGGATTCTCATCTGAAGGTCCGAAGCCCTCGTTTCCTCGAGAGCGAGGTGCGCCACACTCACTCGAAGGTTCGCACGCGGCTCGGTCGCAACCCGCCCCGGGTCCCCACCCGTGGAGAGCGATCGATCCTTGCACTGGCCTTCTATCCATTACGCAGTATATCACAATATGAGTTCGTTTTGGATCTGATTTATTTATTTTATTAAGATTTCCGAAAGCTAAGCCTTTGCGGAGAACTTTGACTTCGCTGGCCTGCAACCCGTAAGCTTCATTGGAACGAGCAAGACCGTGCCATCCGTTTTTGCCTCGCCAAAAAGTATCGTTACTCTTTCCTCACTCCGAAGGCGAGCGTTAGATCGAAGCTGCTTGTTGTCCAATCTCTCTCGACACAGTTGATTCTATTGCTTGGAAGTGGGAGCCAATGTTTCCGATTGCTCAGGCAACATCGACTGTGAGCTATCTTACGGCGACAGTCGCTTTCTGCACTTTCGTCGTTGCATTGAACCAGTACTTTCTGGCTCGCACGAAGATCCGCCAGGACCTGTTTGACAAGCGTTTCAAGGTCTACGAGGCAGCTCTGGCTTTCGCTCGGTATATCGCCACCAATCAGCAATGTAAGAATCCGGGAGGATGGAATCGCATTCCGATCGAGACGGAATATGTCTATGAGGAGAGCATCAACACGGCTCATTTTCTCTTTGGATCGGAGATTGAGATCTTCCTCAAGCAGATGTCGGATCAAGCAACTGCTTACAATAACCTGAGCATCATCACGGCATTGGACTCAGACTCATTTGCGGCGGATCGAGAAGCAGCAACCCTCAGGCAGGAGGAAATACGCCTGTGGTTCTTGGATGCCTGGCAAAACATTGTCCGACAACGATTCGCTCCGTACTTGTCATTCAGCGAGTTTCGTGAGTAGCCGCGAGTAGCAATGGCGAGTCGCTTTTTGGCTGTCATGGGCAACTTGATCGCCAAATCGCGCGGCGCCCGCACCATAAGGTTCCTACGGTGCGTCGCACATCTTGGCCAGATCGCGCAGGTAGTCCAGCGCGTCTTCCACTTCCCCCACGGCAAAGCCCTTGATCCGCCCACGCGCATCGCAGTCGCGCAGCCGCATCAGTTCGTCATAGTCTTCGTGCGACTCCAGCCGTCGGCGACTGCGCTGGCCGATCGTGCCGTCGCAGATCGCGTGGGCTTCCATGTGGTGCTCGATCAGCCAGGCCGTGCGAGGCGTGATGAAATCCCCCAGCGCCTCGAGCGCGGCGGCCACATGATCGCGCGGGTCGATCGCCTTGCCGATGTCGTGCAACAGCGCCGCCAGCAGGAACTCCTCGTCGTAGGGGAGCTCTTCCTTGGCCAATTCGAAGACCTGCAAGCTGTGATAGAGCGCGTCCCCTTCCGGATGGTACTTGGGGCTCTGTTTCACGCTCTCCAGCGGCGCAAGCAACGCCTGATAGATCAGGAAGCGATCCATCTGCTGCTCGATCTCGAGAGACTCCGCGTCGAGCTGCGCGTCGGGATACTCCTCGGCCAGCATCTGTTCCAGTTCGGGCAGGCTGGCCCGTTCGATGGCCCGGCCGGTGATGGAACTTTGAAAGACGAAGTTCACCTGACTGGTGTCGTAGACCGTCAGCTCGAAGCGAAAGCGGTCGTAAACGTGTACGTGCCGAAAGATCTGCTCGGTGCCGTGCTTGCGGACCTGTTTCCGCTCGACGTCGTACTGCAGGCCCGTGCCGTCGAGCCGCGAGGTGATCGGGTCGATCGAATCGCAGAAGACGTGCAGGTCGATGTCGGAGCCGTCGCGGACATGTCCGGTCAGGGTGCTGCCAATCAGACGCGGGCGGAAGTCGGCCAGCAGATGCATCATCCGCAGCGCGGCCAGACGCATATCGCGGAGGTTGTCGGTCCGGCGTTCCCCTTCGAACTGCCGCGCAAACGACAGAATCTGTTCGCGAATTTCGCGATTCGATGGGAGATCGTGGGGTTTGTAGTCCCCGCGACAGAGTCGCCGGGCGGCCTTCAGCTTGGCCCGAAAGTATTCCGACTCCTGCCGCTCGTACATCAAGCGGGCCGCCTCGAAGGCGATCTGCTGCCGCAGTTTGCCGATAGCCATGACACAAGGCGCCGAGATGAAGCCACTCGTAGACGGCGCTGGGCTTGGAGGCCGCCTGGTAATCCCAGAGCGTATCCCCTCTGAGAGGATTATAGTGATCGGGGGGAGAAAAAGTCGATGCGATCCCCCCCAGTTGAAGGTTTTCGGTCGATTCCCCAAAAAAGCAGGGGGAAGACTAGAAATCCCACTTATGATTCGACAAAATAGAAACCGCTGCCCCATTGACCAATCTTGGTCAGACCTTCTGCAAGGGGGCAGCTTTTCGGTTAGCGGTTGACAGTTCGTTCGACTTTGCCGTCCTGCTCGAGGTGGGATTTTGAGCGGACTGGCTCCGAGCAGAGTGGATTCTGAGCAGAGTGGGCGAACGACTGCGTGACGGACGGGGCTCCGAAGCGTTTGGTGGATTTGACGCCGTGTGGGCTTAGCTGGCGAGCGTAGGGCAGGCCCGTTCGGGTGCTGCAAACTATGCGGGGACGCCGGTTAAGGGTGGGCTCCTAGTATGTCTGTCGACAACTGCAAAATTGAACGCCGGTCCGATGGCGTGCTGCTGGTGCGAGTTCCCTCAGAGAACCGCAACGGTCAGACACTGCCTGATGCCGTATTCAGTTTCCGCGCGGGCGATCCCCAGTACAAAATGTGGGAGCAGCGCTGGGCGCAAGAGCAAGGTCACAAGAACTTTGCGAACGGGCACACGTAGAGCGCCCACGCAGAGGCTGCTTCGCCCTTGTCGTGCATACGTCCCTCACCTGCCTCGGGTTCGAGCCGAATCAGCTTTTTGGGCGACCGACCGCCGCCAAGGCAGCCACCAGGGCCTGATCTTGCCGGGTGAAGACGCTCCGCAGATCCAGCAGCAGACGCTCGCCGCGGATGCGACCCACGACCGATGGGCATCCCGCCCGCAGTGCCGCGGTAAGCCGCGAGACCGGCCAGTCGCGTTTCGGCATCAACGCCACGCACCAAGTGGGCAACTGCTGCGTGGGGACCGCGCTCTCGGTCAGCCCCGTCACATCGGCCAAGGCCTCGGCCGCTTCAATGGCCGCGGAGGCCGCCAGTTGCGGTGCCAGCCGCTCGGCGCGGTTTCGCAAGTTCTCGATTGAAGTGGAGAGGAAGTGCAGCAGCGGGATTTCGCGCCGCGATCGGTCGGGCTCGCGATAGATCCGCAGCGTGGCCGCCAGCGCGGCTTGGGTGGGGGTGTCGGCCGCCAGGGCCCGAGCCAGAGGGTGCCGGGCGATGGCTTCGATCGTTCGTCGTCGGCCGACCAGGATACCGCAGGCCGGCCCCCCCAAGAGTTTCTCGCCTGCCATCAGCACCACGTCAGCGCCGGCCTCGAGGCTGGCTCGGGCGTGCCGCTCTTCGGTCAGCCCGAAGCTGGAGAAATCGAGGACTCCGCCCAGGCCGATGTCGTCGATCAGGGTCAAGCCGCGCTCGTGCGCCAGTCGGGCCATGTCGGCGAGCGAAGCTTGGGCGGTTGAACCGACAACGCGAAACTCTGGCGAGTGGACGCGCAGCATGGCGGCCGTCTCTTCGCCGATCGCCTGCTGATAGTCGGCCAGGTGCGTGCGATTGGCCGAGCCGACCTCGCGGAGCTTGGCGCCGCTGGCCGCGATCAGGTCGGTCAGCCGAGTGCCATCGGCCGCCTCGCTGATTTCGCCGCGCGACACCAGGGTCTCGCGCCCGGCCGACAGAGCGGCCAGCGCCAGCAACAGGCCCGAGGCCCGGCTGTTGGTCAGCAGCGCGGCCTCGGCGCCGGTCTGTTCTCGCAGCAGCGCCTCGACCGCGTGTTCGCGATCATCTGCGGCCCCCACGTAGTCGCGACTGGCAGCCATCAGTTCGCTCACCGCGCTCTCGGCCAGGGGAACTCCGCCGGGGCCGGCCGGCAGCAAGACGCCGGTGGCATTGATCACCGATCGGACGGGCGAATTCTGATCGTCCGCGATGGTGCGGGCGATCCGCTCGGCCAACTCCGCCACATTGGGCAGGGTCCGCTCCGAGGCGGCTGTCTGCACTTCCACCCGCACTTCGTCCAGGATCTGCCGCACCCGCGAGGCGACGACCGACTGGCTGACCGTATCGATCAGCCCTCTGATCTGCGTCTGTTCCAGAAGCTCGTTGACCGACGGCAGATTGCGGAGCAAGGGGCTGGCCATGCGAGAACCTCGGCAAGGATGAACGCGGAGAGGCTGTGATTCTTTGTGGTGCGGGCGTCCCGCCTGCCGGAACATCGGTCCCACTTCAAGGCAGGCGGGACGCCTGCACCACAACGGGTGGACGGCACACGGATAATGCAGCGATAGTATGAGGCTCGGCGCGGGGTGCCGCAACGAGATGGCCCCTTGGGTCGGCGTGTCCGGTGCAAACGGCGCATCCGCTATGTCCCATCACGCGCCAACGAGACGCAATTCCGAAGGGCTCGCGCGCCGATAACGACGAGTGAGCGGGGCCTCTCCTCGCCGAACCAATCGGGAGTCTTGCCATGGGACGCGGGCTATTCGTAGCGCTGGGCGTGTTTGCGATCATCCTGGGCGTGCAGTGCCTGTTCGTGGACCAGGCCGTGCTCCGCTCGCCCGCCGTGGTGCAGAGCTCTTCGAACAGCTTGACGCTGAACAAGCCGACGCAAGCCAAGGTGGTGCAACCTCCGGAGTGGGCCCCTTGGAGCCTGCTGGGCGGCGGGACTGTGACCATCCTTTACGCGATCGCGCTTCCTAAGCGAATCGTGTTCGCGGGGTAGCATTCCAAGGTCAGTGTTACATACAGTTGAAGTTTGCGGCTAGCACACTCATCTCAAATTTGAAATCTGAGATTTGAAATTTGAGATCTCAGATTTGAGATGTTAGCCGATTGCTAGCCCGGCCAGGCTCCCAGCAGTTTGAGGAACGCCCCTGTCCACGCGCCGTTAGCCGGCCACGCCGGTGCACTGACCAGATTCCCTTCCACATGCACCGCGTCGAGCCCTTCCCCCGGTTCGAGCCAGGTGCTGCCGCACGCGTCCAGATCGGGCTTCAGCGCCGGATAGGCGGTACACTTGCGTCCCTTCAGGATGCCGGCAGCCGCCAAGACTTGCGGCCCGTGACAGATGGCCGCGATCGGCTTCTTCGCCGTGTCGAAATCGCGGACCAGTTGCAGCACCTGCGGGTTGACCCGCAAGTATTCGGGGGCCCGTCCGCCCGGGATCATCAGGCCGTCGTAGTTGCTGGCCTTGGCTTGGTCGAAATCGGCCGAAAGACGGAAGTAGTGCCCCTTCTTTTCACTATAGGTCTGCTCCCCTTCAAAGTCGTGGATGGCCGTGATGATCTTGTCTCCGGCCTTCTTGCCGGGGCAGACCGCGTCGGCCTGATGTCCGAACATCAGCAGGATCTGATAGGGGATCATGATCTCGTAATCCTCGACGTAGTCACCGACGAGGATCAGGATGCGTTTGGCAGGCATAGGAAGGAACTCGCCGGAAAACGGAAAGGAACGGGGCCACTTCAGATCAACGTGGCATTCCGCAGGCGGCGCGTCAACCAGCAGTGTCGGGCTCGGCCTTCTGTAGGGAACGCCCTCGGTGGCGTTCCGCGCGGAGGCGAGACACCTCGATAGCGACCGATCCCGAATGGAAGGACGTTCGAGCGGCTCGGAACGCCACCGAGGGCGTTCCCTACAGCGCTCTCAACTATCCGAGCCCTTCTTACGTGGGACTGGGGCCGTAGATGTACAGCGTCTTGTTCTTGGCCTTGTTGGACCACCACTGATCGAGCGACATGGAATAGACGCCCTTGGCGATCGGCAAATTGGCCTGATAGACAAAGCCGTTGAAGATCAGCGTGTAGTGGTACACAAAGTCTTCCATCACTCCGTCGCCATCGGTGTCTTTGTCCTTGCAAAGCTCCATGGCATACAGCCGGCCGGGGGTCAGGACGCTCTCCAGCTCCTTGAATGTCTTGACCGTCGTGCGGCCTTTGGCTGGCGTGCATCGCTGGTACCCGTAGCGGCTCTTGGCCAGCGACTTGCCAACCCCGCCGAACGCCAGCCCAGGCGAATACGGATCGCCATGGCAATTGCCCATGGTCCAGACCGAGAGCATCAGGTTCTGGTACGAAGTGCAATGCAGACAGCGCGCCCACTCTTTGGGGAGCACATTCTTGGTGTTGGTTTCGACCTGGATGGCCCAGTCGGGGTGACCTTCGAGACCATAGACCATGTGCGACGGCCCGTTGCCCGTGCCGTAGCCGCCATACGGGGTGCGCCGCGCCACCAGCCAGTCGTGCACGGCGGTAAAGGCCGCGCTGCCGCGCTTGCTGGAGCAGACGCGGAACAGCACCCCGGCGTTTTCGGCCAACGCCCACACGGCCTTGTCGTCGGGTTCCAGATAGGGACGCACGGGCAGATGCATTCCCATGCCCGAGGCCTTGCCGACGAACGTCTTGACCACATTGGGATCGGTGTTCAGACAGACTTCTTCGCGCCAGTAGGACTGAAAGTGCATCAGCGCTGCCTGCACATTTTCGTCCCACTTTTTGCTTTCAGGATTGTGGCCCAGGTTATAGCCGCAGCGCCGCAACAGCCGCCGGATCCGCTGGATCTCGGCGTCGTCGGTCGCGCCCCCTTCGCCGATCCGCTTGGTGATGATTCGGTAGGTTGCTGGCATGCTGCATTCCTTAGCTGGGCCGGACGGACGCTGGCGATCCCCGGCGATTTCGCCCCCAGTTCTAACCGGTGAACGAAGGGCCGCCAATCAAAAACCCTGTTGGCAAACCCTGCTGGCAAATAACGTCCGGGCGGATGATTCGGATCAAGCATCGGACCAAGTTGACGGATCGCCGTTCCCTTGGAATTCATTCATTCCACACTTACTGCGGGGATGGCCCCATCGCCCACGCTTGCGAATAATGTCGGCATGTTGTCAGGCTATTATTCTTACGCCGGCCAGAGCCTTGCGCTGCCACCTTCCCGGAAGGGCTGCTCTTGGGCGACATCAACCGCCTGCAAGGTCCCTGTCTCGCCGGTCACCTTACCTCGAATGGCAGGTGCTGGATGAAGTTCACAGGTCTCGCTGCATTGACCGTGGTCTCGAGCCTCGTGCTGTCGGCCCATGCGGCCGAGAAGAAACCGTGGTCTCAGTTCCGCGGCCCTGGCGGGTCGGGCGTGGCCGAAGATCAGAAGCCTCCCACCGAGATCGGCCCTGAGAAGAACGTGCAGTGGAAGGTGCCGGTCCCCAGCGGGTTCTCCTCGCCGATCGTGGTGGGCGACAAGCTGGTGATGACGGCCTTCGACGGCGGCAAGCTCTACACGATCGCCTATCGCCGCAAAGACGGCAGCGAGGCCTGGCGCACCGAGGCCCCGGCCGCGAAGATCGAGGGCTACCACAAAACCGAAGGAAGCCCGGCCGCTTCCACGCCGGCCAGCGACGGCGCGCGGATCGTCTCGTACTTCGGCTCGTGCGGGCTGTTCTGCTACGACTTAGACGGCAAGGAGCAGTGGAAGCTCGAACTGCCGATGGCCACGACCATGGCCGATTTCGGCACGGGAGTCTCGCCCGTCGTGGTCGATGGAGTCGTCGTGCTCGTGCGCGACGAGATGAAAGAGCCCAAGATCCTGGTCGTCGACCTGGCCAGCGGCAAGATCCAGTGGGAGAAGAAAAGGCAGTCGATCGCGTCGTACTCGACCCCGGCCATCTGGGACACACCGGCCGGCAAACAGATCGTGGCCCCCGGCTACGGACGGATGATCGGCTATGACCTGAAGTCGGGAGACGAGAAGTGGTACCTGCCAGGCATGCCCTCCTCGTGCTGCACCACGCCGGTGGTCCTCGACCAAACACTGTACTTCGCGGGCTGGTCCCCGGGCGACGTCGAGGACAAGGAGTTTCAGATGCCCTCGTTCGACGACCTGCTGAAGCAGGCGGGCGAAGAGAAGGAAGGACATGTGACCAAGGCCGCCTCGGAGAAGACCTTTTTGAAGGGCTTCTTCGATAACAACGACACCAACAAAGATGGCAAGCTGTCGCGCGACGAATGGGATGCGGGGCTCAAGTACATGGCGGCCTCGAAGAACAGCGTCTTCGCGCTCAAGTCGGGCGGGTCGGGCGATCTGACGGCGACCCATGTGCTGTGGAAGAAGACCAAGGGGCTGCCGTATGTCCCGTCGGCCATTCTGTATGCCGGCCAGTACGTGTTGGTGAAGGATGGCGGACTTGTGACGGCCTATGATGCCAAATCGGGAGACGAGTTGTACTTCAAGCGGGCCGTCGCGGCCGGTCGTTACTACTCCTCGCCGGTGGCCGCTGCGGGGAACATCTACTTCACGTCGCTGGATGACGGCGCTGTCACGGTGCTCAAAGGGGGCACGACCGCGCCGGAAGTCATCGTGAAAAACCCGCCGCTGGGCGAGCGCGTGGCCGCCACGCCGGCCATCGCCGACAACGTGCTTTACATCCGCAGCGAAAAGCACCTGTGGGCGTTTGCCCCGCCGAAGTAGTGCGGAGCGGGATTGCCCAAGGCCCACGGGACGGGCCGCCATTGATTGGGGTGCAGGCGGACATCCTGCCGGAGCATCGACAACGCTTCAAGGCAGGCGGGACGCCTGCACCACAATTTCAAGGCAGGCGGGACGCCTGCACGACAATAGGCAAACGGCCTCAGCCTGGGCGATGACGCTGGTGGGCTACTCCAGCACGAAGTCCTGCTGGACCACCACTTCGCGGATCTGCTGGGTGTCCGGCTCGATCACGCGGATGGTGATTTGAATGCCGCGCATCGGGAATGGGTAAGGCGGGGGGAGTTCTTTCTCCGTGACATCGTCAATTCCGCCGATTCCGTTATCGTCGAAACCGTTGGTCCCTTCATCAGGCCCGCTTCGCCAGCCTGGCGTCGACAACTGGTCTAGCCCGTCGGATTCGTAGACGCTGGTGTAGGTGTCGTATACCGCGGCGTTACGCCGCACAGCAGACGCAGGAGGGGCTGGGTCCACTGGGCTCACCTCCCCTGCTCGCAGGCGAGAAGCGGCGTCTCCCAACCCGTTAAAGTGTGCCGCCGGCGCACCTGCGCCAGGCGCATAATTTGGCGCGTAGCCCAAGTTAACGTAAGCCCCATAGCTAAGCGGCGCCCCTCCCACCAAGCTGGTGTAGGCGACGGGCGAAATTTGGCCCGGCAACACTGCCACGCCGCCCGACGAATAAACCGGCGCACCGGGATCCCAGATCTTCACGTCGAAGCCAATGACGTTGGTCATGATCACGTCTTCGTTGATGCGTCGGTTGTTCGTGGGATCGGCTAAAATAGCCGGCTCCGAGACGCGCCCTGTTTGCGAATCAACCAGATCATAGGGATAGCGTTTCAGAAGCTGATCGAATGAATCCACAGTCGTCGGAACAGCTCCGGGCACTCCGCCTGGAACGGGAAACTGGAAGCTCGGGTTGGAGCATTCACCCAGCACTGGCAATCCAAAGCCTGTATTCTTGGACCAAAAGCGAACATCGCTGATGTAAGCGCTGCTGGGGAAGCAGTAGCGATTCCTGGGCACAGAGAGATCGGCAAGTGTGTTGGGAATAATGCGAACACCCCCGCTTGCCGTGGTTGCGTCCGGGTCGATTGCGTTCCCCTCGACACGGACGGATAGGTCCGCATAGCCGTAGAAGCCTTGGGTAGCTGGATTCCAAGGGTCGGCCGTCGCCGGGGGAAAGGCGGTTCCAAGATTACTCCGGAGCTGACGCTGGTAGTTTGCACCATTCTGTTGCCACCACGCGATGGTCGTGGCAACCGGAGACGAGTTGATGGTTGGGTTTCCGACGAGCAGAACCCGGCGATAGAGAGTCGTCCCGCGCAAGAACCATGCCACTTCGGCCACTTCGGAACTGAATGTTTCGGTTCCCAATCGCCCGACGAAGGGTTCATGCCGGCTGCGCGTGGTCCACATGATGATGTCATCGCGGTCCCCCAGCGTCGTATCGCGAATGGCGCCACCCAACGAATTGGTCGATGCCTCGGTGGCCAAGTCGGGGATGAAGGTAGTTCCCAACGGCCCTTCCACAAAGGTGAAGTACCCATCGCTGAAATCCTTGCGATTCGGGTCGGGGCGGACGGTGTAGCCTTCCAGGTCCTTTTGCAGGCGGTAGGCCACGCCGGTGAGCTGCGAGTTGAGCTCGATCGTCGCCCGGCTGGTGTTAATCGCATCGGTGATCTGCGAGAAAACCCCGGTCAGGATCGACATCAAGATCAACGTGAGGACGGTGGCCGTCAGCACTTCGACCAAGGTGAAGCCATTTCTTGGGGTGCAGGCGTCCCGCCTGCCTGCCCTGCTAGATACCTCTCCGCGGATGGCTCGCGAATGTCGGCGGCTACCAACGGCGCGGAGCGAAACAAACGCAGGACCGCGGGCGGGAGAAGGGTGCATCGTGGTCTTCCTTTGGTACAAAATGCGATCGCCGGACGCGGTGTTCCTTCCCGTCTGGCAACGGGAAGGGCCGGTCCGTTTGTGCCAAAGGAAGGCCGGGCCAAGAAAGGCCTTCCTGAGTGAGTTGTTCTTACCTCTTGATTCAATCAGGCATCGCCGGCCAAGTCAACAGAATTAATTGCGTAGCGAGGAATGGGTCAGGGGCGGGGGTCAGGGGGCAGGGAAGCTCCCCTTCACGCGATGCCTCGCAGGCCCGGCCCCTTCTCTTCCCTCCCACGCTTGCCGCAGCCCTCTTCATCCCGAACAATACAGAGAGTCTTCCCTGAGGTTTCCGATTTCGGCGGTTCCACGCGCGCAGGAGACTCGTCATGGCAAGTACATCGCGTCGCACGTTTCTCACCCGAACGGCTTCCGGCGCCGCGGCGCTCGGTTTGGCGGGCGATGGCCTTGGGCTGTTCGCCGGCTTGCCGCGCGTCTCGGCGCAAGAGGCCGCGCTCCCCAAGATCGTGCCGCTGCGGGCGGAGATCGAGCCGCTGGTGCGACTGTTGGAGGAAACTCCCCGCGACAAGCTGGTCGAAGCGGTGGCGGGCAAGATCCGCAGCGGCACCAGCTATCGCGAAGTGGTCGCCGCGCTGCTCTTGGCCGGCGTGCGCAATGTGGAACCGCGGCCGTCGGTCGGCTTCAAGTTCCACGCCGTGCTGGCGGTAAATGCTGCGCATCAGGCCGCCCTATCGGGACCGGACACCGACCGTTGGCTACCGATCTTCTGGGGTCTCGACTACTTCAAGGCCGCCCAGGCCGACGATCAGAAGGAGCGGGGCTGGACGATGCCCCCGGTGAACGAGTCGGGGCTCCCCTCGGCCAGCCGGGCACGGCAGGCGTTTGTCGACGCCATGGAGAACTGGGACGAAGCGGGGGCCGACACGGCGATTGCGGCACTCGCCCGCAGCGACGGGCTGGATGACACGTTCGAGCTGCTCTATCGCTATGGGGCCCGTGACTTCCGCTCGATCGGGCACAAGGCGATCTACGTGGCCGGCGCGCGGAGAATGCTGGAAGTCATCGGCCGCGAGCACGCCGAGCCGGTGCTCCGCTCGCTGGTCTATGCGCTGCTGATGCACGAAGGGGATAATCCGGCCAAGCGCGACGGCGAGCCCGACCGCGATGGCCGCAAGAATGTCGAGCTGGCCGCCACGCTGAAGGCCGAGTGGCAGGACGGCAAGCCCTCGGATGTGGCCGTGCGCGATGTGCAGGCCGCGGTGCGCCACGTGACCAGCGAAGAGCTTTGCCAGTTGATCGTGGAGCAGCTCAACCGCGGGATCTCTCCCGACTCAATCTGGGACGGCCTGTTCACGGGCTCGGGCGAACTGCTGATGCGGCAGCCTGGTATCGTGGGGCTGCATACGCTGACCACGACCAATGCCCTGCACTACGCCTATCGCACGGCGGCCGACGAGAAGACCCGCCGCTGGCTGCTGCTACAGAACGCCGCCTTCCTGCCCCGTTTTCGCGCGGCCATGCACGAGCGCGGCAAAGTGGGAGACGCCCGCATCGATCAACTCGAACCGATGGCCACCGAAGCCAGCGGGCCGGAGGCGGTCGGTGAGATCTTTGCCGACATCAGCCGCGATCGGACGCTGGCCAGCCGCAAGCTGCTGGGCTATCTGCAAGGCATGCCGAACGGGAAGCAGGATGGACCGGCCGCGAAGGGGGATTTAGCGAGCGAAGCTGGGCGAGCCCGTCAGGTGATGGACGCCGCCCGAGTGTTGGTGTTCCTCAAGGGGCGCGACTCGCACGATTACAAGTTCAGCTCGGCCGTGCTAGAGGACTACCCGGCGCTCAGCCCCGCCTGGCGCGACCGGCTTCTCGCGGCCAGTGCGTTCCAACTGGTCGGCGCGGGGGCGAAAGACAATGCGCTGGTCGCCCGCACGCGCGAGGCGCTGAAGGGTTAGTCGACCGCGCCTCGCGTTCGTCTTTCTTCCCTCCGTCTTCCTCCGCGTCTCCGCGTGACACTTCTCTTCCCGATGGTTCAGACGAAGGATATCTCACGCGGAGGCGCGGAGACGCGGAGGAAGACGGGGGGAAGGAAGAGGGGTACTTCTTTCGAAGTCCAACTTCCGCCTGCGAAGTCGTGTTACTTCCCGCGCGTCTTCGCCAGCAGCCCCTTCATCTCGGCGACGACCTGCTTGTGACCCGGGTCTTCGGCCAGGTTCTTCAACTCGCCGGGGTCGTTTTGATAGTCGACCAATTGGGCCCCCTTCTGGCCGCCATCCCATTCGGTGTACCGGTAGCGTTCGGTCCGGACCGAATAGCCCAGGTAGCCGGGGTTCTTGGCAGTTTCGCCGGTCGTGGTAGGCGTGCCGCGGCTGACCTGCGTGATGGCCGGCTTGTCCCACGTGGTGGTCGGGTCTTCAAGCAACGGCTTCAGGCTCAGGCCATCGGTCTTGGGAACTGGCAGGCCGGCCAGTTCGGCCAGCGTGGCGTGCAGGTCAACCAACTCCACCGTCCGGCCGCAGGGCTTGCCGTTCCCCTTGGCGCGCGGGTCGTAGATCACCAGCGGCACGCGGGCGGAGTTTTCGAACAGGCTCATCTTCTGCCACAGACCGTGCTCGCCCAGGTGATAGCCGTGATCGCTCATAAAGACCACGATCGTCCGCTCGGCCAGGCCCAGCTTTTCGAGCGCGTCCAGCACGCGGCCCACCTGGGCGTCCATGAACGTGGTTGAAGCATAGTAGGCCTGCAACGCCAGGCGGCGCTGCTCGTCGCTCATCTTGTCCTGCTCGGGCTTGGCGCTCAAAAAGGCCGCCGCGGGGAATTGCTCGCGATGACTCTGCGGGACCTGCGTCAGCTTGAGATCGGCCGCCGGGTACTTCTCGAAGTATGCCTTGGGGGCCACGTACGGCGTGTGCGGCCGGAAGAAACCGCAGGCCAGGAAGAACGGTTTCTCGCGATGGGCCTCCAACTGGGCGATCACTTCCGTGGCGATCTTGCCGTCGGTCTGCTCCGTGTCGACTCCTTCCGAGGCATGCCAGCTGAGCGTACCGCCAAACCGCCCCGAGCCTTTGCCCGTGGGATTGAGAGAGAAGATCAGGTCCTGATCTTCGTCGTCTTTGTCGCGGCCGCGCGGGTTCACGACCTTTTGCCACGACGGCGGATCATCGAGCCCATCGGTGCCGATCTGACCGGGAACTCCGTAGTGATAGAGCTTCCCCACGCGTGCAACGTAGTAGCCCCCTTTCTGAAACGTCTGCCCCAGCGACTGGGCGTCGGGGACGTTCTTGCGGAACTGGGTGGCGTTCTCGTAGACGCGGGTCGTATCGGGCCGCAAGCCGGTAAGGAACGACGCCCGACTGGGATTGCAGAGGGGGAACTGGCAGTAGGCCCGATCGAACCGCACGCCGCGCGCGGCCAGCTTGTCGATGTGGGGAGACTTCGAGACCGGGCTGCCGTAGCAACTGAGCGTGCTGTTGGTCAGATCGTCGGAAACGATCAGCAACACGTTTGTCTTGCCCGCTTGGGCGAAGAGGGCCGAAGGAGCCAGAAAGCACAAGGCCAGAGCAATGGGCAGCGTGCGAATCATCGGACATGCCTCGCGGAACGGGGGTGAGTTTGCGGCAACGATAAGATGGCGAACCGGGACGTATTATTTCGTTCGCGCCTTACCGATGTCGGCTCAGGCAGCCCGCTCCAGGCTACAGGTCCTTATCCTTCACGGCAAAAGTGTTCCCTTGATGGATGTCGCCGGTTTCCAGTCCCTTCTTGAACCAGCGGACCCGTTGGGCGGACGTGCCGTGCGTGAAAGAGTCAGGAACGACACGGCCCTGCGTTTGCATTTGCAGCCGATCGTCGCCAATGGCCGTGGCGGCGCGCATGGCCTCTTCCACGTCCCCTTCTTCCAACACGTGCCGCGATTTGTTGGCATGATGGGCCCACACGCCGGCGAAGAAGTCGGCCTGCAACTCCAGCCGCACGCTCAGGGCGTTGGCCTCGGCCTTACTCACCTGCTGCTGCATGCGGTGCACTTTGTCCGAGATGCCCAGCAGGTTCTGCACATGGTGGCCGACTTCGTGCGCGATGACATAGGCCTGGGCGAAATCGCCAGGAGCTTTAAAACGGTTTTTCAACTCGCTGTAGAACTGCAGGTCGATGTAGACCTTGCTGTCGCCCGGGCAATAGAACGGCCCCATCGAGGCGTCGGCCCGGCCGCAGGCGCTTTGCACCTGGCCCGAGAAGATCACCAGCCGCGGATCGCGATAGGTCTTGCCCGCGTCGCGGAAGATTTCGCGCCACACGTCCTCAGTATCGGCCAGCACGACCGATACGAAGCGTTTCAGCTCTTTGGTTTCTGGCGAATCAGGCCGAGCCGGTCCCTGCTGTTGCTGCGGAGGGGCCTGATTGCCGACTTCGTTCAGCACCACGCCGGGGTCGACCCCCAGCAGGAGCGCCAGCACCACAAAGGCGATGGTCCCCATGCCACCGCCGACGGCCAGTCGTCCACCGGACGATCCGCCGCTGCCGCCGTACTCGACGTTCTCGCTCAGTCGTCCGTCAGATCGCATGGCCGGAGCTTCCTATCGAAAGTGCTGCGTAGTTTGTGAGTGACAGCGCACGGAGGCCCGTGCATTTCCCAAGGGAATGACCGCCGTAAGTGTTTCCAGCCCACGCAGCGGAGCAAGGGCTTGACGAATTCCAGGGGGGGCCAGGGCCAGCGGTTTCACGCAAAGGTGTCCGTTCCGATCGTCCGCGCGACACTTGGTCGATTGCGATGGCGGCACTCGGAATCGGTAACTGTTGGCGGATCGCCCCTCTTCTTCCTCCGCGTCTCCGCGCCTCCGCGTGAGATCCCTTTTCTTTGGAGATAGGAAAGAAGTTTCACGCGGAGGCACGGAGGAAGAAGAGGGACCGCTGGTCGTTACTAAATCAAAATCCTTTGCCGGGACCAAACTTGGGAAAGAGCTTGCGGATCGGATCGACAGGGATCTGGCCAGCGTCGGGGGCGAGTTCGCGAAAAGGGGAATTGGGACGCGGGGGTGGAGGAGGCTGAGGCTGCGGCGGAGCGGGCTGAAGCTGCGACTCGCCTAAGGCGCGGATGTTGGTCTTGGGAAGTCGCACCGGCTCGGCCGTCTCGCTGACAGGCAGCATCGAGAACTCCGTGACCTTCCAGGCACTGGCATGCGAGCCCAAGCGGAAGACAACGTCTTCGGAATGGCGGAAGGCGCCGTCCAGTTGCGCATCGAGCAGTGCACTGGGGTCGACTCGCACGCCGGCCACTTCGGCCGATAGCCCCACAGGGCGGACCTTCAGCACGATCCTGACCGGAGTGGCGTTCTTGATGACGGGCAGATTGACCGGGTTCTCGTTGCCGAAGCGGTTGCGCGGCGGCTCTGCCCCGAAGACCAGCGTCGGCAGCTTGCCCACCCCTTGCATCTCGACCGGCATGCTGAGCAACAGTGGGCCCGTGCCCGAGCGCCGCGCTGCGGTGATCACCAGGTCGAACTCAGGCGGCGGAGTGTAACGCAGCAGCAACGAAAGGGGGCGTTGGTCCGGCTGCCGTCCAATCGCTACGGGAGCCATTTGGCCGGAGAGCTCGTTGCCGGTGACAAGCCAGGTTCCATACACCGCGTCGCGGCGAACATCGATCAGCCGGAGCAAATCCAGGCTTTCATCCACCGGGCGGCCCGCGACCTCGGGCAACGGTGCCGGTTGGTGCTGCCAGGGGAGATCGAACGATCTGCCGGCGATGTCGACTTCCGGATCGCTGCGGTCCAGGTGGGTTGCGGCCAACACATGCGGCGGCAACGCGGCCTGCGTCTTCCGGGCGGGCTCATCAAGCCTTGCGTTCTCTCCCGTCAGTTCCAGCGGACTGCGCTCGGAGATTTTGGAAAGAGACGGATCGAGATTTACGTCCGTGATGGAACTTCCAAGATTTGGAGAAACCACCGGCCGCGCGGAAAGCTGCGACACCACCTGATCCATCCAGGCCTCGCCAGGAACGACCGGGCCCACTTCGGGCGTATTCGCGACGACGACCGTAGGTTCCGCATCAACGGCATCCGCGGCGGCGACCGAGTGCGAACCGGCTGACCACAGAAGCGGTACCGCCAGCAGCAACATCAGCAGCGCGCCGCCCGAGGCCAGCAACAGATTCAAGTGCCGTTCGGTCCAGGTGGGATGGGCGGCCAGCCAGGCAGATTTCTTCGCGGCCAGCCAGTTCTTGCTCTGCCCCACCGATTGTGCCGCGCGTGCGTGCGCGGCATCGACCTTGGCCGCCCAATGCGGCCGTCGCGTGCGCCACTCGCGCGCGAAGTCCCAGGCCTCTCGCGACTTGGTCTTGGCCCAGGCGGCGCTTTGAACGGAGCCTTGCTGCAGCTTCTGGCCAAGCTCTTTCACTTTCGCGGCGCCCGGCTTGCGGTCCCCGTCGGAAGCTACTGGCGTTCTTTGATCGGCATTCGCCCGACTGAGCGTGGGGCTATTGCTCGGCGATTCCGCAGCGGACCGGGACTCCATCGCCGAGCTTTCCGCAGCGCGCAGCATCATGGCGCCGGCCGTGGCTGCGGCTGGCAAGCGGACTGAGATGCCGCATCCCAGCAGGGCCCCGATGACTTCGCTCATGGCCTGATAGCGCGCGGCCGGCTGCTTGGCCATCATCCGCTGAAAGGCTTCTTCCAGCTTGGGGGGCACATCGGCGTTGGTCGCGCGGAGCGAAGGAATCGGGTCCTTCATGTGGGCCATCAAGGTCATGAAGGCCGAGTCGCCCGTAAACGGCGGCTTGCCCGACACGAGCTTGTACAGGCAGCAGCCCAGCGAGTAGATATCGGATCGGTGATCGGCCACCTTGGCGTTCTTGGCCTGCTCCGGCGCTACGTACTCTACGGTCCCCAGCATCTGGTTGGTATTCGTCAGGCCGTCGGTCAGCCCTTCGTCGCCGCTTTCATCGGCCAGCGACTGCACCCGGGCGATGCCCATATCCAGGACCTTCACCACGCCGGCCTTGTCGACCAGCAAGTTCGCCAGCTTGATGTCGCGATGAAAGACTCCTTGAGCATGAGCGTGCTCTAATCCGGCCGCGGCCTGCACTAGCGCGCCGACCGCTTCGCTCACCGGCAGCGGACCGCGCTCTCGCAGCACCTGCGCCAGGTCGCGGCCTTCCACGTACTCCATCACAAAGTAATGGATGCCCTGCCACTCGCCGGCATCGTAGGCCGCCACGATGTTGGGATGCGCCAGCTTGGCCGCGGCTTCGACTTCGCGATAGAAACGCTTCAGCGCCTTCTCGGATTCGAGCGTGGCAGGCGGGAGGGTCTTGATGGCCACGATCCGCTTCATCCGGCGATGCACGGCCTTGAAGACCTGGCCCATTCCGCCGGCGCCGATCTTCTCCAGCACGGTGTAGTCGCCGTAGACCAGCCCTTTCACCTCCCCTTTCAGCAGCACTTCGCTTTGGTAGGGAGTGAGACGGCCCTCGCGACAAAGCCGGCCCGCCAGCGCGGGACCATCCTGGGGTCGCTCTTCGGCCGGAAGTCCATCGACGAAGGCGCTCAGTTCAGGAGCCGGCAACAGCCCGCTGCGCGCTAGTGCGTCGGAAAGTTGGGCGAGCGATAGAGACATGGCGCCGAGAGGGATTCGGGGACAGCTCGCTCACAAGTGCGAAGTGTCGAAAGTTTCGACACTGCTTTTAGTCTAGCCCTGACAGGAGGGAGCGCCAAGCAAACGGCCCGCGATCACGAAAAAAGCCCTTGTGGTGCAGGCGTCCCGCCTGCTTGCCCTGCGTTTTTGCAATTCAAGCAGGCGGGACGCCTGCACCACAAGAGGGCGACGATAGGGCAGGCAATCGCCTGCGATGACTCTTGTTCGCGGTCTTTAGCCCGCCAGTTCCAGATCGAACACGCTGGTCGAGACGTCCATCGACTCGTGTTGTCCTGGTAGCAGCCACAGCCGCTTCATGTCGGCATACAGCACCGACTCGCATTTCAGGTGGGGCCACGAGACCTCTTTTCCTTCCATGCCCGGCAGGCGAAGGACCATGCCGGCCCCGGAGACCGACGACTCCGGCGTCATCAAGGCGTCGTTCGAGTCCGGATCGTCGTGGTCCGCGACCTTTTCGCCCGCCCGGATCACGGTCTTTTTGGGTTCGGGGCGGTCCTCGTCGGTGGCGTCGGGTCGTAGTGCGCTCAGGGCCTTTTCGGCCACTACTTGCGCGGCGGTCGCACCCACGTTCACGCCAAAGCGATCGCAGCGGCCAAACAGCTCCTTCAAGTGGCCCGCGGCATCGGCCAGTTGCATCGCCCAATCGCGCAGCTTGGCCTGCTCGCGGCAAGCCATCGTCTCGCGTTCTTCCAGTTCGCGTTCGCGGCGGGCCAGGTCGACCTCGGTCACCTTCTGCAACCGCTCGAGCCGCTCTTCGCGGATCCGCAGGCTGGCGATCTGACTTTCGTCCTCTTCGATCGGAGCCGAGACCCACGATTTACGGCTGAAGAGATTCATAGGAGGACGCCTTGTATTGCTGGTGAGCGGACGAAGAGAAGCAAGATGTGAGTCCGACCGCTTCGCAGCGATCTGACGAAGTAAGCCAAAAGCACTTGGTGTGCCAATAGGCGGGCGAAGCAATCTGCCGAACAGTCCGCCAGGACGCAAACTCATGAAGGATCAACGGTTGAGTCCACCGGACCGTCGCGCTGCGACGTTCGCGGACTATCATTTTCGTTCGCGCCCGCGCGAATCGAGTCACCGCAACATGAGGGGTAAGCCCCGCCCTCGCGTCAGTTTCTCTGTCCAATCGAAGGCCGCCAGGCTCTATCTAGATGGACTTACGGTCGACGCCCTCCCTCTTTGAGACTTGCCATGCTCCGCCGGATTCTGCCGATCGCGCTCTGCCTGCTCTGCTCCTTCTCCTCGACGGCCCTCTTCGCCGAGACCCTGTTCGTCGAGGCTGAGTCCTTCCGCGATCATGGCGGCTGGGCGATCGAGACCTCCTTCACCACCATCGTCGGCTCTCCCTATCTTCTGGCGCATGGGCTGGGCCAGCCGGTGAAGGACGCCGAGACGACCGTGGCCGTGGGGCAGGCGGGCGACTACCGCGTGTGGGTTCGCACGAAGGACTGGGTCGCCCCTTGGAAAGCCCCGGGTAAGCCGGGCCGCTTCCAGTTGAAGGTGAACGGCCAGGCACTGGCGGGCGAGTTCGGCACCGAAGGAGCCGACTGGCACTGGCAGGCCGGCGGAACCGTGAAACTCCCCGCGGGCGAGACCAAGCTGGTCCTGCACGACCTGACCGGCTTCGCCGGGCGCGCGGACGCCATCCTGCTCAGTTCCGACGCCGACTTCCAACCGCCAGCCGGTGAGGCCCTCGCGACCGCGCGGCGCAAATGGCTGAATTTGAAGGACGCCCCTGAAGACGCGGGCGAGTTCGATCTGGTCGTGGTCGGCGGAGGTTACGCCGGTATGGGGGCCGCCATCGCGGGAGCTCGCCAGGCGTTGAAGGTGGCCTTCATTCAGGATCGCTTTGTCTTGGGCGGAAACGGCTCCAGCGAAGTTCGCGTGTGGGCCAACGGCGGCACGATGCGGGGCAAGTACCCGCACCTGGGCGAGATCACCGAAGAGTTCGCCGATCATGCCCCCGATAGCCCGGGCGACGGCGCCCACTACGGCGACGAGCTGAAGGAAGCCGTTTGCCGCAAGGAGAAATCGCTGACGCTCTTCCTGGGGCACTTTGCTCAATCGCTGGCCAGCGACTCCAAGACCAAAGAGATCACCTCGGTCACCGCGCTGGAAGTAAAGACCGGCCGCGAGCGGATCTTCCGCGGCAAGCTGTTCGTCGACTGCACGGGCCACGGCACGATCGGCGCGCTGGCCGGGGCCGACTTCCGCATGGAAGACAAAGGCCGGATGGGCATGTCGAACATGTGGTACTGGCAGCAGGAAGCGACCCCGCAAGCCTGGCCCGAGACCCCCTGGGCGCTGGCCCTGGAGGAAGCGGACTTCCCCAAGACGATCAAGAGCCGTTCGCAGATCGACGGCAAGCCGTTCATGAAGGGGGAATGGTTCTGGGAGTCGGGCTTCAATAAGGACGCCATCAACGAAGCAGAGTTGATCCGCGACTGGAACCTGCGAGCGGTCTACGGCGCGTTCTCGGCCATCAAGAACGGCAAGGACAAAGAGAAGAACGCCAACGCAGCCCTGAAGTGGGTGGCTTATATCGGCGGACCGCGCGAATCGCGGTTGCTGGATGGTGACCTGGTGCTGAGCCGCGAGGACATCGTCTCGAAGAAAGAGTTCCCCGATGCCAGCGTCTCCACCACTTGGGACATCGACCTGCACTATCCCAAGGAATCGTTCGCCAAGAAGTTCCCCGACAACCCGTTCATCTCGCGAGCGGAGTTCGGGGCCGGCGTCGACCGCAAGGCCGGCTATCCGATTCCCTATCGCTGCTTCTACTCCAAGAACGTCCCCAACCTGTTCATGGCCGGCCGCTGCGTGAGCGTCTCGCACGAAGCCCTGGGCACGATCCGCGTGATGCGGACCTGCGGCATGATGGGTGAAGTCGTCGGCAAGGCGGCCTATCTGGCCGTGCGCCACGAAACCACTCCGCGCGGCGTGTACGAGAAGCACCTGCCGGCCCTCATCGACCTGATGCAGCAGCCCGGCGCCATGCGCCGCGACGCCATGACGGCCGATCTGTACCGCGATGACACCGTGGGCTCGGTCCGCGCCTACCTGAACAAGGGAGACGACAAAGTGGTCGGCGTTACTCCGGCGAGCAACACCCCTGCACCACCGGCGGGCGATGGCCCGAAGGGGATCAACGTTGGCTCACTCCCCGGCATCGTAATCGACGACTCGCAGGCCAAGCTCACGGGTAACTGGACGGGCGGCGTCAATCTGACTCCGTTCGTCGGCGAAGGCTACCGCTATGCCGGAGCCAAGAGCGCGGCCGAAGCCCGCTTCGCCTTCCGCATTCCGACGGCCGGCAAGTACGAAGTCCGCGTGGCCTGGGTCGGGCACGAGAACCGCGCCGCCCGGGTCCCCTGCGTGATCGAGCGCACGGGCCAGGCGGCGCTGAAGCTGAAGCTGGACCAGCGTGAGTCGGCGGCCAAAGCGCCGTTCCATTCGCTGGGCGCCTTCGAATTTCCGGCGGGCGAAGCGGCTTTGATTCTCTCGGCTGCTGAAGCAGACGGCTTTGTACACATCGACGCGGTGCAAATTGTGGAAGTGAAGTAGTCGCGCACTTCCTCTCATGCCAAAAGAAGATCGTCGGACGGGAGGGCGTCGGGACGAAGGCAGGAATCGTCCCGGCCGAGCTCCCTGCCCCAGTTCCTCCCTCCAAGTTGCACGCCCCTCCCTTCATCGTGTACTCTAAACGCTTCACCGCGGCCCCTTCGTGGCCGTACCGTCGTTCAGACGAAACCGGAGTCGGCAGTGGCAATTCGGGTCAACTGCGAAGGCTGTAAGAAATCCTTCGCCGTAAAAGATCGATTTGCTGGAAAGACTGGCATCTGCCCGTATTGTGGCGGATCGATCGCCGTTCCCACCCCTGAGCCGGCGGAAGTCGGGGCGCTGGCCGAAGGGGAGTTCGCGGTGGGCGGTTCGGCGGTGCATCAGTCCGGAACGCGGACCGACAGCACGTCGTCGGTCAGCCTGGCGGTGGCGACGGAGATCCCTAAGAAGGCTTGCCCCAAGTGTACGCGGCTGAATCTGGCCGGCAGCCTGAACTGCTTCTATTGCGGGGTGACGTTTCCCGATGCCTTCGATCCGTATTACAAGTGGCTGGGCATTCCGCGACAGGACCAGCCGCCGCACCATTATCGCCTGCTGGGGGTGGTCCTCTACGAGACCGACCCGGATGTGATCCAGGAAGCGGCCGATCAGCGGATGGCCCATGTGCGGACCCATCAGAACGGTCCGCATGCGGTGGCCTCGCAACGGATCTTGAATGAACTCTCGACGGCCAAGGTCTGCCTGATCAACGCCGACAAGCGCGCAGCCTATGACGTTCAGTTGAAAGCGCGTCTGGCCCCGGTTTCGGCCAAGATTGCGCCCATGCCGGTCGGCATACCGGTCGCCGTGGCGCAGCCGATGGGGGCGGCCATGCCCGCCAATCCGATGGATCAGTTCCTGCCGCCGACCGTGTGGGGCGCTCCGCCGGGATATTCGCCGCCGGCGCAGGTCTATCAGCCCACTGCCTATCCCCCCGGCGCGGGCGCTCCGATGGCCGGCGTTCCGCAGGGCTACGGCATGCCGATGCACGGGCCGCAGCACGGCGGGCCGGTGCCGATGGCTCGTCCGGTGCAGGCGCCGATGGCCGCGCCGATTCCTTCCGGGGCAGGCTATGCGCGTCCCGCGCGGCGCTCGAGTGGAAACGCGGGCTTGATTCAGGGGCTGATCGCCGTCGTGGTCGCCGGGGCGATCATGGCGGTCGGCGCGTATTTCCTGAATAAGTAGTGCCGATTGTGGTGCAGGCGGATGCTTATGAGCGGCAAGGCGCTAGCCGCCGGTGGCCCCTGGCAGTGCTACCGGCGGCTAGCGCCTTGCCGCTCAGTTCCAACGGGCGGGACGCCTGCACCAACAGGGGTGCCTAGATCGCGTACGACCAGTCCCCCAGCGGATCTTCGACATTGGAGGCCTCGGTCGTTTCCGCTCGAATGCGGAGCTTGGGCTTCTCCATGACCACCGTCGAATGCGGCGCCACGCTGCGCGTGAGCCAGACGCTGGAGCCGATGACCGAGTCGTGCCCGACCACGGTGTTTCCGCCCAGCACGGTGGCGTTGGCATAGATCACCACGCGGTCTTCGATCGTCGGATGCCGCTTGGTGCCGCGGATCAACTGGCCGTCGGCGTCCATCGGGAAGCTGAGCGCCCCAAGCGTCACGCCTTGGTACAGCTTGACGTGGTTGCCGATCTCGCAGGTCTGGCCGATCACCACGCCGGTGCCGTGATCGATGAAGAAACTGCGGCCGATCGTGGCCCCCGGGTGGATGTCGATGCCGGTCTTGGAGTGCGACCACTCGGCCATCATGCGCGGGATGAGCGGCACTCCCAGCTCGTAGAGGACGTGAGCCAGACGGTGGATCGTCACGGCCTCGACGCCCGGGTAGCAGAAGATGATCTCGTCGAGGCAACTGGTGGCCGGGTCGCCGTCGTAGGCGGCCTGCACATCGGCGGCCAGCAGCTCGCGGAGCGCGGGGAGCCGCTCGAGGAACACGATCGCCTTGGCCTGGGCCAGGGCCTCGAAGTCGGGCTCGTCGTCTTCCAGCGTGTCGGGCGGAGACTGCCCGGTGCGGCACATCTCGTGTCGCATCACGCGGGCGATCTGGGTGGTCAGCTTGTCGTGCAGTCCGTCGATCAGGTCGCCGACGTGATAGGTCACGTTGGCCATGTGCAGCCCTTCGCGGCGACGATAGCCCGGATAGATGACCTCGCGCAGGTCCTCCAGGATGTCGACCACCGCCTCGTAGTTGGGGAGCGGGACATGCCCCAGGTGGTTGATCTTGCCGACCGTCGTATAGGTGTCGACGATCCGCTTGGTCAACTCGGGGAGTTGTTCCTTCAGACGAACATCGGAGGCCATTGCCGTTGCTCCAGACGCATGAGCCCTTTGCGACAGCAGAGGGCGATATTGAAAGTCGTTGCCGCATCCCGCAGCACAAGGACAGGAGTCAGGAGGATGCGGTCGACCGGAAGAGATAAGAACAGCGAAGCAGGGTCTTTTCAGACCCAACTACAGCGGCACCGGCAACCCTGCGAATGGGAGAAGAATGGAAGCATGTGTGTGCCTCAAACCGGGCAGGTTGCCTAAAGTGCGCCGTTTACGCTGCGCCTGGCCGTAGCTGAATGGTAGGCGTCAGAATCGGGCCAATCAAGAGATCCGGAATTGTCTTCGGCTGGCGGAGAGGGAGAAGTTTACGGCCGTAGGGAAAAAGGTGGGGTGGCGAGAGTGCAAGCGGCGATAGCGAGGGGGGAGGAAGGTGTTTAGTGGCGAGTGTTTAGTGGCGAGTGTGAGAGTTTAAGCTCTGCTAGCGAATGCTCCCCGCTTCTTGCTAGTCACTCGCCACTAACCACTTCCTCCCACTCCTCTATTGCCCCAACGGCCGATTTCGCCAGAATCCTGCACTCCCGGTCCTCTCCGCAAGGAGAGGGGAACACGAACGAGGACTCCGCCCGTGAAGATTGCCCTGATCCACGACTGGCTCACCGGCATGCGCGGGGGAGAGAAGTGCCTGGAGGTGGCCTGCCATCAGTTTCCGCAGGCCGAGCTCTTCACGCTGCTGCATAGGAAAGAGAGCACCTCGCCGGCGATTGAGCGGATGCGGATCACGCAAAGCCCGCTCGGCAAGCTGCCCGGGATTGCCAACTGGTACCGCTATGCCTTGCCCGCGATGCCTTGGGCGATCGAAAAGCTCGAGATCCCCAGCGACGTGGACCTGGTGCTGAGCTTTAGTCACGCGGTAGCCAAGGGAGTGCGCGTGCCGCCGGGCATCCCGCACATCTGTTACTGCTTTACGCCGATGCGCTATGCCTGGCACCTGCGGCAGGATTACTTCGGCGTGCAGCGGAGCTGGAATCCGATCGCCCGGCTGCGCGCGAAGCTGCTCGACCGCGTGCGTGAATGGGACCGCGAGGCCAGCGAGCGCGTGACCCACTTTGTGGCGATCAGCCAGACGGTTCGCGAGCGGATCCGCTCCTGCTACGGACGGTCGGCCCGGGTGATTCATCCGCCGGTCGATGTCGACTTCTACACGCCGGATGAATCGCCGCGCGAGGACTACTATCTGGTGGTCTCCGCACTGGTCCCCTACAAACGGGTCGACCTGGCGATTGCGGCCTGCAAGCAACTGAAGCGGAAACTGGTGGTGATTGGCGCCGGGCCTGAAGCCAGGCGACTGGCTCGCCAGGCGGGGCCGGATGTGACGCTGACCGGCTGGCTCTCGAATGTTGAGATTCGCGAGCATCTGCGGCGGGCCAAAGCCCTGCTGTTCCCGGGGAACGAAGACTTCGGCATCGTGCCGCTGGAAGCACAATCTTGCGGCATGCCGGTGATTGCCTACGCCCGCGGCGGCGCGACGGAGACGGTCGTTCGCCCGGGTCCGCGCGGAGGCACGGGCCTACTGTTCGGCGAGCAGACGGTCGAGTCGCTGGTCGAGTCGATCTCGAAGTTCGAGGCCGCTCCGGAGCTGTTCAGCGCGCAGTTGGCGCGACGTCAGGCCGAGCGGTTCTCGGCCCGCCGGTTCGAGCGCGAGCTGCTGGAATACGTGCGGCATGTTGGCGCGCAAGGCATGGCCGAGCGCGCTGCCGCGTAGCATGTAACGCCCGACTTCTCTCTTGGTCCCAGACTCCGCCTGGGACCACACGAGCCCGAGGCTCCGCCTCGTGGCACTCTCAAAGTTTTCCCACCTGTTTGCGCGTTACTTGCCGCCCGAGGGGGCCGTCTTGGGCGCGACCTTGTCGCTGGTCTGGGCGACTTTGCCCGCTTCGGCGCTGGCCTTGTTCTGGCGCACCGTGGCCGAGGCATCAACGCCGACCTTCACAAAGGACTCAATCGTGTGCAGGCTTTGCGCACCGGTCAGGTGCTTCTTCACCCAGCCCTGCGGCGTCTGATAATACATAACCAACTGGGGAATCGAGCCGCCGACCAGCATCTGTCGCGCGAGCTGGCCGTCGTGGTCGGTGTTCACATTCACGAAGGTCACATCCTTCAGCATTCCCTTTTGAGCAGCCTGCGGGATCGTGGAGTTGTGCATCACGCGGCAACCAGGGCACCAGTCGGCGCCGACCAGGACGACCAGCGGCTTGCCGGTCTGCGTCGCCTCGGCATAAGCCGCGGGGTATGTGGGCTCGACGGGAGCGGCCAGCGCCGCATGCATCACGATCGCCAGAGTCAGATTGCTCATACGAAGTCTCCTTCTTGGAGGTATCGGAAATAGCGGATGTCTTCACCCGCATTCCTCACGCACTTTCGCACGGCCAGGCAGGAAACGCTCCTTGCGTCGGCGATCGTTGGCCCGGGAGGGCAGGTCTCGCAGGGGCGGACCCGAAAGGCAAGCGATCCGAAAGTCAAATCAGGGGGTTCAGTGTATCTAGGTCGACTTTGTGTTCAAGTCAAAAAATGACGATTGGGTAAAATGTAATGATTGGATAATTTGAGGCGGAAATGTGGTCGCCGCGTCGATTCGGTCGCCATTCCGCTGGGTTTCGGAACTTGCTCCCTACGAGGGAGTTTGATCTCTCACACCCTGGCGTTGCCTTTTCGCCCGCCGGAACGATAATAGATCCTGGTTGGGAACCCAGGGGCAGCCGCAGTTCCTCCATGCATCTCCCTCGCTACCTTCGAGCCGCATCCCTGCGACACCTTTCGCTGCTGGGGATGCTGTTCATCCTCCTGAGCTTGGTCTGGCCCTTCTCGTCCCTCCCCTCGACCGCTTCCGAACCGGGCGACGACCCGCTCGAAGAGCTCGGCTCGGACGACGTGCAGACCGCCACCCCCAAGCCGCCGACCGGCAAGTTGCGGTTTCCGGCCGAGCATGAGTCTCAGGCGGCGTTGATGTTGGCCGGCGACGAACTGGCCCGCTCCTTCCCGCGGCTGTTCGTCGACCTGGCAACCGCCCTGCGTGGCAAGACCAAGCTGTTGGTGCTGGCCTCGGATCGCGAGGTCGCCGACGAGCTGCAGGCGATGCTCGACGCCCGCGATCTGCCGCGCGACGGAATCCACTATCTGCAGGTCCCTCATAACTCGATGTGGACTCGCGACTACGGACCGCTGATCGTCGAACGGGGCGGCAAGTGGGGCATGATCGACGCCGACTACTTCGAAGTCGGCCGCCGCGGAGACGACCTGGCGCCGACGCTGCTGGGGCGCCTGGCGGGCATGCGGGTCTATCAGACTCCGCTCCGGCTGGAAGGGGGGAACCTGCTCACCAACGGCCGCGGCATCGGCCTGACGACGACCATCGCCCTCGACCGCAACGCCGACCGGGGCTTCGATCGCCGACAGGTCGAACGAGTGATGACCGACTTCTTCGGCATCGAGAAGGCCGTGTTTCTCGAGCCCCTCTCGGGCGAAACGACCGGGCATGTCGACATGTTCGCGACGTTTGTCTCGCCCGACACGGTGCTGGTCGGCAAGTGCGATCCGGCCATCGACCCGGTGAATGCCGCGCTGTTGGACCGCAACGCAGCCCGCCTGGCCGCCACGCCCAAGACTCCCAAGGGGACTGAAAATCTGCAGGTAGTGCGGATCCCCATGCCTGCGCATCGCGACGGCCAATGGCGCAGTCACGCGAATGTGGTCTACGCCCATCCGTTGGTGCTGGTGCCTACATACCCTGCGGCCACCAGTGCCGCCGACCAGCAGGCGTTGGCTCTCTATCGCCGGCTGATGCCGGGCTGGACCGTGATCGGCGTGGACGCCAGCGGGCTGATCCAGCGAGGCGGCGCACTGCACTGCGTGGTGCTGAATCTGCCCCACACCGGCAAGCTGCTCGATCTCTCGTTCGAGAAGTCGGGCGAGTAGCCGGCTCTCACTAGCCCGACGCGCCAGCGCGCCAGCGAGGGGGAACGCCGAACGATTCGTCGGGGCTTTCCGAGGCTCCCCTCGCTTGTGCGTCGGGCGAGTGTCGGAGTCGCCATCTTGTATACAAGATACTAGCTTCGCGTCCCGCCGGCGTTTACATTGGCTCGGAACGTCACGCACCCCACCCCAGGATTCCCTCCCATGGCCAATCTCGGCAAGCGTCAGTTCCGCTACGAAAAGCTCACCTGGCCCGAGATCGAAGAGGCCGTGGCCATGCAGAAGATTCCCATCGTCCCCTGCGGCGCGGTCGAGCAGCACGGGCCGCACTTGCCACTGGATGTCGACATGCTGCTGGCCACCAGCGTCGCGCTGGGAGCGGGCGAAAAGATCCCCGAGCAAGTGCTGGTGCTCCCCAGCGTCTCGTACGGATATACCGGGCATGTGATGGACTTTCCCGGCACGATCAACATCCACTACACGCACTTCATCGAGCACGTGCTGGACATCACCAAGAGCCTGGCCTACCACGGATTCAAAAAGATCCTGCTGCTCAACGGCCATGGCTCGAACATGCCGAACCTGGACCTGGTCTCCCGGCGCTGCAATGTCGAGACCGACGCCCAATGTGCGTTCGGTGCCTGGTGGTCGCTGTTGACGGTCGACCCCACGTTCCTACCCAAGTGGCGCGAGAGCGAGTTCCCCGGCGGCTGCGCGCACGCTTGCGAACTGGAGACCAGCGTCTACATGCATCTGGCCCCCGACGATGTGCGGATGGACCGCATCCAGAACGGCAAGATTTCCTTCAACGAAGAGAAGTCGCGCTATCGCTGGGTCGACCTGTTCGGCGCAGGGCCGATGCAGTGCACTTCGTGGACGGCCAGCTACTCCGAGTCGGGCGTGCTGGGAGACGCCAAGTTGGCAACCGCGGCCAAGGGGAAGGTGGCCTTCGACGAAGCCGTGACGCGGCTGTGCGAGTTCATCGGCGAGTGGCAGAAGGTTTCCGCGCCGACTCGTAAAGAGAACCATCGCCCGGCACCGACCTTCCCGATGCCATGGGATCAGGAGGACTCGCTGAAGATGCGATAGGGGGGCGTTGCGGCCGCCTTCGCAGGAAGAATTCGAAATTTGAGGATTTGAAATTGGAGATCGGGACGAAGGGAATGGAACAGGAGGGACCAGAGGAAACGGAGTAGGGCAAGCGAAGGAAAAACGAAAGAGTAAAGCGGAAGAGGAGAAAGAAGAGAAAGCGAAGAGGTACGCTCGTACGGCGACCTCAGAGGCATTTCCATTTCTCTGTTACCTCCGTGTTCTCCTGTTCAAATCCCCCGTCCCCCATCTCAAATTTCAAATTTCAAATCTCAGATTCCCTCGCGCCGACTGCACTTAGCCAGCCTCTACCCACCGCGCCAGCATTGCCAGCAGGCCCCAAAGCACCAGCGACGGCGCCAGCGAGATCAACATGGCCCGCTCCAGCGGGCTCTTCACAAACCGATCCATGCCCCATTCCCCCTGCATTGCCCCGCTCTTTCGCCGCAATCGGCGCTCCGCCCAGGTCTGATCGACCCGGGCGACTTCTTGACTTGAGGCGCTCCGCGGGATGCAATCCCCCAAGCGGGGCCTGCAATTGCCGCAAATTGCCGCAAGTTCTATACTCGCATCTTGGGGCCGCTCTGGCGGATGCTACTCCCTCCTTAACCCGCCGGCACGCTTTCCTTCCGGAAACGTCGGGCGCGGATCGTAACGGAACATCATGGCGGAAGATCGTACTCTCATTCCTCTGGCCGAAGCCAAGCCTCCGTTCTTTGTGGGGATCGACCTGGGGGGCACCAATATCAAAGGCGGAGTGATCGACGACGAGGGCCAGATCCTGGCCTGGCGCTCGATTCCCACCCGCGTCCCTGAAGGGGCCGACGCCGCCACGCAGCGCATGGGGCAGATGGTCCGCGACGTGATCGCCGACGCCAGGCTCACGCCTGACCAGGTGGGCGGAGTCGGGCTGGGCTCGCCCGGCACGCTGGATGTTCCGGCCGGCATGCTGGTGGTCCCCGTCAATCTGACCGGTTGGAATCACTATCCCATCCGCGACCGGCTGAAGGAATACGGCGGGCTGGATGTGACCTTTGCCAACGACGCCAACGCGGCCGCTTATGGCGAGTTCTGGATCGGCAGCGGCAAGCAGTATCCCAGCATGATCCTGCTGACCCTGGGGACCGGCATCGGCGGCGGCATCATCATCGATCACATGTCGATCGACGGCGAGAACAGCCACGGCAGCGAGTGCGGGCATATCATTATCGACTACCACGAGAACGCCCGCCGTTGCAACTGTGGCAAGAAGGGGCACCTGGAGCCCTACTGCAGCGCCAACGGAGTCATCAAGCGGACCGAAGAAGCGATCGACGCCGGGCGGACCAGCACCATCAGCGAGCATCTGGCTTCGGGCCAGAAGCTGACGCCGCTCCTGGTCGCCCAGGCGGCAGAAGAGGGAGATGAACTGGCCAACGAAGTCATCCTGAACACGGCCAAATACCTGGGCATCGGCATTGTAACGATGTGCCATGTGATCGATCCGGCGGCGGTGATCCTGGGCGGGGCCATGACATTTGGCCGCGAAGAAACCGACATCGGCCGGCGATTTTTGGAGCGTGTGCGACAAGAAGTGCAGGCCAGGGCCTTCCCAGTCGTGGCCGAGCGCGTGAAGATTCTGTATGCCACGCTGGGGGGAGACGCCGGGTTCATCGGCGCCGCCGGCCGGGCGCGGCTTGAGTATCGTAAGAAGAAGGGGCTGAAGGTTTGAGGGATGGGAAGGATTTGAAATTTGAGATTTGAGATCTGAGATCTGAGATCTGAGATCTGAGATTTGAGATTTGAGATTTGAGATTTGAGATTTGAGAACACGGCGTGTCTCGTTCCGCTACCCGCTCATGGAACGCTGGCATCCGCCTCGCCGAAAGATCGCTGCCCTGGGACATTTCAAATTTCAAATTTCAAATTTCAAATCTCAAATCCGCGAGCCATCGCCATCGCCGTATCAAGAAAACGTCACTGACAGAAGTTCTCAACTCCGTGCCATTCACGGAGCCAAGAACAAGTAAGACTGCCCGAGGATTCCTTTGTCGACTATTGACTGCAAGCACATCCGCAACTTTTCCATCATCGCCCACATCGATCATGGCAAAAGCACCCTGGCAGACCGGCTGTTGCAATCCACTCACACGGTGGCCACCCGTGATCTCCTCCCGCAGATGCTCGACGACATGGAGCTGGAGCGCGACCGCGGCATCACCATCAAGGCCCGGGCGGTGGCGCTGCGCTACGAGTACAAGGGCGAAAGCTACGAGTTGAACCTGATCGATACACCGGGACACGTGGACTTCCATTACGAAGTCTCGCGGAGCCTGGCCTGCTGCGAAGGGGCCGTGCTGCTGGTCGACGCCTGCCAAGGGGTCGAGGCCCAGACGATGGCCAACGCCTACGCGGCGCTGGACCGCAACCTGACGATCGTGCCGGCCGTGAACAAGGTCGACATGGTCAACGCGCGGGTCGAGCAGGTGACCGAAGAAATGGAAGCCTGCCTGGGGATCGATGTGGCTGACGTCCTGCCGGTCAGCGGCAAGACCGGTGTCGGCGTCGACAAGCTGCTGGAAGCGATCGTTGAGCGGATCCCGTCGCCGACGGGCGATCCCGAAGCTCCGCTCCAGGCGATGGTGTTCGACTCGCACTACGACGAGTTCCGCGGGGCGATCACTTACGTCCGCGTGATGAACGGCACGGTCAAGCCGAAGCAAAAGATCAAGTTCCTCAAGGCGGGGGCGACCTACGAAGTTCTGGAGCTTGGACAATTCGTGCCCCATCGCCGGCCGTGCGAGTCGCTGCAGGCCGGTCAGGTAGGCTACCTGATCTGCAACATCAAATCGCTGGGCGACGTGCACATCGGCGATACGGTGACGGTTTCAAGTTCGCAGCAAGCCGTGGCTCTGCCCGGCTATCAGCGTCCTAAACGGATGGTCTACTGCGGGCTCTATCCGGCCGACGGCCAGGATTTTGAAGAACTCCGCGACGCCCTGGTGAAGCTGAGCATCAACGATGCCAGCTTCGAGTTCGAGCCCGAGACCAGCGACGCGCTGGGGTTCGGCTTTCGCTGCGGCTTCCTCGGCCTGTTGCACATGGAGATCATCCAGCAGCGGCTAGAGCGCGAGGCCGATCTCGATCTGGTGCAGACCGCGCCGAACGTGACCTATGAGATCGAGACCAACCACGGCGAGACGATGCATATCTACAACCCGCAAAAAGTGCCTGACTCGGGGCAGATCAAAGAGTTTCGCCAGCCGATGGTCCGCGTGAACTTTATTCTGCCGGCGGAGGTCATCGGTCCGGTCATGCAACTTTGCACCGACCGCCGGGGAACGTACAAGAAGACCGAGTACCTGTCGCCCACCCGCGCCGTGGTGGTCTACGACCTGCCGCTGGCAGAAGTCATCTACGACATGCACGACAAGCTGAAGAGCTGCACCCGCGGCTACGGCACCATGGACTACGAATTCCTGGGCTACGAGACGGCCGACCTGGTGAAGCTGGATATTCTGGTGGCCAGCAAGCGGGTCGACGCCCTGTCGATCATCTGCCATCGTTCCGATGCCGATCGTCGTGGCCGGGCCGTGGTGAAGAAGCTGCGGACCGAAATCGACCGGCACATGTTCGAGGTGGCGATCCAGGCAGCCATCGGCAGCCGCATCATCGCCCGCGAGACGATCTCGGCCATGAGCAAGAACGTGACCGCCAAGTGCTACGGCGGCGACATCACCCGCAAACGCAAGCTGTGGGCGAAGCAGAAGGAAGGCAAGAAGCGGATGAAATCGATCGGCAACGTCGACATCCCGCAGAAGGCCTTCATGGCCGTGCTGGAGACGGGGTTGGGAGAAGATTAGCGGACCGACACAACTGGCGGAGATTTCAAATTTGAGATTTCAAATTTGAGATTTGAGGATGCAGGCAGGCTGGCCCCTTTGCGATTCCCTTCATGCGACCGCGCTCGAGCGACTACGCCTGGAACTATATTCGCTCGCTGGCCGAGTTCGTCATTCTGTTGCTGATCGCGGTGCAGCTCTTTCGTACCTGGATCGTCGAGGCCTATCGCGTTCCCAGCGGTTCGATGGCCTGCACGCTGCTGGGGCTGCATTTTGACGCCGTGTGCGATGCCTGCGGCAATCGCTTTGCCTGCGGGGCCGCGGACGACACCCGGCCGGCGCGCATCGTCTGTCCGCAATGCGGCTACACGGGCATGGACCCCGCGCAGTTGCCGATCGCGCGCGGAGATCGGTTGCTGGTCTCCAAGGGGGCGTTCGCCTTTCGCTCGCCGCGCCGCTGGGAGGTGGCCGTCTTCCGCAGCCCGCATCAGGCCACGCAAGCATTCGTGAAGCGCATCGTCGGCCTGCCGGGGGAGTCGATCGAGATCCGCGAGGGGGACCTGTTCGTTGATGGCCAACTGGTCCGCAAGGATCTGGCGGCGCAGCGCGCCATGAGCGTGCTGGTACACGACGCCCAATTCGAATCGACCGAGGTCCCGCCCCACTGGCAATCCGACGCCCCCGCCAGCCTGTGGCACGGCGAAGGGGGCCGGTTCGTCTTTGCCGGCGACCGCCGGGCGTCGGCAGCCGGTTCCGCGCGGTTTGATTGGCTCAGCTACCGCAACTACCGCCGTTCGCCGAGCGATCCGGCGCAAATCGACGAGGTCCCGATCAGCGACCGCCTGGCCTACAACACAGCAAGTCGGCGGAGCGAAGAAATCAGTCTGGTCAGCGATGTCCGACTGGCCATGCGGGTGCTTACCTCGGGCCCAGGCAACCTGGGGGTGCGGATCACCGACGGGCGCGACCATTTTGAAGTTCACATGACGCCGGCAACAGGGCAGGCAACGCTGTTTCAGAACGGCACGCCCGTGCGCGAGTCCCGCGCGACAGGAGCGCTGTTCCAAACGCACAGTACGCTCGAGATCTCCGTCTTCGACAAGCAGCTGCTAGCAACCGTCGACGACCGCTTGTTGTTCGAGCCCCTCCCGTACGAGCCCTCGCGACTCCCCTACACCGCTTCGACGCGGCCAATTGCTATCGGTGCCAGCGACCTGGTGGTGGAGCTGACTGAGGTCCAGGTTTACCGCGACGTTTATTACACGGATCCGGGGCGAGTCTATCTGGGGAGCTCGCAGATGCCGCATTTCTGGGGAGTCGGAAGTCCTTATTCCCTGGGCCCTGAAGAGTACTTTGTGCTGGGCGACAACAGCGCCTACTCCGAGGACAGCCGCATCTGGCGGCAGGGGCCGGTCGTCCCTGAACGGCTGATGATCGGCAAACCGATCATCGTCCATTTGCCCTATCGATCGGCCGAAAGCGTTCCCGGGTTTCAAGTTCCGGATTTTGGCCGGATCCGCTATATTCGCTGATTCGCACGGTTCAAGGGATCGTTGCGTAGAACGAATGACAGAGAGGTGTTAGGTGCTGGGTGCTAGGTGTTGGGTCTCCAGGGCAAACGCTCTGAGAAGGCCGGTCGCCGACACCGCTTCTGCAGCTCACACCCAACACCTAGCACCTAGCACCTAACACCTCTTTCAATACGCATGGCCAACCCCCTCACTCCCGTGCCGAAGACTTCCGACAAGCCTGCCGAGAAGCCGCCGGAAACTCGCCAGGATAGTTTTCGCGAGACGATCGAGTCGATCGTGATCGCGTTCGTGCTGGCCTTTTTGTTCCGCAGCTTCGAGGCCGAAGCCTTCGTCATTCCGACCGGCTCCATGGCCCCCACGCTCACGGGGCTGCACAAGGATCTGGCCGGCCGGCAGTCGTGCATCCAGTGCAAGCACGAGTACTTCGTCGGCGCGAGCGAAGAGGTCGACACCGAAACCGGCGCGCAAAAGTATGAGTCGATGGATCGCAGCCGGCCGCGGCAGATCGCCTCGGGGACTTGCCCCGTGTGCGGCTACACCATGGACATCGGCCCCGAGAATCCGCAGCACCAGCACTACTATTCGTACACCGGCGATCGCATTCTGGTCAGCAAGTTCGCCTACCAGTTCAAGGATCCCGAGCGCTGGGACGTGGTGGTCTTCAAGTACCCGCAAAGCGCACAGAAGAACTACATCAAGCGGTTGATCGGCAAACCGAACGAGACGGTCAAGATCTATCAGGGCGATATCTACACGCGCGACGATCTGACCAAGGGGGCCGACTTCCTCATCGCGCGTAAGCCGCCCAATAAGCTGCGGGCCATGATGCAGATGGTCTACGACAACGATCTGGCGCTGGCCTGGCTGCCGCAGGTTGGCTGGCAGCCGCGTTGGAGCCCGGCCGTTGCAGATCCGTTTGAAGTGAGCGATGCCCCGCCCGCGCAAGGGGCCTGGGTAACGTCGGCCGATGGCCGCGAGTTCGCCACTCCGGGCAAGCCCAACGAGCTGAGCTGGCTCCGCTACCGGCACTTCCTGCCTGGCTTTCAGGACTGGGAACTGCTGGAAGAGGCCCGCACGCAGGGAACACGCATCCCGCTCACACAGCCGGTCCTTCCCAAGCTGGTGAATGATTTCACGGCCTACAACTCGGGCGATTCCACCTACAACTACGATCTGGCGGCCGACGCGGCCAAGCGGAATCTGCCTCCGCCGCGCGTGGTGCCCGACTCGTATCTGTCGGCACAGAACGGCCTGCACTGGGTGGGCGATCTGGTCGTCGATTGCGAACTGACCGTCAAGCCGGGTTCGGAAGCCGGCGAGGTCCGCCTGGAACTGATCCGGGCCGGCGAATCGTTCGAGTGCCGCTTCGATCTGGCGACGGGCATTGCGACCTTGGTGCGCGAAGGAACGCCGATCGCAATCTCCAAGGGTCCGACCTCGGTGAAGGGGAGCGGTGCCTGGGATCTGAGCTTCGCCAACGTCGATCGCCAACTCACCGTGTGGATTGACGGCGACGTGGTCGAGATGGTCCGCACCGAGAACGGTTCGGTGCAGAATCAAGTTCCCTACGACGCCCCGCAAGAGGCCGTCCCGACCGTCCGCGATCTGTCGCCGGTGGGCATCGCCGTATCGGGTGTCGAAGCCAGTCTGAGCCACCTCAAACTGTGGCGCGACATCTACTACATCTCGGCCAGCATGCAGAGCAGCAACATGATGGACTACTCCCAGACGCCGGCGCCGGGCTTTCTGAGCTCGCCCGACCAGTGGGACCGCATGTTCCGCGTGATGCGCGAGTCGCCCGACTTCGTGCTGAAGGCCGACCAGTTCATGGTCATGGGGGACAACAGCGCCAAGAGCTCGGACAGTCGGCTGTGGTCCACGGGGCCGGTGGTGCCGCGCGATTTGATGATCGGCAAGGCACTGTTCATCTTCTGGCCGCACGCCTGGGAGACACCGTGGAACACCGAAGTAAACGCCGGCCCGCTGGGGAGCATCCGCGTGCCGTTTTATCCCAACTTCAAGCGAATGACATTGATTCGATAGTAGGGTGGGCTGTGCCCACCTTTGCGATGCAAGACAGGTTTTGAAGTGCAGTTCGTATGCGATTCTCTCGAGAGAATGGCACTCGATCCGTTGAAGAGAATCGCCGAGATGGCGATGGTGGGCACAGCCCACCCTACAAAGACGAACGGTCATGGAGGACTGGTCATGTCGATGCTTATCGCCCGCGGGCTGATCAAGATCTACGGCAAACGCCGGGTGGTCGACGGAGTCGATTTCAACGTCGACCACGGCGAGATCGTCGGGCTGCTGGGCCCCAACGGCGCCGGCAAGACGACCAGCTTCCGCATGACCTGCGGTATGATCGAGCCCAATGCCGGGCAGGTACTGCTGCTGGGGGTCGACGTGACCCGCTGGCCGATGTACCGCCGCGCTCGCGACGGAGGGATGGGCTATCTGGCGCAGGAGTCGAGCGTCTTCCGCAAACTGACCGTCGAGCAGAATCTGCTGGGCGTGATGGAAATGTTGGGCATGGACCGCACGACGCGCCGCAAGCGGTGCGACGAACTGCTGGAGCAGTTCACCATCACGCGGCTCCGCAAGTCGCTGGCCATGAGCCTCTCGGGCGGTGAGCGCCGCCGGCTGGAGATCGCCCGCTCGCTGGTCTCGAACCCCAAAATCATCCTGCTCGACGAACCGTTCACGGGCATCGATCCGGTCACGACGGCCAGCATTCAGAACGTGATCCGCGACCTGCGGGCCCGCGGCATCTCGATCCTGATCACGGATCATCACGTTCGCGAGACGCTGCAGATCACCGATCGCAGTTACGTGATCCGCGACGGCCGCGTGCTTTGCCACGGCTCGCCCGAAGAAGTGGTTCGCAACCCTGAAGCCCGGCAGTTCTACTTCGGCGAAGGGATGGAGTTCTCATTCCCCTCGCGGCCGGCCGAAGGGGCCCGCGAGCGACGCGAATCGGATCATCGGCCCGGTCTGAGCGGCCCGCATCGGGTCGGCGCGGTTGACGACCTGGGACTAACAGTTCCCCGCCGCAAAGAGGGCGACGCGAAGTAGCAGCCCCCTCGAACCGTCAGCGACGCAAACTGAGCGGCACGGCGCTAGCCGCCGGTGCCCCCAGGTTTCGCCCTCCCAACCGCTTGCGCGTTGGACATTCTAGCCCGCCGCCGATGAGAACGAATGCCCAAGGGATGCTCGAGCCGAGTACTACCGGCGGCTAGCGCCCTGCCGCTCAGTTCCGGAGCTGGCGTTTGTTCCCACTAAAAAAGTCTCAGCCTCTCCGTGTGCCGTCCGCCCGAAGCCTCTCGCACCGTCAGCGACGCAAACTGAGCGGCACGGCGCTAGCCGCCGGTGCCCCCAGGTTTCGCCCTCCCAATCGCTTGCGCTTTGGACATTCTAGCCCGCCGCTGATGAGAACGAATGCCCAAGGGATGCTCGATCCGTTTACTACCCGCGGCTAGCGCCCTGCCGCTCAGTTCCGGAGCCACTGGCGTTTGTTCCCTCGCCGTTCAAAAAACCACAGCCTCTCCGTGTGCCGTCCGCCCGAAGCCTCTCGAACCGTCAGCGATGCAAACTGAGCGGCACCGCGCTAGCCGCCGGTAGTACACGGATGGGCGAAGTCGTTCCGATTGGAGCGAGGCTGACGGTCTCTAAGCCCAAGTCCCAACGTCATGCTTGGCGGACCGATCTTGAATCTATTCACCAATACGCATTCAGTCACTCCGCTCCCCTTGTCGCCACCGGACCTGGCTCCGCTCGCGGCGAAGTTCGTGAGAAATCCGAGCTAGCGAATTCCCTGCGCCTCGAGCCGGCGGATCTCGGTTTGTCACCCCGGCGGCTTTTTGTCACCAGCTCGCTCCAGCAGTTGGAACAATCAGTTCTATCCAGCCATCGCCAAGCAGGCTCGCAGATGCTGGCCCTGGATTGCGACACCGACAAGGGCGGGCTTTCGCTCAACGAAAAATTCTTTGTCGACTTCGGCAAGGAGCCAGACGGCCCTGTGCGGGCCCACGAGATCCGCTTCCCAGGCGGCGATTCAACCTCGGACATCTGGCAGTAGAGCGGGTCCGTGTCAAAGTTTCCAACGAAGCATCTGCCAATCCTGGTCGCCCGATCGATAGCGTAAAGCGGTCGCTGGGGGGTGATCGGCGCGGATCATCTCTTCGAGCTTCGACAGATCTAACCGCGCCACGAAGGGCGTGCCGGGGAGCAGGTCGTGTGTCGAGAGAACGGTCATGCGGATGACTTCCAATGCGATGCGAGCAGAAGGTCCTTGCCAAGTCTCCCCTTCCAGAAGTTCGAGCGTCACGGGCGGGATGCCATACGCCCAGGCAAGCCTGATCCACGCCGCGGAGGCATTCGGATCGGCAAGAGCGGCCAGCATGGCGCAGGACAATTGCTGCGTGATTCCGATCTGGTCCAGCCATTCCGTCCAACTGACGTGATCAACCCACAGGAGACGCTGGATCGCTCCGCGGCCCTCGGCGGGATCCTCGGCAGTCGCCAGCGCGATGGTCGCAGTTCGAAGTTGTTCGGAGTGGTACCGATGTTCGTCCGTGTCGGGCCGCACCACTTCGGACCAGTATCGCCACGCGAGATAGAGAATAATCGGCGAGAACGCCACTCCGCAGAAAAGGCAACTCTGAAATAGGTACATCACCAGCGACGTACCATGGGGGATGATTGCGAACAGTTCGCCGTGCATAGCGCGTCCTGGCGGGGTGTGAACCCGCGGTCGTTCTCTAGCGAATCCCCTGCAACTCCAGCTTGCGGATCTCCGCCTGCCAGCCCGCGCGGGTCTCCGGCGAGACGTTCGGATCGGGCAGCAGCGAACGCCGCGTGCAGTTCACCAACGCCTGCAGTGTCTGATAGCGACGCGTCTCTTCAATGGCCGGAGGAAGCTGGTCGTGGATCAGCGCGGTGATCTCGTCCATCGTCAGCGTGCCACCCTTCTCCTGGGCGGCGATCGCCTTGGCTTTAAGAAGCGAACGGAGCGACGTGAATGCGGCCGCGGAGTACTCGGCCGTAAGCTTGTCGAGCCGCTCGTAGCCGGTATCGTCGAGCTTGCCCAGGCCGGCAGGTTTGATCGTCCAATTCAGAAACTCGCGGCGGTCGTCCCCCGTCGGATCAAGGACCGGAATGATCAGATCCCCCACGCGGCCTGGCCGGCGGATGTCGGGCGACAGCAGATGGATCCGCGCGGTCATCAGCAGCCAGATGATCTTCCCGCGAAGCTGCGGATCGGACATCATCTGCTGGATCTTGCCGGTCAGGCGGCGCTCGGTCTCGTGCGCGTCGGCGCCGACGCCGCCGAATTGGGTGTCGGCCTCGTCCACAAAGATCACCGCTTTGACCAGCGCCTCGAGCACGCGACGCAGCCGTTCGAAGATCACGTCGGTCTGGCCGAACCACTGGCTGCGGATATTCTTCAGCACCAGCACCGGCAGATCGAGCGCCGACGCGGCCGCCTCGAAGATAAACGTCTTGCCGCCGCCGATGGGTCCGGCCACCGCCGCGCCGGGCAAGGCCTCGGGACCTGACGTGCGAAACCGCGGGATCATCTCGGTCTCGATGAACTTCTTGAGCTGCGTGAAGCCGATCACGTCGGCCAGTGTGTGGCTGGGCTTCTTGAACTCGATCACATCGTCGCCCAACTGCGCGCGGATAAACTCTTCGACCTTGGCAACCACGTCTTCGATCGAAAGGGGACGTCCGCCGTGCGCGGCGCCAATCAGCATCTGCCGCAACGCGTGGATGGAAAGCCCGGCCGTCAGCCGCGCGAGCTCTTCGGGCCCGGCCCACAGTTGCGGCTTGGGGAGCTTCCTGCCCAACTCCGGGCCGCTCGAATTCAGGAACCAGTCGATGTACCGTCGGCGGCTGGCCTCGTCGGGCGAGGGGACCTGCACTTCCAGCACGCTGGGCAAGCGGCTGGCCCGCGGGTGGACCAGGCTGCGCGATTCGGCCAGCATCAGGACCGTGTCTTCGCCATTCAAAAAGCCGGGGTCCGAGAACCAGTCCTGCACGATGCTGATCCGCTGCCGATCGCTGGGCGAGAACTGCGTGACGCCGCCGTCGCCGGCCGGCAGCAGAAAGTCGGCCGCCTCGATCAGGATCAGCAGGTTGTCATTCAGGTACTGCCGGCCCGAGGAGCTCTTGGCCCGCGAGCAGATCGTCAGTTGCCGCAGGAACTCCATGGCCACGGTCGGCTTGCCGATGGCGTCCTGCAGGATGCGGCTGAACTCGTTCTCCAGCACTTCGCGCTGGATCTTGGCCTGCTTGCCGGCCAGGGCGACGTCGGTCTCGTCGAACGCCTCGCCGGCCAGCTTCCACGACACCCAGCCATCGCACAGCGCCCGGCGCTGCGCCGGATCGACGATGCGAATCGGGCCATTCAGCTCGTAGACCAGCCGGATCAGCCCGGGGACCTGCGTCTTCTCGATCAAGAAGTCGGTGAGCGGCAGATAGTCGCCGGCCGACTCCTTGCCCGAGACCAGGAACAGATCGTGGATGTTGCCGCAGACCAGGATGCTGCGCGACTGTCCCGAGTTGATGATTCGGGCGAGTTCGGAATAGAACGGATACGGGGCGGGCTCGGCCATGAGTGTTCTGCGGCAAGGGTCCGGGGGCGAAACGGCGCTAGGATAACCTAAAACGGGGCGTCGAACGAACAATTGCCGCCTGATTCGTAAAGGAGCTTGGGAGAGTTCAGAGCGCGACCGACCCCGGAGGGGTCACAGCGATTAGCCGGGGGTAAGCGCAAGCGCCACCCCCGGTTGGCAGCCACAATTCCATACTGACCCCGGAGGGGTCACAGCGTATCTCGTTCGGCTGCGACCCCTCCGGGGTCGGGAGGTGCTCTTGCTATCGGTACCGGGGGTGGCGCTTCGCTTACCCCCGGCTAATCGCTGTGACCCCTCCGGGGTCGATCGCGCGCCAATCCACCATTTCGAATGGACGCACCACAACGAAGAGCAATTGAAATGCGGAGGTCTTCCTACGCGCGCTGCTCTTTTAGAATGACCAGCGCCGCTCGCAGATAGGCCAGGCCCGAGACCACCGTCAGAATCACGGTGGCCCACAGCAGCAAGTCGCGGCCCAAGGTCCACGCGGTGCTGGGCGGTCCATAGGTAGTCGCCAGGTGGACATAGAACAGGCAGTAGCCGGCTGCCACACACTGCACCACCATCTTCAGCTTGCCCGACAACGTGGCCGAAAAGTCGGCCCCCTGCTGTTCCAGAAAGCTGCGCAGCGCGGTCACCAGCAGCTCGCGCCCCAGGATCACCACGACCATCCAGGCCCGCACGCCGGAGTCGATGAGCAGCACGCCGTCGGGGCTGCGGACGATCTCGATCGCCAGCAGATAGGTGAATGTCCCCAGGACAATGACCTTGTCGACGAACGGATCCAGAATGCGCCCCAGCGTGGTCACCATGCTGTACTTGCGGGCGTAGTAGCCATCGAGCCAGTCGGTGCCGGCCGCAATGGTGAACAGGATCGTCGAGCCCAGGTACCAGCGGCACTCAATCATGCCGAACAGGATCGCCGAGAGAATCAGCCGCAGCGTGGTGAGCTGGTTGGGCAGATTGAACAGCACCACCCTGGGCTTTTGCGGGGCGGCAGGCATGGTGCTGGAAGTTGGCATGGGTTTCAGGGTGTAGGGTGGGGCTGTGCCCACCATGGCCACTTGGACGATCCCACTTCTACGGATCGAGTTCCATTTTCTTTCGAGAATCGAACACGTTCTGAAGTTCGCTACATGCTTGGCGTGTCTTGGTGGGCACCCACCCTACAAGACACCTACCACGGCTTGCCGGTCGCCACGCCCACCAGGTCATACTCGTGCTTGGCCACGATTTCGCAGGGCACAAACTTGCCGGTCGCCAGTCCTTCACCCGTGACGTAGACCACGCAGTCCACGTCCGGGGCGTCGGCCCAGCTTCGGCCGATCCAGGCGTTCTTCTCGCCAGGGACCTTGCTGTCGATCAGCACCTCGAGCGTGCTCCCTTGCTGCGATTCGGTCCACTCAAAGGCCACATCCTGCTGCACGGCCATCAGCTCGTCGCGGCGACGGTTCTTGGTCTCTTCGTCCAGGTGGTCGGGCAGCTTGGCGGCCGGGGTGTCGGGCTCGAGCGAGTAAGTGAAGACCCCCATCCGCTGGAACTTCTGCTCGCGGGTGAACTCGACCAGCTCCTGGAACTCCTCCTCGGTCTCGCCCGGGAAGCCGGTGATAAAGGTCGTCCGCATCGCCAGGTTGGGGATCGCCTGCCGCAGCTTGCCGATCAGGGCCTCGGTGTCGTGGCGGTTCACGCGGCGCTGCATGCGCTTCAGCATGCGGTCGTTGATGTGCTGCAAAGGCATATCGAGGTACGGCAGGATTCGCTTCGAGCCGGCGATGGCCGCGATGACTTCGTCGGTGAAGTACATCGGGTACAGATACATCACGCGGATCCAATCGAGCCCTTCGATCTGGTCCAGTTCCTTCAGCAGCTCATCGAGCCGCGTCTTGCCGTACAGGTCCAGCCCGTAGTAGGTCGTGTCCTGCGCGACCAGGTTCAGCTCGCGGACTCCGTCGGCCACCAACTGGCGGGCCTCGGTCACGATCTCTTCGATCGGCTTCGAGGCGTGCTTGCCGCGCATCTTGGGGATGGCGCAGAACGTGCAAAGCCGGTCGCAGCCTTCGCTGATCTTGAGGAACGCAAAGTGGCGCGGCGTGATCCGCAGCCGATTCTGATCCGAAAGGGGCCGGGCCGGAGCGGGGCGGAAGACCGTCCGCTGCTCAACCAGATTCCCCACCAGGCGGTCGGCCACCTGGGTCACATGTTCGCGGCCGAAGACGCCGACCAGGTGATCGATCTCGGGCAGTTCTTCCAGCAGGGCTTCTTTCTGACGCTCGGCCAGACAGCCGGAGACGATGACCCCTTTGATCTGTCCGGCCTTCTTCAGGGCCAGCATCTCGTGGATCGCGCCGTAGCTTTCCGCCCGGGCCTGCTCGACGAAGCCGCACGTATTCACCACGACAAAGTCCGCACCCTTGGGCTCGCGAACCAGTTGGTAGCCGTCGAGTTGCAGCAGCCCCAGCATCCGTTCGCTGTCGACCAGGTTCTTGGGACAGCCCAGGCTGATAAAGGCGTAGCGTCCCTTGACCTCGCCGGCGGCAGCGCACGCGGCAGGAGCGGCAGAAGTCGAAGCCAGCGGCAGCACAGGGAGTGACGGCGGAGTCGTGCTCAAGTTCATACTTTCGGACGGAGGTCGGGCGAGCCGCGCCAGGCGGTTCGCCGAAAGAACAGCGAGGGGGTCCCCGTGGACAGCGACCCCTGAGTTTATCGTACCGGATCGGCCCTTGAGTGGGAACGGGCGGAGCTTCTCGCCTACCTTGTGGTGCAGGCATTCCGCTTTGTGTCCCTTGTGGTGCAGGCGTCCCGCCTGCTTGCGCTCTCGAAAACCTTGCACGAGTTTTCTGCCGGTGCCAGGCAGGCGGGACGCCTGCACCACAAGGGAAGCCTGCACCACAAAAGCGCATTTCAAGCCCTCGCGGCGCTTGCTTGACTTCTCCTCTGGCGCACGACACACTCAACCTTTCTTCCCCCACTACTTTTGCGTTCTCAGCCGATGCCTCTCGCTCAGTTTGCGTGCCCGCGTTGCGGCGGGCTGCTGCAACTCGATACCTCAATGGCTGGCCAGCAGGTGAGCTGTCCCCATTGCCAAGGCATCCTGATCGCACCCGGCGCCGCGGGCCCTCCCCCCGGTCCTCCGCCGATGGGATATGGCGGACCACCCCCGCCGCCGGGAAGTCGCATGCCGCCTCCCCCGGGCATGGCTCCTCCTCCGCCTCCACCACCCGGAGCACGCCCCCCTGGTCCGCCGGGCATGGCCCCTCCTCCTCCGCCAGGACCTCCGCGGCCGCCAGGCATGAGCCCGCCGCCGATGCCGGGCATGGGCGCGCCGATGCCTGCGATGGGGGGACCTCCCCCTGCGCCGCGCCCACCCGGGATGAGCCCCCCTCCGTCGCCGGGTATGGCTCCACCGCCACCCCCACCGCCGGGCATGGCGCCCCGTCCACCGGGAATGTCGCCCCCCCCTCCGCCCGGAGGTGGTCCACCGGGTGCGGGGCCGATGGGACCTTCGAACTTCATGCCGCCTCCTCCGGGAAGCATGGGACCGCCGGGCGGCATGCGCCCGCCGGGATTTCCGCCGAACACGGCCACCGCCCCAGCGCGCCCGCCTGGGCCACCGGGCGGTGTCGGGCTGGCCGCTCCGCCGGCGCCGCCTCCTCCACCCAGTAACAATCCGTTGATGCCCCCTGGGGGCAAAGCCAAGGAGTCATTCGCTCCGCCAGAAGCGCCAAAGCCCTCGGTGCCGATGCCCCCCGCGGCAAAGCCGCCGGGCCCGATGCCGCCCACTCCGCCGGCCAGTGGACCGCCCGCAGCGCCGGCGCCTCCGGGCCCGCCCGCTCCTGCACCGCCGACTCCGCCCGCTCCCACCCCACCGGGTGCGCCGCGCGGTCCGAGCGCCTTTGCGCCCCCGGGCCCGCCTTCGGGACCTCCGCCCGGACCTCCGCCCGGCCCTCCTTCGGGCCCTCCCGCGATGGGTCCGTCGGGGCCTGGTTCGGCGTTCTTCCCACCGCCGCCCAAGCCGCCGACTCCCCCCGCGCCAACACCGCCGACTCCCCCCGCGCCGACCCTCAGCGCGCCGACGATCACGGCACCTACATTTACTGCCCCGACTCTTACGGTGCCGGCCAGCGGCATGCCCAAGCCGCCGGGTTCGTTCGGCGATGCCGGCGCATCGGCCCCTCCCTCCCCCGCACCTCCCAGCGGTCCCTCTGCCGGGCCAGCATCCCCTGCCGATCTGGCCAAGGCCCCCCTGGCGCCGGGTGCGTTCGCGGATGGCCCGAAGCCTCCCGGGGCGGCCTCCACTTCAATGCCCCTCTCGCCCGAGGCCTTGGCCGCCAAGAGCGCCTCGACCGACGCCGCGAAGGAAAAGGAAAAGGCCGACAAGGCCGAGCCCGAACTGAACTTCAAAGAGCCTCCGCCCAAGATGATTGGCGCCGGCTTCGAGAAGCGCGAACTGCGCCGCCTGAGCCCCGAGGAGAAAGCCATCCTGCGGATGAAGGTCAACGCGGTGATGGGGCTCATGGGGGCGACGATCCTCTGTCTTGCCATGTACATTCTCACCCGACTCTAAAGCCGGTCGCTCCCTCCCCACGCTTTGCCCCTGCCGAGTTAAGGATTCGCCCATGCCCGTGCTCTCGCTCGACCGTCGCCAGTTTGTTCAGTCGTGTGCCGCACTGGCCGGAACCGCGCTGGCTGGATCGGGGTTGGCCGCGCCGCTGCTGACGCAGGCAACCGATCCGAACAAGCCCCGCAAGGTGGTCATGGTGGCCGGCACCCCCAGCCACGGGCCTGGCGCGCACGAGTTCAACGCCGGCATTCAACTGCTGGCCAAGTGCCTGGCCACAACGCCCGGCCTGAAGGTCGACGTGCAACTAAACGGCTACCCCAAAGACGAGTCCGTCTTCGACGGCGCCAGCGCCATCGTCTGCTATGCCGACGGCGGCGGCGGACATCCCTTCTGCCAGGGCGATCGTCTGAAGAAGCTGGGGGCGATGCTGGCCAAGGGGGTCGGCTTCATGTGCATGCACTACGGCGTCGAGGTCCAGAAGGACAAAGGCGGCCCCGAGTTTCAGCAGTGGATCGGCGGCTACTACGAAAACGGCTGGTCGTGCAATCCGATGTGGTCTCCCGAGTTCAAGGAGTTCCCCCAGCACCCGATCACGCGCGGGGTCAAACCCTTCTCGGTGCAGGATGAGTGGTACTTCAACATGCGGTTCCGCCCCGAGCTGAAGGGGGTCACGCCGATCCTGGTGGCCAAGCCCAGCGATCAGGTTCGCAACGGGCCCTATGTCTATCCCAAGGGCCCGTATGCGCACATTCAAGAGGCCAAGGGGCAGCCCGAGACCATGATGTGGGCGGTCGAGCGCGAAGACGGCGGCCGCGGGGTCGGCTTCACCGGCGGGCACTTCCATCAGAACTGGGCCGACGATAACTTCCGCAAGGTCGTGCTGAATGGCATCCTGTGGGTCTCGCAGGTCGAAGTCCCCGCAGCAGGCGTCGAACAGCCGCTGGCCGGCGACGACATCAAGCAGAATCTCGACCCCAAGGGGAAGAAGTAATCTTGCCTAAAGGTCATCGCCAAGCGATGAATGGGCGCAAAACTCACCCCCGTTGCCGCCGCGCGGGAATCCACGCTGCTCCGTTTTCGGAGATCCCGTATGTCGACGTCATGGTTGCTCTTGCTGGTTTGGTCCCTGGCGGCTGAAACAAACGCTTCAAGCTGGCCCGGCTTTTTGGGCGCCGGCGCGGGCCCCGTCACTTCCGAGGAGCTCCCCTTGGAATGGAGCCCCGAGAAGAATGTGGCCTGGAAGGCCGATCTTCCCGGGCATGGCCAGTCGAGCCCCGTCATCTTCGCCGGGCGGGTCTATGTGACTTCGATCGAAGGCCCGATGAAGGAGAAGTGCCATGTGCTGGCCTTCGACCTGGCCAACGGCAAGGAGCTTTGGAAGCATACGTTTGCCAGCTCGGACCCGGTGAAGAACAGTGTCTATGTGAGCCGTGCGGCCCCGACGCCCGTGGCCGACGAGCAGAGCGTCTACTGCTTCTTCGAGAGCGGCGATGTCGTCGCCCTGGCACACGACGGCAAGGTCCGCTGGAGCCGGTCGCTGGCGAACGACTACGGCAAGTTCAAGAATAAGTTCGGCCTGGCCGCTTCGCCGGTGCAGACGGCCGACGCCATCGTGATTCTGGCCGACGACGAAGGCCCGTCGTACCTGATCTCGCTGAGCAAGAGCGACGGCAAGAACCTGTGGAAGACCGAGCGCAAGAGCCGTGTCAGTTGGAGCTCGCCGGCGCTGGTCCCCTTCGATTCCAACCGGCAGGTCGTCTGCAGCTCGGCCGGCAGTGTCGACGGCTACGATCCGGCCACCGGCAAGCAACTGTGGAGCTTTACCGATGTCGGCGGCAACACGGCGGCCACCCCGATGCCGGTCGGCAACGGCCGCTTCCTGGTCGGCGCCTCCATGGGGCGTGAAGGCGAGAACGCCGAGAACGCCAAGAAGTCGAACTTCGCCATGGCGATCGAAACTGCCGCCGGCCAGCTCGCCCCCAAGGTCCTCTGGCGGACCGAAGAGGCCATGACCTCGTTCAGCTCGCCCGTCGTGGTGGGCGAATATGCCTATTGGCTCAACCGCACCGGGGTGCTGTTCTGCTTCGACATGAAGACCGGCGAGAAGAAGTACAGCCAGCGTCTGAAGCAAGGCTGTTGGGCGACCCCATTCGCCACGAACGACCGCATCTATTTCCCCGGCAAAGACGGAGTCACCTCCGTTATCGCCACCGGGCCGGAGTTCAAACTGCTGGCCGAGAACATGCTGTGGGATCCGGAGAAGATCAAAAAGGATCCCAATCCCGGGGCGGGCGAAGAGACCGAGGAACGCAAGAAAGCGGCCGCCAACTTCGCCACGCCGATTCAGTACGGCGCGGCCGCCGTGCCGGGAAGCCTGCTGATTCGGACCGGCGAGCAACTGGTCTGCCTGCGCAAGCCGGCCACGCCGTAGGAACGAAAAGAATCGCTCAGCCGTCGCTCGTGTGTCTCACGCAGCTGGGGTTTTATCGGTCGACAGTGGTTCTTTTAACTTCTTCCCTATCTGCGAACATCTGCGAACATCTGCGTTCATCTGCGGACCATGCCTTCGCATTTGCATTTCGTATCTCGCATTTCGCAATCCCATCTCAAATCTCAAATCTCAAATCTGATCCCTGCAAACGGCAACGAGCCATCAGCCTCCGCTAGCCTCTCGGTCAGCAAGCTGGGCGAACTCCTCCGGCGAGAGCAAAACCCCGGCTGCTCTCACATTCTCTTCCAGGTGCTCGACCGAAGTGGTCCCCGGAATGACCACGATGTTCGGCGCCCGGTGCAGCAGCCAGGCCAACGCCTGCGCGCTCCCGTGACTCGCCAGCGGGGCCTCGCGGGCGAACGGCTTCGCGGCCAACGGTCCCCACGGCAGATAAGCGATTGCGTGCGCGGTGCAATAGTCGATCATCGCGTCGTCCCCGCGTTCCTGCAGGTTGTAGCGATTCTGCACCGAAGCAATCGGCACAATGCCGCGGGCTTCCTCAAGCTGGGCCAGCGAAACATTCGACAGGCCGACGTGCCGGATCTTCCCCTCGCGGCGCAGCTCGGCCAGCGTCCCCACGCTCTCGGCAAACGGCACGTTGGGATCAGGGCGATGGAGCTGGTACAGATCGATCCGCTCCAGGCGCAATAATTTCAGACTCTCGTCGCAGCGCTGGCGCAGATTCTCGGGCCGGCCATCAGGAAACACGCGGTCCGGCGCGGTCTTTTCCACTCCCCCCTTGGTGGCGATCACCACCCCTGCGCGTGGTATCGCCGACATCGCCTCGCCGACCAGCTCTTCGTTGCACGATGGCCCGTACGCATGGGCGGTATCGAAGAAGTTCACCCCCAGCTCAACCGCACGCTGGAGCAGGCGAATGCCTGCTTGCCAATCAGGGTAGCGCCCAAAATTGCCTGGCTGAGCACAAAGCCGCATACAGCCATAGCCCAGGCGATGGACAGGAAGATCGCCCCCCAGAGAAAAGGTGAGCGAGATCATTCGGAAGGACCTTGGAGAAGAAGCGTGAGAAGGTGAGCTGAGAAACGACGGGCTACGAAATGCAAAAAACCAAATACAAAGGCATGGTCCGCAGATGCACGCAGATTTGCGCAGATGAAAAGATAAGAAAGGAGAGATGCGAACTTGCAATGCTCTCACACTTCCTTCTGCCTTATCTTTTTTATCTTCTTTCTTGCTTCTTTTTTATCTGCGAATATCTGCGTTCATCTGCGGACCAAGCCTTCGTATTTGCATTTCGTATCCTGTATTTGGATTCCGAATTTCCATCTCAAATTTCAAATTTCAAATTTCAAATTTCAAATCTGAGATCTGAGAGCTGAGATCTGAGAGCTGAGATCTGAGAGCTGAGATTTGAGAGCTGAGATCTGACCCCGCAGGCGCGCTTGCTGATGATCCCACGGACCGCGTTCCCGTGCGCATTGCGCAATCTGCGCAAAGGAAGGCCACCAGGCTCTGCAATGGCGGCAAATCAATAGCGCGGCCATGCATTCAGGCCCCAGGGCTCTACTCGTTCTCGGGCGCCAGCTTCGTCCGGTCGCCGACCTGAACGGTCATCTCCAGCGGTTTCCCCTCGCGCCACACGCGCATCGCCACATCCTTGCCCACCTTGGTCAGGCTCACGATGTTCACCAGGTGGATGTCGTTTTCGATGCGGACCCCGTCGAATTCCAGGATCACGTCGCCGCTCTTGAGCTTCGCCAAGGCAGCCGGCGTGTTCTCACGAATGCCGGTGATGTGGGCGCCGCGGGGGTTGGGCAGCCCCAGCTTGGCGGCGGCCGTGGGGCTGAACTCGCGGTCCAGCGTCACGCCCAGAAAGGCCCGCAGCACGCTGCCGCTGGAGATCAACTGATCGGCAATGTGCATGACCATGTTGATGGGGATGCTGAAGCCGATCCCTTCGCTTCCGCCCGACTGGCTGGCGATGGCCGTGTTCATGCCGATCACTTCGCCCCGCAGATTCACCAGCGGTCCGCCCGAGTTCCCTGGGTTGATGGCCGCGTCGGTCTGCAGGAACTCTTTGTATTTGACTTCGCCGTCCCCCAGGTCCAGATCCCGTCGGCCTTTGGCGCTAATGATGCCGTAGGTGACCGAGTGGCTCAGTCCGAAGGGGCTGCCGACGGCCAGCACAAAGTCGCCAATTTCGACCTTCGAGCTGTCTCCCACCTTGGCGGCCATCAGCCCGGCAGCCGGCAACTCCATCAGGGCCACATCGGTCGGCGAGTCGATCCAGACCTGCTTGGGCGAGAACTCGCGCCCGTCCGAGAGCTTGATCTTGATCCGATCCAGGGCGGCGTCCTTGATGACGTGTCCGTTGGTCAGCACGAACTGCTTCCCCGGCCGCTTGGCGAACTCCAGGATCACGCCCGAGCCGGCTTCCTCATGGGTCCGGCGCGTTCCCTTCTTGGCCTCGATGTGAACGACCGTGGGGCCGATCAGTTTCGAGACCAGATTCAGCACCCGGCCCTGGCGTTCCAGGACCTCGGCCTCTTTGGCCAGTTCCGCATACAGGGCGGTCCGCTGCACGGGCGTGTGGTCGTCGTCACCCAAGGCGGCTGGCAGCAGCCAACCGGTCAGATACGAGGCTCCGGAAGCCCCGAAGGCGAAGGAAATGACCGCGACGAGAAGCATACGACGAGCCGGCATGACAGACCCTCCCGTTAAAAACGGCACCAACGCGTTCTTTCGGCATTCTTGCATAGTCCGCACCAATGAGAAGAGGGAGGCTGTGGCAAATTGCGGGAACTGCCCGGATTGTGCCATCCGCCAAGCCCCCCCGCTCTGCCAGCATTCTTTGCCCTTTCTCCCTCTCCCCTTGGGGAGAGGGCCGGTGTGAGGGGCCAGCCTTCTTTCACCTGTCCGATGTCCTCTCCTCCCTTGTGGTGCAGGCGTCCCGCCTGCCTTTCTCCCTCTCCCCTTGGGGAGAGGGCCGGGGTGAGGGGCCAGCCTTCTTTCACCTGTCCGATGTCCTCTCCTCCCTTGTGGTGCAGGCGTCCCGCCTGCCTGGGCACTCTCTCCCGCCCCCCATTCCCTATCCTTCCGCTCCTCAAATCCCCGTCCCGAACCACATCAACCCCAAACAGCTACACACAAAACCACTTACATCAATCTCATAAAATGCTTTACATCAGACTGATATTTATGCTACACTGCATTTGGAGCAGGAAACATCAGGGAACCCTCACATGCCTACCACGCTGCCACTCGATCAACTGATCGCCGACCCGTCGGTCCATCCGCGCACCCGCATTCGCCAGGGAACGATCCGCCAATACGCGGCCTCGTACAAAGAAGGCGACACCCTCCCGCCGGTCGACGTCTTCAAATCTCCCGACGGCCGACATTTGGAGGCCGAACACGGCGCAACGAGCGTAATCCTCGCCCGTCGCGAGGTGGCCCGCCGATGCTTGCCACGGACTTCGACCGTGGATTCGACGTCGACCCGCTGAATCAATTCCCTCAGCGTCTCCCCCAGGGCCGCGGCCTCTTGCGTAGCCAATCGCTCTCGCAGCCCCGCGATGTGTGCCATCACCCGATCGACTTCGGCCTCAAGATCGATGGGCACCGCAGGCGGGACAACTGCGGCCAGCTCGGCCGCGGCGCTGGCACGCTCCGCCTGAAGCTGCTCAACCTGGGCGATGGCCTGGGCAAGTACGCTTTCGGGCAGCACCAATAATCTCTTGGACGCTGCAGCCAGCTTGGCATCGAGGTCAGCGATTCGTTGTTGAAGGCCAGACGTGTCGCTGGTGGAGTTGCTCTGGCCCCGGATGATCTTCTCAGCGATTGCGGCTCGCAGCTTGAGTCTCGCATCTTCGGATAACACCGATTCCATCAGCCGGGCGATCAACCCTGCGAGCAAGGAATCTTCGCGGACAAGCGGCTGGCCGCAATGCCCCGGCAGCTGGTAGGTCCGGCTGCATCGCATGTATCGGATCCGCTTTGGTCCGGAGACCGCGCCGCACATCGGTGCCCCGCAGTGTGCGCAAAACGTCAGGCCTGAAAGCGGATAACTGCCCTTTCGCTTGCTGGAGACTTTACGCCGGCCGGTGAGTCGCCGTGATACCCTCTCGAATGTAGACTCGCTGACGATGGCTTCGCACTCCACGGTGACTTCGCCGATCTTGTAGCGGCCTGTGTATTCGCGACGTTCAAGCGTTGACAGGATCTGCCGAGCCGCCCAGCCGCCACGCTTGCCGTGCCCCGACAGCTTTCCCGGCGATGGAACCTCGCGGGCGTTGAGTGACCGGGCGATGGATGTTGCCGATTCGCCTTGCGAGTAGCGATCGAAGATCTCCCGCACGATCGGGGAGAACTCATTCGGGACAGGCTTGCTATCGAGCTTGATCCGGCCTCGGCTGTCGGGCTCGGTCCGGCCCATCTTGTAACCGTAGAGGACGAGCCCGCCCGAGTACCGGCCGGCCGCGCGAGCCCGCTGCTTGCCTCGCGAGATGTTGTCGCTGAGATCTTTTCGGTATTTCCAGTCGCACCACATCTCGATGAAGGATCGCATGCCCGACCCCATCTCGTCCAAGTCAATTTCGCCCTGTCGCACCGAGACGATTTTTTTGCCAGCCGTCAGAATTCGATCAAGGTAGACGAAGCCCTTCTTCGGGCCCTGACGAGTGAACCTACTCAGGTCCCAGAGGACGACCTGCTCGAACTCCTTCGATGATTCGCATTCGGAAATCAGCCGCATGAATGCAGGGCGCTTCAGATCCTCTCCGCCGGAAATCCCGTCGTCGACAAACCACACAACGATCTGCAGCCCGTTCTTGGCAGCGTAACGTTCGATTTCGGTTTTTTGGGCAGGGATGCTTTCTTCCTGCATGTCGGTCGAGCAACGGCAGTAGGCCGCGCACGGGATCAATTCAGGTGCGATCATACGGCACCCCCGTTTCGCTTGGCCATCGCGACCAGGAGCGCGGCGAGGCTTGGGATCGCTGCATCGGGGTCGATCTGGTCGCACTCTACGGCGATGTCGGCCTGCTCAGCGGCGATGATCGCTTCGACCGTGGCGCGGGTGGCCTGCTGGTAGGCCTGGGGACGCTGGACGGGCCTCGTCAGATCAAACTCGAACCCGGGCAATTCGTGTTCCAGGCGGTCGACCAGCGATAGTAGGTCGTCGATGGCGCTGATGGCCCCGTCGTCGAAGTGAATCCGGCATGTCGCGGGGGGAAGAGATTCGATATGTTTCGGCATAGACCACGCTCCTCTACAACAGGGGTGTTGGTTCAGGGCCGGCTGGACGTTCTCGCGTCTTGCCGGCCCGTTCATTTCACCTTACAGACTTCTCCGAGTTTCCGCCTCATGGGAAACGCAAAAACCCCGGACGATGCCGGGGTGATTGGCCGGCGCTTTCGCGGCCGGACGCTAAGACCATCGTTGTCCGCTCGGTCTTCGCGGGCCTGATTTGCGGTTCCGTCAGGCCGGAACAGTGGTTGGTTAAAGGCCAGACACCTCTGGCCCAAGGGCGGTTTAGGTCGTCCCTTGCCGACCGGACGGGTTTTGCGTCGTCCCGCGACTGGATGCGTTTTTGCCGGCCCAAGGCAGCCGTAGTTTGGTCGTCGGCGTTCGACCGTCTTCGGCGTGCGACCCGAGGGTTGCGTGCGTCGGACACCAGCTGTACGCGTGGCTCTCCCGTTCGGATCACCGCCCGCCAGAAAATTCTTTTCGTCGGTGGTTTACGTCGGATGCAGACGGGCTAACGCGCTCGCGGCGATGAATCAAAAATTATTTTTCGGGGCCCGGTCCTGTCGCGAAGACACAGATAAAGTGTCAATTTACCGATGAAAAAGCCAATTCGTATTTATTGTAAACAAATATTAAACAGACTGTTTTGCGATTTTGATTTGCATTTTGCCCGTTGCCCCACTTCGGCTGATCGGTACGATGCGATGGCGGGCAACATTTCATCGCAGGGCAAGGAATCACCAATGGCCGCGAAAATTCTTTTCTTGTGCGAAGCAGCAAAGGCGCTTGGGCTCTCGTCAGGGCAGATGGAGCGGATGGTTGCATCGGGAGTAGTGCAGCCCGTTCGCCATTCAGGGCCGGGGCGTCCGAGTTGCTTCGACCGGCGGGATCTGACGGCCGGAGGGCTCGCTCGAAACCTGCTTGGTCAGGGCTGGCCGCTCGCGAAGATCGCAACCGTGACGGGTTGGCTCTACACGATGCCCTTTGAAGTGGTCGAGGAAGAGTTGGCCGAGGGCAAGACGCACTTGATCGCCACGTCGGCGAATGGTGCCGCGCCGCGGCTGGTCGATGCCGCGGACCTGGGGCTGTTTGCTGCGGTGTTCGCGAAGGCGACCATCGCCGGGCACGGGGTCTGTGTCGCCGATCTGAAGCTGTGCCTGGAACGCGTGGACGCGTATCTGGCCGACTTCGAGCCGATCAACAAGTCCGCAACCAAGGCGGCGAAGGAAAAGGTCTAGCTCTCAGGTGGCGATTTATCCAGCTGCTCCGGCTGCTCCCCTTACCAATGCGGGTCGAAATGGCGACGGTCAAATCTTATCCAACCGGTAGTATAAAACGCCCTCGGAGGTCCAAAGCGGACATCCAGGCGATCCGGGATGTGATCTTTGAGATTGCACAGGCGGACCACCCGCTGACCTGCCGCCAGTGCTTCTACCGGCTCGTGGCTGCGGGGGTGATCGAAAAGACTCAGGCAACCTACAGAGACACTGTTTGCCGCCTGATGGCCGAAATGCGTCGGGATGGCTCGCTGCCGTGGAGCTGGGTTGCGGACTCGACGCGTGTGGTGCGACGCCCGCGCACCTGCCACGGACTGGGGCAGATGCTTCAGCGATCGTTGGAGACATATCGCCGAGCCGTCTGGGATGACCAGCCGGCGTACGTCGAGGTCTGGTGCGAAAGTGACTCAGTCGCGGGTGTCCTCGCTGACATGTGCCGCCAATGGGACGTCCCGCTGTTGTCGGCGCGTGGCTTCTGTAGCGTCACGTACCTGCACGCGGCAGCGCAGGCAATCAGTGTGATCGGGAAGCCGGCGTTCCTGTACTACTTCGGGGACTACGACCCCAGCGGCTTGCACATTGACCGGCGCATCGAAGCGGACCTTAGGGAATTCGCCCCGGATGCCGACCTCACGTTCACCCGTGTTGCGGTGACGGCGGACCAGATCGAAGAACTGAACCTTCCTGGCGCGCCTCCCAAAACAACGGATTCGCGCACCAAGAGTTTTCCCGGAGGCAAGGCGGTTGAGATCGAGTCGATCGCTTCCCCCTACCTTCGGAGCATGTGCCAAAACCGCATAACTTCGCACCTCGACAGCGCCGTGTACTCGGCGCTGTTGATGACTGAGTCGGCGGAACGCGAAACTTTAGAGAAGCTCGTCGAGGGCTTCGGACAGGCAGGATAACGCAACGAAAAAAGCCCGGGTCCACGAGGCCCGGGCTTCTTGATTGATCCGCCTGGGCCAGCGTAGCAGTTGGTTCCCAGGCAAGACGTGTAGCTGAAACGAGTATGAGCTTCTGGGACCGAGAAAACAAGCAGATGGTCAAGAATTCCGCCCCACGTTGGCGATCGGCCGAGCAATCGGCTTGCGGGCCCCAGCGCCCAGCATCGCAGACTACGTGCGCGACGCGGGAAACGACCGCCGACAACGGACTGTCGGGCAAGTCGATCGGCACGATAGCTCAGAACCTGACGGCCCCTGTTCGGGCCGTAAGCGGTAGGGAGCCCGGAGTCACGTCCGGGTCGTCACGCGGCAGCGATCTCAAATTCCGGGCAACGCGACCCCTGCGCCCCGGCTCCGGTAACCATCGCTGAGAGTGAACGCCCAACAGGTCAGAGTTTCAGTGAAGCGTTGAAACGTCGGTCAGCCAGGACGACAAAGCCACCCTTGGTCAGCCCAACCCCAGCGGGGGCGGTTACCGGAGGGAAGGGGCGTGATCCGCGCGGACATGGAGCAGGACGAACATGGCAACGACGACGACCGAACGACCGAAGGCCCAACCGAAGAGAATTTACCTGGATGGCCAAAGCTGCTCGCGCTGCGAGTCGCCGGCCTTCAACGCGATCCCGGTGCAGGACGGACGGGGCACGCGGCTCGATTGTGCCAGATGCGGACTGGCGCACGGGTTCAGCCGATGGAACGGGGTCGATCTGGAAATCCCGAAGCCGCCCGGAATCGCCCGCAGCACCGAGGACTGATTTAGACGCCAGACAACGGACCAAGTGAACTTAGTGCCACCAACAGAGCCGCCTCGATTCCGTCGGCTAATTTTCCGAGGGCCGGAAAGAGCGTATCGAGAATCAGTTTTGTAAGGTCAGTTCTGTTTTGCTCGGGAGACATCGATGTAGAGGTGAAATCAAGAATTCGGTTTGCCGACACGCCGATGTGCCAGTAATTGCTCGCATCCTCAGTTGAAAATGATCCGGACAGGCTTGGGCCTCGGAGGTAGGCGGAAACCGCATCAAGTCGAAGTCTCTCCAACGGACGGTTTTTTGGGTCCTTCGGTAGCTCGGCAGTGAGATGAGAGATCATCCAGCGGTTATAGCGAAGCTCAATTAGCAAACCTGTTACCTGCTCCCCGACGGAGTTTACCCGATTGACCGAGGCCCATCGGTCAAGCGCCAAAAGATCCCTGCCTTGAAGTAGTTGAACATTTCCCCCGAACATCGGGCGAAGGGAGTTGAAGTAGTGATTGACCGCTTCCGTCCCGAGACTTCCGCCATTGACCGCATAGAAGCTGCTGATCCGTTCGACTGTCCCATTCTGCGGGTGCGTGAATGGGCTCGCAAAAGCCTGTTTGCAATCCAGGACGAGCGATTCCACCTCATTAAGGCTGATGCTCGCCTCGTACTTCGCCTGCAATCCGTGGTAGCGAACGTGCCCGAAACGATCGATTTCCCCAAAGATCAGATCCTTCCCGAATTCACTGGAACCGTGGTAGTTGAAAACGAGAGAGAAACCGAGGCGCTGCAACAACGGGATCAGGAAGCCCTGGATGAAGGCCTCCTCATTGGCGTACTGAAACTGCGGGGGGAATGCCATCGATCGGTCCTTTCGATTCGGGAAGCAAGCATGGTAGCCGGCCTGAACCATCGAAGCCAAGGATTTCCCGCTGAGCGAAAGTGGGTAGGGGGAGACAAGCCCGGCGTCTGTACCCCCGGCCGCGGGATCGGGCCTGGAAACGAAGGTCGGCGGGGCGTCGATTCTGGTCGGCAATTTGGCGGACGTCGGCGCGAAGATGCCGATCGCTCGCGAGGAGGATTTCGATGCCGGGATTCGTAGCGAAACAAGGGGCCCAAGCGCACAACCGGAACGCCGTTCGGCACGGTTTGCTTGCCGGGGCCCTGCCGAAGGGGTGCAGTTACATCGCCCAGGCGAGCAACTTCGCCCGGGGGGAACTGGAAAAGGCCGTGCAGGCGGCGCGGGGCAAGGTCACGTTGGCGGATGCGGCGACGATCCAAACCGTTCTCCGTTGGGAGCGGCACGCGATGCTCGCCGGTCGATGGTTGCGTCGGTCGTTCGACGAACTCACCCACGATCAGCGGTTGTACTTTTCGCGGGAGGTGGCCAGGGCGTCGGCCGAGCGGGACAAGGCGATTGATCGTCTGAAGCTGGATGCCGAGGCCCCCTGGGGTTCGCTGTTCGGCGATCCGATGGCCGATCCGGGCCCTTTGTCGATCGGCGGTCCGGACGCGTCAGCGGGCCTCGTAGGAGCCCAGGCGGGATCGGACTTTGAGCCGTCGCTGGACCTGATCGAAGGGGCGTCGACGGGATAAGGATCTCCGGCCACCATCAACGGATCGAACGGTCTTTCTTGAGGATCGACATAACCAACGAACGCGAAAAGCTTTATGGCAACGGAACTCAAGGTACTGCGGAAGAACGGCAAGGTACTGAGGCGGGGCGACGGCACGGTGGTCAGGGCTGCCTCGCCGAGCCCGGCGTGCTGCTGTGAGCCGACCGGACCGGCCGAGTGTTCCGACCTGTGCAACGCCGGAAGCCAGCCAGCGAGTATCTCGGTCAGCTTTGGCGGGATCACGGACGACGGCTGCGCATCAT
>Ga0335397_10000333_pt1 | contig 58964 bp, 50 predicted proteins | sample MAT04_FD_205740 | JGI IMG/M metagenome (GOLD analysis project Ga0335397, IMG submission 205740) | Freshwater microbial communities from Lake Fryxell liftoff mats and glacier meltwater in Antarctica - MAT-04 (spades assembly) (version 2) ...
ATCGATGACCTCAATCGCGTCCTGAGCCGGATAATCCACCACATGCAATACCGGATTGTCGAATACGAGCAACATTTGGCTTACCTCCTATGCGCTAACTGTGGGCACAAGCCGGCAATTCAACCCTTGCCGCAACGTTGCTTTTGCCCCTACCATAGGCTGCATGAAAGAACCAGAAGACATCGCCGCGCTGCGTTTGCGCCTGCATGAATTTCAGGTGGAACACCGCGATCTCGACGAAGTGATCGCCCGCCTTACGCAGGCCCCCCCGCCGCGCGACCAACTCATGATGCAGCGTTTAAAAAAACGCAAGCTGCTGCTGAAAGACCGCATCGCCGTGCTCGAAGCCATGCTGGAGCCGGACATCCCCGCTTGAGATGAGTCGGCCGATAGCGCGGACAACGGTGGTGTACATCCACGGCGCGGGCTACGACCACAGCGTGTGGCTGCCGTTCATGCCCTGGTTAAGTCAGCACGATCACGCCGTACTCGCAATAGACCTGCCCGGCCATGGCCTATCGAAAAGCCCGCCATTGGCCAGCATCGAAGCCATGGCGCAATGGTTACTGGCGCTTCTCGACGCGACGCAAGTGCAAGAGGCCGCGCTGGTCGGGCACAGTATGGGGTCGCTGGTCGCGCTCGAACTGGCCGCCAGTCACCCCGAGCGTGTCACACACCTGGCACTGCTCGGCACAGCAGCGCCCATGGCCGTGTCCGACGAGCTACTGACGGCCGCGCGGCACGATGAAGCCCGCGCCCAAGCAATGATCCACACCTGGTCGCAGGGCAATCGGCGCGACACACCACCGCCGCCCGCGATGAGCGCAGCACCCGGCGTGCTCTACGCGGATCTGGTCGCCTGCGACGCCTATATGCACGCTCAAGCGGCGGCGGCTAAGGTAGGCTGTCCCGCCCTGTTGATGATCGGCGCGGCGGACAAGATGACCTCGCCACGCAACGCCCAACGCTTTGCCTCCCATTTCAAGGACGCACGCTGCGTCACGCTGCCGGATTGCGGCCACGCCATGTTGACGGAATGTCCGGAAGCGCTACTGGCCGCATTGCGCAACTTCATTGCCCCAGATCAATAGCGCGACCGGCGCAACGTAAGCCCGCAAAGGAGTGCCATGCCCGACTCATCCGCCAACAACACACCACCGCCCAGCTTCCCCACCCTGCGCTCCGTTGGCCCGACGGCGCCGCTGAGTTGGCTCAAGCGCGGCTGGGGCGACCTGCGCAGTTGCCCCGGCCCCAGCCTGTTCTATGGGGTGTGCTTTGCCGCGATGGGCTATCTGCTCAAATTTGTTTTCTCCAACGCCTACCAGTTTCTCTCTGGTCTCGCCTCGGGCTTCATTCTGGTCGGCCCTTTCCTCGCCATCGGTCTTTACGAAATCAGCCGACGGCGCGAACGCGGCGAAGCCTGCTCGCTCGCCCCGACGCTGGCGCCCTGGCGCGCCAATGCTGCCGGCATTGGGCTGTTTTCGCTCATACTGATCGTGGTGTTTCTGGTATGGGCGCGCGCCTCCTTGGTCATCTTCGCGCTTTTCTACACCAAGGAGATGCCGACACTGACGGGCTTCATGCAGCAAGTGCTTTCTTTCGACAACATCGAATTTCTGCTGGTGTACTTCGCCGTCGGCTTTGTTTTCGCCGCCCTGGTCTTTGCCTTCAGCGTGATTTCGATACCGCTCATGCTTGATCGCGGCCAGGACACCGTCACCGCCATTATTGCCAGCGTCATCGTACTGACGCGCAATCTGCCGGCCATGGCCCTATGGGCGTCGATCATTGCGCTCGCGCTGGGTTTTGGCCTGCTGACTTTCTTCCTCGGTCTCATCATTACCATGCCGCTGGTCGGCCACGCCACCTGGCACGCCTATCGTGATCTCACCGACTGAAATATGGGCTTCACATTTGGCGGTTACCTTTTCCAATTCACTCGGCTCACTCGCTCTCAATGGATTCAAAATCCGACGACATACATAGTCCATACAAAGGCAAGACCGGCTTGCGACGCATCTGGAATGCTTTCCGCTATACCTTGCAAGGCCTCTCTGCGGCCTACCGAAACGAAGATGCTTTCCGGCAGGAAATATTGCTGGCGGTCGTGTTGATACCACTCGCATTCCTGCTCGCACACGATGGCATAGCACGCGCGATGTTGATCGCCAGCGTGTTACTGGTTCTGATCGTCGAGCTGGTCAATTCAGCCGTCGAAGCGGCCGTCGACCGCATTTCTCTCGACAGTCACGATCTCGCCAAGCGCGCCAAAGATATCGGCAGCGCAGCGGTATTTCTGTCCCTGGTCAATCTCGCCGTTGTCTGGCTGCTGGTTCTGATCGACTAAGCCATCCACTGTCACGATTTCGCAACAAGACCGTAATATCGAGGAAACTGGGGGCTCCTAAAGTGCCATGCAATATCGTGAGAGGAGAAATCAACGATGCTGCATCTGGCGGAGCAAACTGGAAATAGACGTAAACCCAAACTGCATGTGGCCCTGGCCCACAGCGAATCTGAAATTCTCGAAGCGCAGCGCTTACGCTATCGCGTTTTCGCTGAAGAACTTGGCGCCAACCTGCCGACGCGCACCCCAGGGGTGGATCGCGATATCTACGATCCTTACTGCAAGCACCTCATCGTGCGCGACGAAAACAATGGCCGCATCGTCGGCACCTATCGCATACTCTCGCCTGAAGCCGCGCGTGAAATAGGCGGCTATTACTCCGATAACGAATTCGACCTGGTACGCCTGCACCACCTGCGCAATCGCATAGTCGAGGTGGGCCGCTCCTGTATCGATCCGGAATACCGCACCGGCGCCACAATCGCGCTCCTGTGGTCCGGCCTGGCAAACTACATGATGCATAGCGGCCATGATTATCTGGTGGGGTGCGCGAGCATCGGCATGGCCGACGGCGGCCACGCTGCGGCGAGCATTTTCCTGAAACTGCAAGATCATTTGGCGCCGCTGGAATATCGCGTCTTCCCACGCAATCCACTGCCACTGGATAAGCTGGAATACAATCCGGCCGCTGAAACGCCGCCGCTGATCAAAGGCTATATGCGCGCCGGCGCTTATGTTTGTGGCGAACCGGCCTGGGACGCAGATTTCAAAACCGCCGACCTTTTCCTGCTGTTGCCTATGTCACGTATCAACGCGCGCTACGCCAAGCACTTCGTGGAACGCCAAGCCGCTTAATGACCACCGTTTCGATAGCACCACTTGCGCGCCGCATGCGCGGCGGGTTCAGATTGGCCCGCGTGGGCCTGCATCTGGCGGCGGGCATAGTCACCGTGGGGGCGGTTTATCCATGCGTGCGCCAGTCGGCTCGCCTGTGGCTCAAACAGCGCTGGTCGCGTCAACTGGTCGCCCTCCTCGGCGTGCACCTGGAAGTCCCCCGGAGTCCCGCCACCATGCGGGGCTTGCTCGTCTCCAACCACATTTCCTGGCTGGATATCTACGTTATTCACGCGCTGAGCCCTGCGGCCTTCGTCTGCAAAGCCGATGTGCGCGACTGGCCTGTCATCGGCTGGCTATGCGCGCACACCGACTGCGTATTCATCGAGCGTGGCAGCCGCAGCGCCGCCATGCGCACGACACTGGCGCTAACGGAAAAACTCAAATCGGGGACGCTGGCGGCCGTATTTCCAGAAGGCACAACCGGCGACGGAAATAAGCTGCTGCCCTTCCACGGCGCCTTGCTGCAAGCGGCGGTCGACGCCCAAGTACCCCTGCAACCTATCTGCCTCGGCTACTACGACGCGAACGGTAAGCGTACCGAAACAGCAGCCTATTGCGGCAACACGACTCTGCTGGAGTCGATACGGAACATCGTGAACGCACCCGCACTTAGCGTCTGCGCCCACATTCTTCCGCCTCTTGCGACTGAAGGAAAAACCCGCCAGGAACTTACGCGACAAGCTCGCGCTTTAATTGACGAAACGCTGCAGGGCTCGCGTGCACCGTCGATTCCGACTGCGGCAATTGAAGAGGGCGCGCTCGAACCGGCCTTAGCCGGCTCTGACTGACAGCCCGCTGGCGAGCACTTAAACGCTCAGTTTGTGTTGGCTTCTCTTTGCCATCGCCAGATAGAAGCACCAGCGTTCTCTCCCTTCCAATCTTGGTTTCTGCAAGACCACCTCGCCTTTACACCCCCACCAGATATTGTTGGCATTTTTGCGCGCACTGTTGTAGAAATACAACATTTATCAATAAAACCCGGGCATTGCGATGATAAACGCGCACCCTCATAGGGTAGAAATGGCAGTATTCCACCGGTCTTTTAAAAGGAGAGCGTAATGCTGTACATCCGTCCGGTAGTCAAGGTACTGGCGTTGTCCATCGCAATGATCGGACCGCAAATGGCTTATTCCCAACAAGTCACGGCTGGCATCGAAGAAATGATCGTGACGGCCCAGCGCCGCGAGCAAAAGGTCACCGATGTACCGATTTCCATCACCGCTTTCAGTGAAGCGGATATCGAGAAACGCGGCATCAACTCCCTCTCCGATTTCGCCACGACCGCGCCATCTGTCTCGTTCTCCGACGGCGGCGCCTTCGGCAATGAACTCAAGATACGCGGCGTCGGCGCCGGCACACAGAAGCTCTCGCCGACCACGGCCGTCTATCTCGCCGATGTACCTATCGTACACACCGGCCGCAACCTCAATGGCAGTTACGACTTCCGCGTCGTCGACATGAAGCGCATCGAGGTCTTGAATGGTCCGCAGGGCCAGCTCTACGGCGCCAACTCGCTAGGCGGCGCCGTCAAATACATCCCCAACGCGCCCAAGTTCAACAAGTTTTCTGGCAACGTCACGCTGGGTGCCAACTGGGTCGAGCATGGCGACAGCGGCTACGATATCGATGCCGTCCTGAATATTCCACTATCACCGCAGTTTGGCGCGCGCCTGGTAGGCTATCACGCTGAGATCGGGGGCGTTTATGACAACGTTTATGCTGGCGGTCCGGCGCTCAGCACAGCGCAAATAGGCGCACCGCCGCCATTTGGCGCGCCCCCCGGCTCGCCACCTTTTAGCGCCGGCACGCCCCTGGGTGACTACCGTGCCCCGGCAAGCCGGAAGGAAGATGCCGACAAGGCCGACATCGACGGCGGCCGGCTCACTCTGGAATGGCGCGCCAGCGAGCAACTGAATCTCAACTTGTTGCTTGCCACAGAACGCAAGACTGTTGATGCAGTGAGCTTCGCCCAGTGGGTCCCCGCCGGCACACCCGGCGGCAGCACCAACATCGATGAGTTCCAGTATTCGCAACCCCAACCCCAGGGCACCAAAGACCAGATCGACCTGAGCAGCCTGACCGTCAATTATGATTTCGGTGGCGCCATGCTGACTTCAGTCACCTCCCACTGGAAGCGTAAGGCGCAACTCGACACCGACGTCAGCTATGGCGGCGCGGGCAGCAACAATTTGAGCCCGATCATCATCACACGTGACGACGAACCAACCAGTTTCACGCAGGAATTCCGCCTCACGTCCCAGGGTACGGGGCCATTCCAGTGGCTGGCCGGCTTGTTCTATCAGAAGCTGGAGCAGGACTTCCATCAACGCTTCAACGACGCCAGCGGCGTCGATGCCTTCGCGAGCATGATTCCGGAAGGCACTGCCGCGCACCCGCTCGGCCTGTTCGACGGTCATTATGTCGACAAACAAAAAGCGATATTCGGCGAAGTTAAGTATCAGGTTCTGCCTACCGTCAATGCGGCCTTCAGTTTCCGTTATTTCCAGGTAGACCAATCTGCGGTGTCCGATCAGTCCGGCCGTCTCTTCAGCCTGCGCAATCCGCTGCCGCCGCCCTTCACCCCGCCGTTTGCGTGGCCGCCACTGATCAGCTATAACCCGGTCCATTTGGCGCATAACAACTCCGAGCGGGTATTCACGCCGAAGTACAACGTCACCTGGACACCCGATAAGGGCAGCATGTACTACGCCACGGTTTCGAAAGGCTTCCGCACCGGCGTGGTGAACCTGACCCCGCCTACGGCCTTCTCGGGCTGCCAGGAGGCCTTGACCGCATCGGGCTTTGGCACCACCGTGCCGGATTCCAAGTCGGATTCGCTGTGGAACTACGAGCTGGGCACCAAGTTGGCGCTAGTTGAAAAGCGCGTGCAGCTCGATGCCTCTATTTACCGTATCGACTGGAAGGCGATGCAGACGCACTTCTTCCTCAACCATGTCATCAATATCGGCGTCACCAACCCGGTGTTCCAGAACCAGTGCGGCTTCGACATGGTCACCAACGCCGGCAAGGCGCAGAACCTGGGTATCGAAGCCAAGCTCACCGCCAAATTGTCGAATCAATGGACGGTCGACTTCGCCGGTAGCGCCATCGATGCCAAGTACAAGGAGGACGTCAATCTCACCGGCGCCAAGAGCGGCGATCGCATCCAGGGGGTACCGCGCTTCCAAACCAACGTCGGCGTTGAATACAGCACCCTGCTGGCCGGCATGCAGTCTTATGCGCGCCTGGACTGGAACTATGTCGGCGAGATGGCCAACAGCCCCGGTGACTACCCGGCGGCAATCGGTAACCTGGTGGTGCCGATCGGCAACTTCTCGGTGGTCAATGCGCGCGTCGGATTCGCCATCACCGACGCCATCAGCATCGACGCCTACGCGCACAACCTCGGCGACAAGCGCGGCGTCACCAACGCCTCCGACGGCAATGGCCAGTTCGGTACGGTGGTGAGTTACATCCGTCCGCGCACTCTGGGCGCAAACGTCCGCTTCGATTTCTAAGCGACGATCGCGGTAGTCCTTAAGGGCGGCGTAGTTAATGCCGCCCTTTTTCTGACAGTCTGACGAATCACCTGAAAAACACCGTTTGCGCAGCATCTGCAAACGGTGTTTTCTCTTCTAGCTACTGTGTCATCTGAAACTCGTCGAATTTTCAAGTGAATTTGGCGGCAGGAGTCGGCCGACGGCCATGGGTAACGCACCTAGCAACGCGGCAACGCAGCGCACGCCACTGGTGGCGGCGTTGGCACGCTGAATACGTCGCAGCTTCCTCCGGCCCATGCTTCAAGGCGGGCATTGTTGGCAGTCCGTAGTTACGGGGCTAATCTCGCGCTGTGCCCCAACCGTCGTGTGTTGCCACTTGACAGCCCCGGCGACAACGCCTGCCGCGCTCAACAAAAACCGGCAGCCTCCGTTATATTGGAGGCCAGCGTGAAGGCTTGCGCCACCGCGTTCAAGGCATCCTGGCTCAGTTCGGCTAATCGGCCCATTGGAGTCCCCGCTAGTGATTAGACTGCTTACTCTGGTGCTTGCTTACCTCGCCACCGGCTGGCTCGGTCTGCAAATCCCATTTACCGGGTCGCATATCACGCTCGTGTGGCTGCCCACGGGCATTGCGGTGGCAGCGCTATTCCGCTGGGGATGGGCCGTCTGGCCCGGCGTCTACTTAGGCGCGTTTCTCGTCAATCTTTCCATAGGGTCATCCTGGCCGCTGGCCGCCAGCATTGCGGTGGGGAATACGCTAGGCCCAATCCTGACCGTGGCGTGTCTCAAGCGCCTTGGCTTCCGTTCCGCATTCGACCGCCAGAAGGATGTTTTTTTCTTCGTTGCCGCAGCCAGCCTGGGAATGACGGTATCGGGATTTGGCGGTATCGCGAGTCTCGGTCTGACGGGATTGATGCCGCTCGCCGCTATGGGTTCGGGCTGGCTGACCTGGTGGATGGGCGACACCGTTGGAACGCTACTAGCCGCGCCGCTGTTACTCACACTGACGCGAAATAACATCGAGAAACTCTGGCGCGCGCGCCGAGATTTGCTGCTCTGGGGTCTGTTCGCCGGCCCGGTAGTCTGGCTGGCATTCATCCGAGACTATGAGCAAACAGGGCAAGCGATGCCCCTGGCTTTCCTCACCCCACCGCTACTCGCCTGGGCATCCTTGCGTTTTGGCAGCGCCGGATCGGCATTGACAAGTCTGGCATTCTCCATCATTGCCGCCTGGGGTACCGCTACCGGGCATGGCGCTTTTTTCCTTGGCAACGCGCACATCAGCCTGCTGCTACTTTGGGGCTATATGGCCACCATCGTGCTAACCGGTCTGCTCATGACCGCCTTACAAGCTGAACGCCTAAAGGCGGAGAGCACCCTGCGCGAAAGCGAAGAAAAGCTGCGCGGACTCTACGAACTATCCCCTCTCGGCATTGCTTTGACTGACATGCAGGGTCGCTATGTCGAGTTCAACGACGCCTTTCAAACAATTTGCGGCTATCCGGCGGAAGATCTGAAGTCTCTCGATTACTGGGTATTGACGCCAAAAGTCTACGAAGCTCAAGAGGCACAACAGCTAGCGTCCTTGATGCAAACTGGCCGCTATGGCCCGTATGAAAAGGAGTATGTCCGTAAAGACGGCAGCCTGGTTCCGCTACGGCTCAACGGCATGTTGATCAATGGCACCGACGGACAGAAATACATTTGGTCGATTATCGAAAACATTTCTGACCAGAAAGCCGTCGAATTGGCGATGGTGCGCGAGCGCAAGCGCCTTGAGACCATTCTGCAGACGGCGAGCGACGGTATCCACATACTGAACAGCGACGGTCTCCTGGTCGAGGCCAACGACGCTTTCCTGCGGATACTCGGCTACGACAAGACGGCCATCGGTCGACTGCATGTGGCCGACTGGGAAGCCTGGGCTGACTGGGATCAAATCCGCGAACCCATCAACACCCTGATTAACAGCAATAACACAGCGGTCATTGAAACGGCATACAAGCGCCGCGACGGCAAAGTCATCGACGTCGAGATCAGCGCCTGTGGCATCGAGATCGAAGGGCAGCGCTATCTTTATGCCGCCACGCGTGACATTACCCAGCGCAAGTTGCAGCAACAGCAAATTCAGGATCTCAACATGAACCTGGAGGCACGCGTCAAACAACGCACCGACGAGTTGGCGCGGGCTGTGCGGGAGCTGGAAGCATTCTCTTATTCAGTATCACATGACCTGCGCGCACCGCTACGGGCGCTTGATGGTTATGCGCGCATCCTGCGCGAGGAAGAAGCGAATCAACTCAGCCCGCAAGGGCGGCAAATGCTCGAGCGTATCTGGATCAATGCCGGGCGGATGGGCACCTTGATCGATGACATCCTGCGCTTCTCTCACGTGAGCCGCTATGAGTTTCTACGAAGCGACGTGGATATGAACGCATTGGCGCGCTCGGTGGTTCAGGAGTTGCAGGACACCTATGCGCGGGCCGAGGTATCCATCGAGGCGCTACCGCGCATCAATGGGGATGCCGCGATGCTGCGGCAACTGTGGCTGAACCTGATAGGCAATGCGCTGAAATTTTCTTCAAAAGCCGAAAAGCCACAAGTCACTATAGGCACATTGCAGCTACAAGGTATCACCACATTTTTTGTGCGGGACAACGGCGCCGGCTTCAATATGGCGCATAGCGAAAAACTTTTCCAAGTCTTCCAGCGCATGCATAGAGAGCAAGACTTCCCCGGCACGGGCGCTGGCCTGGCCATCGTGAGTCGCATCGTCGAAAGGCACGGCGGGCGTATCTGGGCAGAAGCGCAGCTGGATAGGGGCGCAACGTTTTATTTCACGTTCGGCGATTGATTGCCGACGCGACAGGTGCCTAGGCGAGTTGTCTGGCGAGGCGTGCCAGCTCGTCGGCCAACGCGGCGATCGCCGCCTCCCATTCGCCGGCCGCCGTCTGGCGAAACTGGCGCAGAGTCGGATACCAGGGCGAGTCGTTGCGATCCAGCAACCAGCGCCAGCAGGTGTCGTGGCGATTGAGCAACCACACCGGCCGGCCCAGCGCGCCAGCCAGATGCGCCACGGCGGTATCCACACTGATGACCAGATCGAGATTGGCGACGAAGGCCGCCGTGTCGGAGAAATCCGCCCACTCCGCGCTAAAGTCGTGGAGTGGCGCGGCCAGTTGCGCGGTTGCCAACTCCGCCGACTGTGCGCCCTTTTGCAAACTGAAGAAGCAGCAATGTCCACCCGTCAGCAAGGGGGCGAGCTGTTGCAGGCGCACGCTGCGTCGCGCGTCGATGGCGGCCAACTCGGCGCTCTGTTTGCGCGAATTGCCCGCCCACACCAGCCCAACCTTGAAGCCAGCATAATCGGCCAAGCGCGCCCGCCAGCGCGCCACTTTCACCGGATTGGCGAAGAGATAGGGTGTTGGCGGCAACGCCTCCGGGCCATGGCCAAGTCGGTAGGGCAGACTCATCAAGGGACAATGCACATCGTAATCCGGCAGCACATCGCCGCGCGCCACGACTTGCGACAAGCCCGGCACGGAACGCAGCAGCTCCGCCAATTCCGCCTGCACTTCGGCGATGACCGCCGCCCCTAGACGCGCGGCAGCCTCGGCAAAACGGATGAACTGCAAGGTGTCGCCGTAACCTTGCTCCGCCCACACCAGAAGGCGCTTGCCGGCCAGGGGTTCGCCGCGCCAGGCGCGCTCGGGCGGCTTGTCGTAAGCGCCACGCAGATTGGCGCAACCCTCCCAGCGATACTCGAAGTTCGTCCAGCCGTCGTCGACCTCGCCCAAAAGCAATTGGCTCAGGGCGAGGTTCCAGCGTAGCTGCGGCGCCATTCCATCCGCATGCGGCAGTACCAGGGCCGCTTCGAGATGCCTCTTTGCTTCTTGCGGACGGCCGAGGTCCTGCAATACCGTCGCCAGATTGTTGAGCGCCTCCACCGACTGTGGCTGCGCTGCGACCACCAGTTGTAGATGCCGCAAGGCTTCGTCGCGGCGACCGACTATGCGCAGCGTGTTGGCGAGATTGGTGCGCGCGCTGGCATAGTCCGGCTCTTGCGCCAGTGCCGCTTCGAAGACGGCCAGTGCCTCGCTCAAGCGCCCCTGGTGGTGCAAGGCCAAACCCAGATTGTTGCGCGCCTGATTAAGGTCTGGCGCCATGGCGATGACGCGCTCCAGCGTGTCTTGTGCCTCCACATAACGCAGTTGTTGCAGGAACGTCAGTCCCAACCAGTTGAGCGTATCGACGTCGTTGTCGTCATGCTGGCGCGCACGCTCCAAAAAATGTTGTGCCTGCGCGGCATCCCCCTGGACTAGCGCCAGGCGACCGAGGGTGCGCAGAATCATGGCGTCATCGGGTGCCAGGAAAAGCCCGCGCTGCAAAGCGCGATCCGCCTCTTCCAAGCGCCCTTCCTCGATGCGCTGATCGGCTAGGCCTGCACAGGCCGCCACCAACTGACGCGCCGCTTCGGAGAAATTCGGACTCGCCTCCAAAGCGGCTTCGAGAAATTTGCAGGCGGTTTCGTAGATGCCCAGGTCGCGACACAGCACGCCCATCAGATAGAGCACCTCCTCGTCCTGACTGTCGCGCTGATGCAGCGCCAGGTAGAGCCGCTCGGCTTCATCGAGCCGGCCCGCCATGTGGTGCTCGATGGCTAGCGTCAGGGTGCGCTCGCGCTCGGTGACTGCCTCGCTCATGGTGACCTCAGCAAATCCGCGGCAACTGCTCGCCGCTGAGCCAGTCGACAATGCGTTTGCCGCCAAAGCTGGTGCGCATCTGCACGAAGTGGCGCGGGTCGTCGTGTACAGCGCCTATCATCACGGCGTTGTGCCCGAGCGGATGCGCGCGCATCACCTTTAGTAAATGCTCCGCGTGTTCCGGCGCGCAAAAGCACACCAGCTTGCCTTCATTGGCGACGTAAAGCGGATCGAGGCCGAGAAACTCGCAAGCAGCGGCAACCTCCTCGCGCACCGGCAGCTTGTCTTCTTCGATGAGCACCCCAACCCTGGACTGCTGCGCGATTTCGTTCAGCGTCGTCGCGAGTCCGCCGCGTGTCGGATCGCGCAGCACGTGGATATCGGGCACAGCCGCCACCATGTCGGCCACCAGCCCATGTAGCGCCGCTGTGTCCGACGCGATGCGCGTCTCGAAACCGAGGTCGGCGCGACTGGCCATGATGGCGACACCGTGATCGCCCAGCGTGCCTGAAAGCAAAATGCAATCACCCGGCCGCGCCCGCTCGCCGGAAATGTTCACGCCTTCGGGAACCACGCCCACACCAGTGGTGGTGATAAACACGCCGTCACCCTTGCCACGCTCCACCACCTTGGTGTCGCCAGTGACGATGGCCACGCCGGCCTGCCGCGCCGCTTGCGCCATCGAGTCGACGATGCGTTTCAAATCGGCTAGCGGAAAGCCTTCTTCGAGTATGAAACTGGCGGCAAGGTAGAGCGGCCGTGCGCCGGCCATGGCGACGTCGTTGATGGTGCCATGCACCGAAAGACTGCCAATATCGCCGCCGGGAAAAAATAGCGGCGAGACCACGTGCGCGTCGGTCGCCATGACCATGCGCCCGGCCTGGATGGCGAAACAGGCTTGGTCGTTGCGCGCATCCAGCCAGGCGTTGTCGAAGGCGGCGACGAACAACTGCTCGACCAATTGCGCCATGGCCCGCCCGCCGCTGCCGTGGCTCATGTCGATGCGGCCGTGCTTGAGATCAAGTTTCATAGAGACCAAGGCGATTAAATTTCCACTACGGCATCGCGATAGCGCCCATAGGTGTAGTGCGCCGCGCAAGCACCTTCGGACGACACCATGCAAGAGCCCATGGGACGCTCCGGCGTGCAGGCGGTGGCGAAGAGCTTGCATTCCTGTGGTTGCTTCACGCCGCGCAAAATGGCGCCGCATTCGCAGGCCTTGTTGTCGGCCACCGGGCGATAGACCAGGCCATAACGCACTTCCGCATCGTAGGCCGCGTACTTGGCCTTGAGGCGTAGCGCGCTTTGCGGCACTTCATTGAGGCCACGCCATTCGAAAGTCTCGCGCGTCTCGAAGACTTCCGCCACCATAGCCTGCGCCTTGAGATTGCCCTCGCGCGTCACAGCGCGGGTGAATTGATTCTCCACTTCGGCGCGTCCCTCATTGAGCTGGCGTAGCAGCATGAGGATGGATTGCATCACGTCCAGCGGCTCGAAGCCGGAAATCACCACCGGCTTGCCGTAGTCGCTGGCAAAGCGTTCGTACGGGCGGCTGCCAATCACTGTCGATACATGGGCCGGGCCGACAAAGGCATCGATCCGCACCGAACCCGGTGTATCCAAGATGGCGGACATCGCAGCGGGCGTCAGCACGTGGTTGCAGAACACGGAGAAGTTTTGAAGATCGCGCTTTTGCGCCTCTAACACCGCCACCGCCGTCGGCGGCGTGGTGGTCTCAAAGCCAATTGCGAAAAACACCACCTCGCGCTGCGGATTGTCTTCGGCGATTTTCAGCGCATCGGCGCTGGAATACACCATGCGCACATCCGCCCCGCGCGCCTTGGCTTTCAACAGCGAGAGTCCGCCCGAGGCCGGCACGCGCAGACAATCGCCATAGCTCGCCAGGATGGCGCCGCGATTCAACGCCAGGTCGATGGCGTTGTCGATACGGCCTATGGGCAGCACGCAGACCGGGCAGCCGGGGCCGTGGATCAAACGGATGTTGTCGGGCAGCAAATCGACGATGCCATAGCGCGAGATCGCATGCGTATGGCCGCCGCAGAACTCCATGATGCGATACTCGCGCGCCGCCTCGGCTTCTCGCGCGATGACACGCGCCAGCGCCTGCGCCGTCTTGCCGTCGCGGAATTCGTCTATGTATTTCATGTGGGTGGGGCCTGACGAGCAAGACTTGAAGAGGTATCGTTTTCAGCCATCTCCGCGAAAAGCGCCAGGGTCTTTTCCGCTTCATCCTGATCCAACCTCTGCAGCGCGTAGCCGACATGCAGAATGACATAGTCGTCGATCGACACATCGTCCACCAGCGCCAGCGAAATCTCCTTGCGCACGCCGCCGACGTCCACCCGGGCCATGTCGTTGGCTAGCAGTTCGACCACTCTCACCGGTATCGCCAAACACATGTCCCTACCCTCCCGTTTGCAACGCCACCCACGCCTGCCCGAGGCTGAGCCCGCCATCGTTGGGTGGGAGCAGGCTTGCTTCAAAAACTTCCAGGCCGGCTTCGACAAGGCGGCCATGCAGATCGGCGCTGAGTACGCGGTTGAGGAAACACCCACCACCCAGGGCCACGCGGCGGATGCCGCTCTTTTCGCTGGCGGCGATAGTCCACGCCGCCAGGCCCTGTGCCAGGGTGGCATGGAAGCGCGCCGCGCCGCGCGCGGCATCGCGCTCTTCGGCAAGATACGCCATCGTCGGCGAGAGATCGAGCCGCGCGCCGTCAAGCAGGTAGCCGCCCGGCAGCGCATCGACTTGGCCGTAGCTTTCAGCCAAGCCTTCGAGCAACATGGCCGCCTGGCCCTCGAAAGCCGTGAGGTCGCGCACGCCGAGCAGGCCGGCTGCCGCATCAAACCAGCGCCCGCAACTCGAGGTGGACGGCGTGTTGAAACCGCTGCGCAACATATGCGCCACCGTGCGCGCGCCGGCCTGTGCAAAGCGGGCTTCAATCTGGTCCGTACGTCCCAAGGCATGCAAGGCCGCCGCCGCCATACGCCACGGCTCACGCGCCGCGCGGTCGCCGCCGGGCAGTGCGATTTCGCCGAGGTGACCGAGCCGCTGACAGTGCGAACCATCCAGTAAGAGCAGTTCGCCGCCCCACAAGCCACCACCCACACCGCCCTCCTCACCCAAGCCGAAGCCATCCAACGCCAAGCCCAATAGCGGCTCTTCCAGACCATGCTCCGCCGCCACGGCGGCGATATGCGCGTGATGGTGCTGCACGGCCAGTGTCGGAATGCCGCGCGCTTGCGCCAGTTGTGTTGCCAGTCGCGTGCTGTAGAAATCGGGATGCAAATCGTGCACCACAATTTGAGGGTGGATCTCCAGCAGCGACATGAAACGCTCAACGGTTTCTTCCAGCGCCGCGCAAGTGTTGGCGTTGTCGAGGTCACCGATGTGCTGGGAGACGAAGGCCTCGTCGCCGCGTGTGAGACAAATGCTGCTCTTCAAATGGCCGCCCAACGCCAACACGGCGGGACCGGCTTGCGCGAGCTTGATCGCCTGCGGCGTGTAGCCGCGCGCGCGGCGTATGAATTGGAAATGAGATTGAAGTGGGGCAGTCTGAGCTGTGCCATTCGCTCTCACTACCGAGTCGTCGCAACGGCTGACAATGTCGCGATCATGCAGCAGGAAGGCGTCGGCGATGCCGCTTAGCCGCATCAGCGCTTCGTCGTTGTCACACACGATGGGCTCGCCGCCCGGGTTGGCGCTGGTCATCACCAAAGCCAAGGGCTGAGATGCCTCCAGCCAGTCGGTACCGGCGGGCCGACCGGCCGCTTCGTGAAACAGCAGGGTATACAGCGGCGTGTAGGGCAGCATAACGCCCAGCCAGGCCAGGCCCGGCGCCAGCCCGCTCAGTGCTCCCGGTAGTGCCGCATCGCAAGCGGCACGTTTTCTCAACAGTACGATGGGTCGCTCGCGCGATGTCAGCAAGGTTTTCTCGGCAGATGAGACATGAACAACTGTCTCGGCGGAAGCGGCATTCGCCAGCATCACCGCGAAAGGTTTCTCTTCACGCTGTTTGCGCTCACGCAAGCGCGCCACGGCGGCGGCGTTGCGCGCATCGCAGGCGAGATGAAAACCGCCCAGCCCCTTGATGGCGACGATCTTGCCGCGCGCGAGTAAGTCCAGCGTGGCGGCGATGGCGTCACCGGCCACGGCGCGGCCCGCATCATTCAGCAGCGTGAGCCGCGGGCCGCACACCGGGCAAGCGTTGGGTTGAGCGTGGAAGCGGCGGTCGGCCGGATCGTCGTACTCGCGCTGACAGTCCGCGCATTGCGTGAAGCCCGCCATGCTGGTTTGCGGTCGGTCATAAGGCAGGGCGCGTGTCAGCGTATAGCGCGGCCCGCAATGCGTGCAATTGATGAAGGCGTAGCGCCAGCGCCGGTCGCCTGGATCGCATAGTTCTTCAAGGCAGTCTGCACAGATGGCGGCGTCTGGCGTCACCCCGGTTTGCGTCGGGCCTGCAACGCTTTCGGCGATGACGAATTCTGTTGCAGCGGTGAGCGGCGCAGCGCTCGCTTCCAGCACGTCTATGCGCGCCAGTGGCGGCGCTTCAGATTTCAAGCGGCGCAGCAGCGCCTGCTGCCTATGGACTTCGCCTTGCGCCTCGATCAAAACACCGGCGCTGTCGTTGCGCACCCAACCGGTGAGTTGCAATTCCCCCGCGAGTCGATAAACGAAAGGACGAAAGCCCACGCCCTGCACTTGGCCGCGCACGCGTATGCGGCGGCAAACCATGCCGGATTCGGCGCTCTCTTCGCAATGCGTTGCGGTGGTGAGCAGCATCGCTAGGCTCCGCTTCTGGCCTGCCGCTCCAGCCAGTCCAACCACGGCGCCATGCCCTCGCCGGTCTTGGCCGAGAGCTGCATCACCTCGATAGCCGGATTCACGCGGCGCGCATAAGCGATGCATTCTGCGACGTCAAACTCGACATGCGGCAACAGATCGGTTTTTGTCAGCAGCATCAGATCGGCGGCGGCGAACATGTTGGGGTACTTGAGCGGCTTGTCTTCGCCTTCGGTGACTGAGAGTATGACGACCTTGTGTTCTTCGCCCAGATCAAACTCGGCCGGACAAACCAGGTTGCCGACGTTTTCGATGAACAGCAGCGCGCCTTCTTCCAGCGGCAAGCGATCTAGCGCGCGGGCAATCATGCTGGCATCGAGATGGCAGCCCTTGCCAGTATTCACCTGCAAGGCCAGCGCGCCGGTGGCACGGATGCGCTCGGCGTCGCGGCTGGTTTGTTGGTCGCCTTCGATCACGGCCAGCGGCAGGCGCCCATGCAGGGCTTCGATACTTTTGACCAGCAGCGTGGTTTTACCCGAGCCGGGGCTGGACATGAGGTTGACGGCGAAGATGCCAGCGGCGACTAAGCGCTGCCGATTTTCCGCCGCGTAGGCATCGTTCTTGGACAGGATGTCACGCTCGATCCGCAGCAGATGGCTTTGCGCCACGCCGGCGACATGCACACCAGCTGCACCGCCGCCAAAATCGATCACGTCGCCATTTGGATGGCGCTGGCGCGGCGCGTAGCTGAAGCCGGGCGGCCGGTGCGGCACACCGCGCTCGATAGTCGTGTCATCTTCGCCACAGCCGCAAACCGTGCACATTTCACATGCCTCGATTCTCTGATTGGCCCGGCGCTGCGCTCAGTGCTTCACTCAGTGCCTCACTCATTGCTTCAATCTCCATCACGCGCATTTGTGTGCCGTCCACAATCTCCATGCCGTAAGTGCCGCAACTCGGGCAAGCGTCAAAACGTTCGGCGACAGCAACGATCTCCTTGCAGGCTGGACAACGGCCCCTGGCAGGCACATCGGTAATCTCCAGTCGCGCGCTATCGGCCACGCTACCGGCCACCATCGATTCGAACGCAAAGCGCAACGCATCCTGCTCCACGCCAGCCAGCGAGCCGATTTCCAGCCGCACGCGAGTGACGCGCCCCAAGCCTTGCCGCGCCGCCGCGTCCACAACGATTTGCAGCACGCTCTCGGCCAACGACATTTCATGCATGGCCAATGCGCTCGCTGAGGAACTGCGCAACAAAGCCGAAAGCCGCATCCAGATTGGTTTGCGCGGCAGCGCTCATGGGCTCACCGAGCTCGAAATCGACGCCGCGTACGGTTAGCAGCCACGCCGGAGGCGGCTCGCTGGCCATGACTTCTCGATAAACCGCAAGCAGCGCCGCAGGATGCATGGCGTGCGTGGTGTAGCCCACCTCCGCCTGCGGCGTCAGCCGCGTGAAAGCATAAGGCGACTCGCAGGAAACACTGGCATCGAGAAACAGCACGCCGTCGCAGCCCTGGATATCCAGACTGTGTTCGGGCTGCAACTGAAAATCGGTAAGCAGCGTCGTCTCATCCTTGGCCGGGTGAGTGGCCAGCAGATCGCCGAGGCGTTCCAGCAATGCCGGCCCCAGCGCATCGTCACCGCGACTCGGATTGCCATAGCCGAAAATCAGCAGGGACATGGCGCAAGCTCACGCATCGCGGCCTCCCATCTCGCCTTTGGCGAGGCGGTCAATCACGCCGCCGCTCGCATCGACCAGTTCGACCTCAAGCGGCATTTTGCCCAGTGCGTGGGTGGCGCAGGACAAACACGGATCAAATGCACGTATGGCGACTTCGATGTGATTCAGCAGGCCCTCCGTGAGCGCCTGTCCATCCAGATATTGCATGGCGACACGGCGCACCGCCTCGTTCATCGCCTGGTTGTTGCTGGTTGTGGACACGATGAGGTTGGCCATCACCACTTGATCGTCTTCATTGATGCGGTAGTGATGGATCAGCGTGCCGCGCGGCGCTTCAATAATGCCCACACCGCGCATCGCCCGCTCGCCGCGCACCACCAGGTCGTTGCCGGAAAGATCATTGTCCAGCAGCAGTTCCTTGATGCCTTCGGCGGCATGCAACATCTCTATCATGCGCGTCCAGTGATAGGCCAGTGGCGCGTGTATGGCGCCGCCCTCGTCGAAGGACTTGAACAACACGCGCTCGGCTTCGGCGAGCGGTGTGCGGATATAGTCGCACAGCCCCACACGCGCCAGCGGGCCGACGCGATACCAGCCCTCTTCCGACCCCTTGTCGACCAGGAAGGGAAACTTCATGTAGGACCAGGGCTTCACTTCCTCGTGAATGTGCTCGTAGTAGTTCTGATAGTCCACGTGGTCGAAAATGCGCTTGCCGTCCGCCTCGATAGCGCGCAAGCCACCGTGGTAAAGATCGAGCGCACCGTCGGCGTCGACCAGCCCGAGGAAATTCGAGCGGAAATAGCCGAACGCTTCGTAACTCTTGGTGTTCGCGATGAAGAGTTGCTTGATGATATCAACCGCATCGCAACTCCAACCTATGATGGTATCGATCTCGGCCAGCAACCCTACGCGCTCCTCGCGCGTGAGATTTTTGTTCACGCCACCGGGCACCGAGCCGGTGCCATGGACACGCTTGCCGGCGGTGAGGCGGATCACCTCCTGTCCATACTTGCGCAACAGCACGCCCTTCTTCGCTACCTCAGGTTGGGCGGCGACCACGCCGACAATATTGCGCTGAGCCATGTCCGAGCCGAAGCCAAACAGCAGATCGGGCGAAGAGAGATGAAAAAAGTGCAGCGCATGCGATTGCAGTATCTGGCCCAGATGCATTAGGCGGCGCAACTTCTCAGCCGTGGGCGTGAGCTGTTTCGCGCCGACGATGATGTCCATGGCCTTGGAAGCGGCGAGGTGGTGCGATACCGGGCAGATGCCGCAGAGCCGCTGCACCAACACCGGCACTTCCCAGTAAGGATGGCCCTGGATGAATTTCTCGAAGCCACGAAACTCGACGATATGCAGGCGCACCTGATGCACGCGGTTGTCGTCGTCGAGCAAGATGGTCACCTTGCCGTGACCCTCGACGCGCGACACCGGCTCGATCACCACGCGGCGAAGATTTTCGGGGTGGGCAGCAGTTTCCAGGGATGCAGTCATGGCTGAATCAGTCATAGTGCAGCATGTCGTAATCGAGTTTAGGTTCGCGGCCGGCGGCGAGGTCGGTGATGAACTTCCAGATGGCATCGGCAGGGGGTGGGCAGCCCGGCAGGAAGTAGTCTATGCGCACCACTTCGTTGATGGGATGCACTTTGTCGAATGGCAGTGGCAACTCGGGGTCATTGGGTATCTGGCCATTCTTCAGGCCTATGCCGTAGTGGTAAACCTCCTGGTAGCAATCCCACAGATCGACGTTGTTGCGCATGGCTGGAATGCCGCCGGTGATGGCGCAGGCACCGATGGCGATGAGGATTTTGCAATTCTGCCGGAACTCCTTCAGCACATGCACGTTCTCTGCATTGCAGACGCCGCCTTCGACGATGCCGATGTCGCAAGGGCCGCAGTGCTTGATGTCGGTCAGCGGCGAGCGGTCGAACTCAATGAGTTCGAGCAGATCCAGGAGTTTTTCGTCTATATCCAGGAAGGACATATGACAACCGAAACAACCCGCCAACGAACAGGTGGCGACACGAAGCTTTTTTTTGTTGGCCAAATCAACCACCTTGGCGCTCCTTCATTTTCGTCTTCAGCCCGGCCTGCGGCACCTCTTGGATGTCGTGATGATCGTAGAGCCGTTGGCCTATCGGTACGCTGAAGCCACGCCGCTTGGGTATCAGCGCGCCCGTAGGGCAGACCTCGGTGGCGCGGTCGGTCACTGCCAACGAAGAATCGCCCAACCGTCCGCTAGGCGAATTCACAATCAGCCGCGCCTTGATGCCGCGCCCGCCTATGCCGAACACGTTCTTGCCGTCGACGTCGCAGCTGGCGCGCACGCACAGCTCGCAGAGGATGCAGCGGTTGCGCTCAAGCAGCACATCGGGATGCGAGGCATCCAGATCGCGCGCCGGATAGAAATGTGGGAAGTGCGGGCTCAACATGCCCAAGTGGTAAGCGACCGCCTGCAACTGGCAATTCCCGCTTTTCTCGCACGACGGACAAAAATGATTGCCTTCCACGAAGAGCATTTGCGTCAGCGCCAGACGGTCCGCGTTCAATGCCGGCGTTTCGCTTTCCACCACCATGCCCTCCGCCGCGCGATTGGTGCAGGCCGCACCCAGGCGGCCGCCGATATTCACGGTGCACAGTTTGCAGGAGCCATGCGGCTTGAATTCCGGGTGATGGCACAGATGCGGGATATAGACATCCGCCGCCGCTGCCGCCTCGATGATGGTCTGCCCTTCCTCAAACGGAATGGTCTTGCCGTCGAGGGTGAAGGTAGTCACGATTTTTCCTCCACGATGTGCGCCCACTCGTCATCGCGACCGGTGATAAGGCGCGCAGTTGCCAGTGCGCCATCAAGATCGAAGGCCGGCTCGAAGTGGAGTTTCTTCAGCCGCTTCTCGTAGGCGTCCGGAAACTTTTCCATAGTCTGCACCACCGGGTTCGCCGCCGTGTGGCCCAGTCCGCAATGCGACATGGAAAGCTGGATATGCATAATGCGTTTCATCTCCGCCATGTCGTAGGGCGAACCTTTGCCGGCGGCCAGCTTGTCCATGGTGTTCTTCAAGAGCGAGGTGCCAACGCGGCAGGGCGTACAAAAACCACAGCTCTCGTGGGCAAAGAAATGGGTGAAGTTGCGCGCCACCTCGAACATATCCCGCTCGCGTGAAAACACCATGAAGGCACCGGCGGTAGGTAAATCCTCGAAGGCGATTTTGCGGTCGAATTCCTGCCAGGAAATGCAGGTGCCGGAAGGGCCGCTGATCTGCACCGCATGGGCGTCGGTCGCGCCACAGTCCTCCAGTACCTGCCGCACCGTGACGCCGAAAGGATACTCATACACACCGGGCCGCGCACAATCGCCCGAGACAGAGATCAGTTTGCTACCGGTGGACTGCGCCGTACCCAGGCCGGAAAACCAGGCCGCGCCGCGCTCCGCGATGCGCGCCGCACAGGCGAAGGTTTCGACGTTGTTCACCACCGTGGGCTGGTTGCGGTAGCCGCTGGTGTCGGGAAATGGCGGCCGGTTGCGCGGCTTGCCGGGCTTGCCTTCCAGCGATTCGATGAGCGCCGATTCCTCCCCGCAGATATAGGCGCCGGCGCCAAGGTGTATTTGGATGTCGAAATCGAATTCCGCATCGTTGAGTATGCCTTTCCCTAGCAACCCGGCCGCGCGCCGCGCATCCAGCACCGCACGCAAGCTGGGCAACATGTATTTGTATTCGCCGCGCAGATAGAGGAAGCCTTGCTTCGCGCCGAGGACGCGGGCACACACGGTCATGCCTTCGAAAACCAGGTCGGCGTGGCTTTGCAACAGCACGCGATCCTTGAAGGTGCCGGGCTCGCCTTCGTCGGCGTTGCACACGACGTAGTGCGCCTCGCCCTGGGCCTTGCGGCAGCTCGCCCACTTCATGGCGGTCTTGTAGCCGGCGCCACCGCGACCGCGCAGATTGGCAACATCGAGCTCCGCCAACATTGCTTCCGCGCTGCTGGACAGCATGGCGCGCAAGCCGGCACCGGGCGCAAAAGCCTCGCCCAGCAATGGCCCGGCGCGATGCACGTTATCAGCCACCGCAAAAAGCATGGCGGGCCACTCGGCCAGCGGGCACTTCGCGCGAATCAGATCGGCGATGAGATCAATGCGGCTTTTGGAGAGCGCAGGCAAGACCATGCCGTTCACCAAGGCCGCCGGGCCTTGATCGGCCATTCCGATATCGGAAGTCTCGCCGACCCACACCAAGCCGTCTTCCGACAGCTTGCGCGGCTCCACCCATAGCCGCTCGCAGAGGTAGCGCATCAACTCGGCCTTGCCCTGCAACTGGTCGATGATATTGTCGGAGAACAGAATTTCGTATTCGCCGTGCGACTCGGTGTGGAAGAAATGATAGAAGCTGGCCGTCGCCTCGATGCGCACCCGCGGCACGTTCAACAGCTTCGCGAGTTGATCGATCATGGCGTCGGGAATGTTGCCGCAGGCGTCCTGCACCTCGTGCAGAATCTGCACCAGATTCGCCGCATCGCCACGCCAAAGGGCAACAACGGCCGCCGGGTCGCATTCTCTTCGTAACATTTCGCTCATCGCATGGCTGGGCAAGAAAAAGAAGACGAAAAATAAAGCACGCATTGCGTATGGCGAAGATAAGGCCAATTCACCCAGCCGGTTTGACCTGCATCAATGAAGGCGCGCGTCACGACCGTGGCACAGAGTTTGCCGTCCGTGACATACTTCACCGAATTTTGGCGTCGCTCGTGGCATGGTTTCGAGCTTCCAGCAAAGGGCAAAGCATGCCGCGAGCGCCAAGCTAGAAACACATGAAAACCCCAGCCTTGCCGCCCTCGCTTTAGGAGAAACTGCATGATGCCGCAAGCCCAGTTGCCAGATGACAGCACCGGGTCAGAAAAAGATCCAGACCAATTCCAGGTCTGGCTGACCACGCTGCCCTACGATCAGCCGGGCATGGCCGCGCAAATCCTGGTCAAGGAACTGCGGCGCTTGCATAGCGCATCCAACATCCGGACCCGCCTGAAGCTGTTGGAGCCGGCCGTCGGGCCTGCCGAACGACTGCTGCGCGAGACCGGCATCGAACTCGCCCGCAGCTCGCTGCCCATGTCGCCTGAAGTGCAGCAGGATTTTCTCGACATCAATGCATTGCTGCGCACCCTGGCGCAATATTATTCCGACGTCACCGACGAAATCGCCAGCAAGTGGATAGGCATAGGCTTCGCCAAGCCCTTGCTTCTGGCGATCATTCGCGCCATGCAGTTTCAGGCGCAGCGGCTGGATCTGGCCTATCGCGTCTATGCGCGCGGCTCGAATTCTGCCTGGGCCGAACTGCACCGCCTTTACCGTGTCGCCCGCAACGGCGGCTTTGCCACCAGTACGCCGCCGGACATTGATGCCACGGCCGAGCAAATCTATCTCAAGGCCTTGCTGCTGGCCTTCGCCGAGCCGACCCGCCTGGCGCCCGGTGAGCTGGAGCGCGTGCGCCACTATGTCGAGCAGCATTGGCAATTTGCAGAGCTATTCGACGCCAATATGGACCGCCCTGAGGAGCAAGACGCCAGCGCCTGTTTTCTGATTAAGCCCAGCGAAGCGCGAGCCGGCAGGTCCTTGGTGCGTGCCGCCCGGCTGCCCATCGAGCCGGGTGATCTGATACTGCGTTGCGCGCGGCTTCAAACAAAACTGTTAGGCCAGTTGACTGGACTGGAACGCCGCATAGAACCGGACCGTCTCGGTCTGCCGCCATCAGCCAGCGAGCCGCAACACATGGCGCTGCTACGCAATCTGCAACGCCTGTGGAGTGCGCCGCCGGTGCGACGTCATAGCCGGCAAAACTTCAAACCACGCGTCGATATCGTCGTCGGCTTTGAGGCGCTGATCACCTTTCTTTCAGGTGTGGCATTTCGACGCCGCACGGCCGAAGTGAGCCAAAGCGCTTTGGCGCTGGAGCTGAGCGAGTGGGCCATCGGTAACGAAAGCCCCGGCGGATTCGCCGTCCAATACATCGGCGGCAAGGCCGGCCCGGTGCGCGTGGGCGAAGTCGTCGGCCTGCGGCCACGCGACGAAAGCACGGTACATATTTGTCTCATGCGCCGCGTGGTGAGCAACGATTTGCAGAGCCTGGAACTGGGCCTGCAAAAACTGGCGCCGGTATCAAAAACAACGACCATCACCGTGCTCGACCAAGGCCCCAAAGGTCCGGCCCTGCCACAGCCGTTAGAGTTAAACGTCATCATGTTGCCGCGCGTGCCGAACCAGGACAGCGCCCCCGCCTTGATCGCGCCGCGCGATGTGCTGATGCCCGGCGCCCGCATACGTGCGCTGGAAGACGATCAAGAGGTGACTTTGCTGGTCTCCAAACCGATAGAGCAGTGTGCGTCCTGTGATGTGTTCGCACTGACTGCCATTGCCGAATAACGGCTTTCATTTACCCGTTTTTTTGACGCGTCGTCGCTGAATTAGAGTTTCTCGTGTTCGTACTCTTCTCCCTACTACCGCCCGGCGTAAGCTTCACGTCCGCCCCTCACCCTGATGAACTGTCGGCCTGGCTGGCGGCGCTTCCGGATGAGCCCGATAAGGCCGCGCTGTTGCTAAAGAAGCAGCTCTACCGTATCCGTGGCGTGGTCAACACCCATGCCCGGCTAAAAATGCTCGACAAGTTACTTGGCGCGAGTAACCGCGTCGTCAGCGCTTTTGAGGCCGACTTGATCCAGGCCCGCTACCCGCTCTCAGCCGAATTGCAGCGCGGCGTCGTGATCGGCAACGACCTGCTCAAGCGCCATGCGCGCGCCTATACGGATACCGTCAAAAGACTGTCTGGCAAGTGGCTAGGCGTGGGCCTCGCGCCCATACTGAGGCCCGCCCTGGTGCGGGCAATGGAGCTGGAGAAACGACGTTTGCTGCTGGCCTTCCGTGCTTACACGCCCGGTTCGCGTTCAGCCTGGAAGAACCTGCACCTACTCTATCGCATCGCAAAAAAAGGCGGCTACGCAAAAACCGTACAGGTGGGTGCGTCAGACACGCCGGAGCGCGTCTATATCAAGGCCTTGCTCATGACATTCGCCGAGCCGGCACGCCTTACGCAACAAGAGCTGGAGCGCGTGCGTTTCTACATCGAACGTCATGCCCAGCATGCCATGCTGAGCGAGGGACGCGGCTCCCTCGCACGCCACGAGGTTCCTGCCGGCTGCTTTCTGGTCCGCCAGCAAGATGATGTCGACAACGGTCCAATGCGTAAACGGCGCGGCACCAACCCGATCAGCGGCGACCTGGTGCTGGACTGCGGTTCCCTGATCCGCAAACTGCGCGAACAGATTGATGGCCTTGACCACGGCATCATGCCATCCAAACTCGATTTGCCGTCGGTCGCCAAACGCCCGCAATATCTGGCAATGCTGCGCAGCCTACTCCAGCTCTGGAGCGAACCGCCACAACGTCGCTTTTCGCGACAGCATTTCCGCCCGCGTATCGATCTCGTTGCCGGCTTCGACGACATCTGGTCTTTCATGACCGGCCGCTATTTCAACCGTCGGCAGACCGACAACCTGATGGTCGCCGCCGAGACCACGCCGCAAATCAGCGAATGGTCCATCGCCAATGAAAGCCCGACCGGCTTCGCGCTGCAATACGTCAGCGGGGATACGGGCGCCACCGCCTCTGGTGCATTGATCGGATTGTCCCCGCCAACGCGCGGCACGGTTTACATCTGCATGGTGCGCAGGCTGGTCAGCCGGGAACACAACCGCGTGGACCTAGGCTTGCAGAAATACGCGGCGATGGCCATTGCCACGCGGTTTACCTTGCAAGGCGACGCTTCCGGCGATAAAAGCCAAGCGCGCGCTATCGTGCTGCCACACGTGCCTACGCTAGAGGGCAAAGCCGCCGTGATCGCGCTGCCGGGCACGCTCTGGCCCGGCAAGCGCGTGCCCTTCCGTTCGGCTGACGAAGAACTTACCTACGTCACTGGCGCCGCCATCGAACAGCATCCCGATTACGAGATTTTCTCGCTCAGCCCCGATTAAGAGGGATCGGCCACGAATCCGCCGGGAAAGGCTTGCGGGTAGGCGTAGCGCGTGGGCCTTGGAATGATGCCGCGCGCCAGCAGATTCTCGCGCGAGTCGTAGTAAATCGTCACTACCTCGGCCGGTGTGCTGTTGGCGCGTTGAAAATCGGTGTAACGCGTGGCATCGTTCAAGCGCTCGCCATGGCCGGTCCCAAGGCGCTCGCGCTTGGCCATCAGCGATCCCTCTGATCTCTCTGCCAGCGCGCCCAGCGCATCGGCCGTCGCTAGGCGCGAAGCGGGCGGCGACGGCGCAGCCTGCTTGGCGGCGCCATTTAATGTATCGGCCGCATGTGGAGGCGCGTTTTCGCGCCCGAGGCGTGACTCGTCGCGACGCTCTACGGGCTCGTTGCGCTCCGGAAAAATGGCAACGCCGATCACGCCGACGTTATCCGGCCTGTCGGTGCGCGCCGCATAGGAATCTGGCAGCGCCGTGAAGTAAAACGCCGCCACGTCATCCATGCTCTTGCGCCAACCGCGCAGCTCGGCCGTAGCCCAGCTATCTAGCACGTAGCCCGATTGCCCCGGCGCCGCCGTCTCGCCGCTAACGGCATTCACGCCATCGACCGCCAGCACCGTCAACACGCGAGCGCCGCTACGATTGACGATCTCCACCGCATAGCGTTCGCCCGGCTTGCCCACCACATACAAGCGCCCCTGATGACGATAGGTCGGCAAGCGCTGGCCGCTCGCGCGACTGACTACATTCACATCCACCAGCCGACCCGCTTCGGCCACCGATGCACAAGCCGTCAGCGTCAACAAGACACTCAGCGCAACAATTTTGAACATGATCTTCTCCTCGAAAAATGAACTTGCGCTCATACAAACGAGAGAAGATTCGAATTGGGGTTAAATCGCAGGGTGGCGCCGAAAATCAGGTCTGAAAGCGGCCGGCCAGACCCGTCAAGTCCTGCGATAAGCCGACCAGCCTGGCAAGCGAAGTACCTCGCCTAGTCTTCCGCAGTGGTCAGGGTGTTGGCGTCGCGTACGATCAACCAGGCGCCCTGACGTTTCTCAAGAACGGTAATGGAATAGCCTTTGCGCGTTAGGACATCGCCGCCCTTGCGGTTGGTGGTGATAACGGTAAGCCGATTGATGCAAAACGCCACATCGCCGTGGATATTGACTTCCTCAACGTCCGAAGCAACCTCGCGTATGAAGGTCGGCATCGTGACATGCGCCGCTTCGAAATCGGCCTTCGCCAAACGCGAATGGCCCGGCAAGAGAAAAACCGCGTCGTCGGCGATCACGCTTAAGGCACGCTTGGTGTAACCGATGCGCATGGATTCCATCCAGGTTTCGATCACCTGGCGAATTTCTAACTCGTCCTGACTCAAAACCTGTCTCCTCCCCCAATGCACGCGAACGCCCGTTACTGCAAATCGGGCGGCAATCTGAAATCCGGGTGGGCTCGCTTGAAATCTGCCAATGCGGCCTTGACCTCTTGTTCTTTGCCCTGCTTCTTAAGCTCACGTATGCGCGCCAACCATGCCTCCCTAGCGGGCGCAGCTTGTGCGCCAAGCGCGCTGTCGGAGGATGGTGCCGGCAGGGCATCTCGCGCATCGTCACGACTGCGCATGCGCCGAGTTTCAGCCTCGCCCAAGGATGTCGCAGCAGGGCCCTGCGCCGGCTGGGCGGCCGGCAAATCGCGAAGGATAGTACTTTTTGCGCCCGCTTGGGAAGTGCTGAGCGGCGTGCCCAGCGCGGCAGGCTTAGGCGCCGTGGCCTCGACCATGCCCTTAGGCGCCGGCTCGGCGGCAATTTCTTTCTTGGATTCGAAAGTAATCATTGGCGGCGGTGGCGCGGGCTTCATCGTCGCGCGCAGCGGCATCGTGGGAGCAGCAAGGCTGGCCGTCGCTTCATCGGCCACCGCTTCATCGGCCACCGCCTGTTTCGCCACCGCCTTCTCGGCGCGCGACGAGGCACTTGTTCCGACAGCGTCGTTGCGCTCCTGTTCGTAGTACAGCAACCAACTCAAGCTGACGGTCAACACGATGGTCGCGAAAGCGGCCACTGGTCCGCTCCAACGTCGCCACCAGGCCGCTCGGCGCGCCGGCGCGCGAGCCACAGCGGCGGCGGCCGCGCTGAGTATGGCGCGATCAAGCGCCGACGGCGGCTCGGCGCTCGCCGCGTCGCGATAGAGCCGCGACAGCGTGGCCTTGGTGTCGTTGTCGGGCTGGTCGCTCATCGCAGTTCTTTCAGGTTATGACGTAGTTTCGCGACGGCATAGCGCAGGCGACTCTTCGCCGTCTCACGGTTAACCCCGGTAGCGGCAGCGATTTCCTCCAGTGTCATTTCACCTTCTTCACTCAGAATAAACGTCTCACGCTGCGCAGCGGGTAAAGCGTCGATCTGTCGCACCAGCTCTTCGGCCAGCGCCTTGCGCGCCAGCAAGGTTTCGGGTTGTTCGGTGACGGGCGCTGCCAAGCTGGCAACCGGATCGAATTCGTCACCGCCCTCGCCATTCATATCCTCGCCATCACTTGTATAGCTGGCGGCGGCATCGCCGGCATGACGACGATAATGGTCGATGACACGGTTGTGCGCGATGCGAAACAACCAGGTCGAGAACTTTGCCGTCACCTCGTAGCCCGCGCGCGCAGCCACAATTTTGAGCCAGATGTCCTGGTAGAGTTCCTCCGCGTAGGCCGGGCTGCCGCACTGGCGCAGCAAATAGCGGTACAGTTTGCCGCGCCAGCGACCGTAAAGCACTTCGAACGCCAGTGCATCGCCGTCGCGGTAGGCCAGCATCAGCATTTCATCGTTACGATCATCGCGCATGCGGCAGTGTATTGGGAGGTAAACGCGAGACGCAAGCTTCTGGGGTTGAAGAGTGTACATCGCGCGCCGGAGCGTCCCTGGGAAACGCTGCGGCGAAAGTTTGATTTCGCGCAACGCCGTTGCAACTTTTCGCGCTTAAGCTACTATCAACCGGTCATGGGATCGAATAACGGCATGAATGCAATGGAATATATCGAGAATAAGACTTACGACGAAATTCAGGTAGGCGATTCAGCCAGCCTGACGCGCACGCTGCAACCGCAGGACATCCAGCTCTTCGCCATCATGTCCGGCGACGTCAATCCCGCGCACGTCGATCCCGAGTACGCCAAGAGCGGCACTTTCCGCGAAGTCATCGCCCACGGCATGTGGGGTGGCGCGCTCATCTCCACCGTATTGGGCACGCAGTTCCCCGGTCCGGGCACGATCTACATCGATCAAACCCTGCATTTCTCGCGGCCAGTGGGCGTGGGCGATAGCATCACTGTCACGCTTAAGGCGACACGCAAATTCGATCACAACCACCACATCATCTTCGATTGCGTGTGCACCAACCAGGACGGACAAACAGTCATACGAGGCACGGCCGAAGTGCTGGCGCCGACGGAGAAGGTGAAGCGTCCGCGCGTAGAGTTGCCCGAAGTCACCTTCCTCGATCGCGAAGCGCGCTATCAGCACCTCATCTCCAAGACCAAAGGCTTGGACCCCATTCCCATGGCGGTGGTGCACCCCTGCGACGTCGCCTCGTTGCAGGGCGCCATCACAGCAGCCGAAGCCGGGATTATCATTCCCATCCTGATCGGGCCGGCGGAAAAAATCCTCTCCATCGCCGAGCAACAGGGCTTTCACCTTGGCGACATAGACATCATCGACGTGCCGCATAGCCACGCCGCCGCCGCACACGCCGTGGCGCTGGTGCGCGCTGGCCGCGCCGAAGCGCTGATGAAAGGCTCGCTCCATACCGACGAACTGATGGGCGCGGTGGTGGCGGCGGAAACCGGTCTGCGTACCGCGCGCCGCATCAGCCATGTCTTCGTCGCTGACGTGCCGACCTACCCCAAGCTGTTGCTCATTACCGACGCGGCCATTACCATCGAACCAACACTCGACGACAAGGTGGACATCGTGCAGAACGCCATCGACCTGGCGCTGATCCTGGGCGTGGTTGAACCCAAGGTGGCGATACTCGCGGCAGTGGAGACCGTCACCTCGAAAATGCGCGCGACGACCGATGCGGCGGCGCTGTGCAAAATGGCTGAGCGCCGGCAGATTACCGGCGGCGTGCTCGACGGCCCGCTGGCGTTCGACAACGCCGTTTCCCTAGTCGCTGCCAAGACCAAGGGCATACTGTCGGCCGTGGCCGGCCGCGCTGACGTTCTGGTGGTACCTGACATTGAATCCGGCAACATGCTGGCCAAGCAGCTCGAATATCTCGCCGACGCGCTCCTGGCGGGCGTGGTGATGGGCGCCCGCGTGCCCATTGTGCTGACCAGCCGGGCTGACACCGCCGAAGCGCGTGCCGCCTCCTGCGCCATCGCGGCGCTCATGGCGCATGCCAAACGTAAACAAGGGAAGAGTATCTGATGTCGCGCGCCATACTTATCATCAATGCCGGCTCATCGAGCATCAAGTTCGCGCTGTTCGAGTGGGAAGTCACCTTGAGCATAGAGCCGGCGCTACGCGGCGAACTGGACGGCATAGGCGCCGAGCCGCGTCTGCGCGCGCACGATGCAATTGGCGCCACCTTGGCGGACCTGCGATTGGATGACATCGCCGCCCTGCCGGCTGACGAGCAGCATCACCGCACCCTGGATTTCCTGCTGCAATGGCTGCGCGAACACAATGCCGGATGGGATATCGCGGCGGTAGGCCATCGCGTGGTGCATGGCGCAGAACGCTATGCCGCACCGCTCATCGTTGATGACGCGATGATCGACGAACTCACCAGCTTCATCCCCCTCGCACCCCTGCACCAACCACACAACGTCGCCGGCATACGCGCCATGCGCGCCTTGTCGCCCGGGGTGGCGCAGATCGCCTGCTTCGACACCGCCTTTCATCAAACCCAGCCGGCCATCGCCCGCGCCTTCGCCCTGCCGCGCGCGCTCTCCCAACTCGGCATCAAGCGCTATGGCTTTCATGGCCTGTCCTATGAATACATCGCCGAATCGCTGCCAGCTTATTTGGGCGCCAAAGCCGATGGCCGCGTGGTGGTTGCCCACCTCGGCAACGGTGCGTCGATGTGCGCGTTGCAGCATCGAAAAAGTGTCGCCACCACCATGGGCTTTACAGCGTTGGACGGCCTGATGATGGGTACGCGTTGCGGCAACATCGATCCCGGCGTGCTGCTGCACCTGATGGAGTTTCATCACATGGACGCCGCACAAATCGCCGGGCTGCTCTACAAAGAATCCGGTCTGCTCGGCGTGTCCGGTATTTCGCAGGACATGCGCACCCTGCTGGCGAGTGACGCAGCGGCCGCAGAGGAGGCAATCGCCTTGTTCTGCTACCGCGTCTCGCGCGAGCTGGGTTCGCTGGCCGCCGCACTGGGTGGGCTGGATGTGCTGGTATTCACCGCCGGCATAGGCGAACATGCCGCACCGGTGCGCGAACGTATCTGCAGGCAAGCCGAATGGCTGGGCGTAAAACTCGACACCGCCGCTAACGACGAGCATGCGCCGCGCATCAGCACGGTGGATAGTGCGGTGGAAGTACTGGTCATGCCCACCAACGAGGAATGGATGATCGCGCGGCACGTCACCGAGCTGTTAAAAACCTGAGCCCGCCGTAAAGCCCCCGCCGATAGCCAAGCTGCGCTGCTCAAGTTTCCCCGCTTTGTCTTAACATCCTTACCGTCAGGATTCCCGGTTTCGCCCCGAAATCGGCCTGAAAAGGCTGGGATCAGCGCCACCTCAAGGCGGCTGATGAGGCCGGAAATCGACCTAGAACCGCGCCTGTCCTAGTGTGCAGTGCGGCACACTATATCTAGTGGTTGTTTCTATTTGAAAACACTAGACTTTTTAATATCACATTGATTTTAAACAGATAATAAATTCTGAAAACCTGTTCACTTGGCGATTTGGAAAGCGTATTCTTGTCGCCGATCACGACGTAATCACCACGGAGAAAACCAGATGAGTGCCACTCTCTCTAACCAAAGCGAGTCAAAACTCCGCGCAGTCGCAACACCCCCCCCAGAACAGGAAATAGCCGGCGAAGTCTTGCTGGAAAAATACGCCAAAGGCAACGAACAGAATGTCACCGACGTGCGCCGTCGGGTGGCACGTGCGCTTGCTTCAGTTGAAGCCGAAGATAAACAGGCTTATTGGGAAAAACAATTTCTCGAGGCGCAGGAAAACGGCTTCGTACCCGCCGGCCGCATCAATTCCGCCGCCGGCACCGATTTGCAGGCCACCCTCATCAACTGCTTCGTTCAGCCGGTGGGTGACTCCATTTCGGAAATCGTCGACGGCCGCCCCGGCATTTACACCGCCTTGTCGCAAGCCGCTGAAACCATGCGTCGCGGCGGTGGCGTTGGCTACGATTTCTCCTCCATCCGCCCCATCGGCGCACTGGTAAAGGGCACGCAGTCGCGCGCTTCCGGGCCGGTGTCCTACATGCGCGTTTTTGACCGCTCCTGCGAAACGGTGGAATCCGCCGGCGCCCGCCGTGGCGCGCAAATGGGCGTGCTGCGTTGCGACCATCCGGACATCGAAGCCTTCATCCACGCCAAGGACCAGGGCGACCTCACCAACTTCAACGTCTCCGTCGGCGTGAGCGATATTTTCATGCAGGCGGTGGAAACCGACAGTGAAGTCGATCTCGCGCACAAAGCGCGGCCTTCCGAGGACTTCATGGCCGCCGGCGCCTATCAGCGCGACGACGGCGCCTGGGTATATCGCAAGGTGCGCGCCCGCGATCTGTGGGAACAGATCATGCGCTCGACCTACGACCACGCCGAGCCGGGCATCCTCTTCCTCGATCGCATGAATCGCGACAACAATCTCTATTACTGCGAGACCATCGAGGCCACCAACCCCTGTGCTGAACAGCCGCTGCCGCCTTATGGTTGCTGCTGCCTGGGCTCGATCAATCTCACCCATTTTGTGAACAACCCGTTCACCGACGAAGCCGAGTTCGATTACCCGGCTTTCGGCCGCGTGGTGGATGTCTCCACGCGCATGTTGGATAACGTGCTGGACGCCACCAACTGGCCGCTGCCGCAGCAACATGCCGAAGCGCAAGCCAAGCGCCGCGTCGGTTTGGGCTTCACCGGCCTGGGTGATGCGCTCATCATGCTGTGTCTGCGCTACGACACGCAGCAAGCGCGCGACAAGGCCACCGAAATTTCCGCCTTCATGCGTGACCGCTCCTACATCACTTCGGTAGAGTTGGCTAAAGAGCGCGGCGCTTTCCCGCTCTTCAATGCCGATATGTATCTCTCTGGCGGCAACTTCGCTTCGCGCCTGCCGGCCGAGATCAAAGATCAAATCCGCAAGCACGGCATACGCAATTCGCACCTGCTGTCCATCGCGCCCACGGGCACCATCAGCCTGGCTTTCGCCGACAACGCCTCCAACGGCATCGAGCCGCCCTTCTCGTGGATGTACACGCGCAAGAAGCGCATGGCCGATGGCACGCACAAGGAATACGCGGTCGAGGATTACGCCTGGCGCTACTACCGCCATGTCGGCGGCGACGTCAATAAGCTGCCACCCTACTTCGTCACGGCGCTGGAAATTTCCGCCGCCGCCCATAAAGACATGGTCGCCGCCGTCGCGCCCTACATCGACACCAGTATTTCCAAGACGGTGAACGTGCCTGAGGACTATCCCTACAAGGATTTCGAAGACCTCTATATGGCAGCCTGGAAAGCCGGCTTGAAGGGCCTCGCCACGTACCGGCCCAACAAGGTGCTCGGCTCAGTGCTCTCCGTCGATGGCGGCGCTTCCGCCGACAAGAAACAGCCGCAAGACGTTGTCATCAACGACGCCAACCGCCGCCTAGTCATCAAGACCCTGCCAGCGCCGGTGCTCGCCAGCCTACGCTGGCCCAGCCGTCCGCGCATGACCGACGGCAATGCGGCGTGGACTTACATGATCGAAACGCCACACGGCGAATTCGCTCTCTTCGTCGGCCACATCGAGCAAAACCACAAGGCCGTACCCTTCGAAGTCTGGGTGAATGGTTCCGAGCAGCCGCGCGGCCTGGGCGCTGTGGCCAAAACGCTGTCCATGGACATGCGTGCCCAAGACCCCGCCTGGCTCAAGCTCAAACTCGACACGCTGGCCCTGACGCACGGCGACGAATCCTTCGACATGCACTTCCCGCCTAACGGCGAACAGAAACGCATGCCCAGCGTCGTCGCCGCCGTGGCGCAAGTGGTGCGTTATCGCGTCGAACAGATCTGCGGCATCATGGACGAAAAGGCCACCACGCCGGTGCTCGACACGCTGTTCAGCGTGCAGGAGCCCAAGACCGGCACCGACGGCACGCTGTCCTGGACGGTCGACATTCAAAACCCGGCTTCAGGCGAGGACTTCGTGCTGGGCCTGAAAGAAATCACCCTGCCCGACGGCGTCACGCGCCCCTACTCCATGTGGCTCTCGGGCAACTACCCGCGCGCCCTGGACGGCCTCTCGCACATCCTCTCGCTGGACATGCGCGTGATGGACCCGGCTTGGATAGGCATGAAGCTGCGCAAGCTGCTCAACTACCCCGAGCCGCTCGGCGACTTCATGGCCTTCGTGCCCGGCACGCGCCGCCAGCAAAACTGGCCCTCGACCGTGGCCTACCTCGCCCGCCTCATCATCCATCGCTACGCCATGCTCGGCATCCTCGACGAGCACGGCTTCCCGACCCGCGAGATGGGCATCCTCGAAGCCCCGCGCCAGGCCAATGCGCCGAAAGTCATGCAAGGCGCCCTGTGCCGCGAGTGCGGCAATTACACGGTAATCCGCAAGGATGGCTGCGATTTTTGTAGCGCATGCGGGGCGGTGGGGACGTGTGGTTGATGGATTGCTTAGCGCGCTTTTAAGATGCTTTGTGGGTTACAGCATAAGCTGCAAGTTCTGACACCATAAGCTGCAAGTCGAGGGCTAGGTGGTTTTACGATTCAACAGGCAGGACTCCGCAAGGAGCCCTGCCTTTTCTTTGGTGAAGTGGCGTACGCGGAGGTGACCAAGTCCCTTGCGTCTGCCAATTCCGCCATCCTGGCGGGTTTATACTTCAGGATTGGGTGTTACTAAGCAGTTGACCAAAAAATATTACTTTCAATCGGTTGCGCAATTATTTGTTGAGGGTATACATTTCTTTTGGGGCTTGGGCATAAATTCAATAAATTTATGCCCAATGGGAGTGGGTTGGCTACGCCCGGAAGATACTCGACCACTTGGCGTCTTACAGCCTGGTTGCATGGGCTCCCTCCTCTGCTTGCAGCCGCAAGTATCATTTTGCTTCTGCCGGAGCCGTTCCCCCGTATCTCCTTATCGCAGCTTTTCCTCGCTCGTCGGGGCTTTTATTTAAGTTACGCAGGCATCATGGCGTAACGGTTAGCGTGTGCGCGACAGGCAGGAACTTGACCAGGATGTCCAGCATCGTGGCGGCCTCAGCCTTCGACACTGGTGGAAATGGAGAAAAGTAAGAGGTAGCGTTGCGACGCTCGTGGGCTTTCGTAATAAAGGCAAATTCTTGAGGGCTCACGCCCAGAGAGGACGACACCCGTTGGATGGCCATATTCCGGCCGGCATCTTTGGTGCGCACCTCGTAAAACTCCAGAACAGCCTGGACCACCTGAAAATAACCCTCGTAGGCTAAAGTGAAAACCTGCAGATGCCGGGCGGGTTCTAGCCCCTCGGCGGTTGCCTGGTAGTCAGCTGCGTTACGCAGGAAACCCGCGATACCCCCGGGTGTAGGGGCGACCGCTTCAAAGGCCTTCGTCTTTATGAGGTTTTCGTATTCAACTGGCCGCTGCATCACAGTATCCTCAGGGCTGGGCCCTTAGCAATCTGAGCCACGACGGGGTCAGAGCCTACCAGAGCAGCCCATTCAGCCGGCTCGTACTGGGAAAAATTGATGGGGCGCAGTAGCCCCTGCTCGGCCTGCTGCAGTGCCTCAGCCAGCTCGAGAAGGGGGGCGCTTCCGATTACAATCAAGTCGATGTCACTTCGGCCGCTGTCGGTGCCCTTAGCCACGGAGCCAAACACAAACGCCGAGTCGATGTGGTCAGCAAATGGCGCGAGCGCTTCTTTTAATGGCTCGGCGACGGCAAATGACTTGCGCGCGATACCAAGTAATTCTGGATAGAGGGCGAAAGCGGTATTCGCCCGGATACTCCGTTGTCTGCCGCGTCGCGGTTCTTCCTGCAGTACGCCAGCCTCAACCAGGCGGTCCACCTGCTTTTGGGCGCTTCCGCGCCCGCTGTCCGCCACGTGCAGCAGTTCCTGCAGCGTGAAGCTACGTTCAGGCTGCATTAGTGTAGCCCCCAGTACTCGTTGCAGGCCCGGGGTGAAGAGAAAGTCGGCAAGGCTCATATTAAATCCTCAATAAAGGGATAGCGGTCCCTATTATAGGTATTTATCAGAGAATCCTCAATAAAGGGATAGTCGTCCCTCTATTGAGGATTATAGAGTTTTTAGCGTGCAGAAGTAATCCGGCTGCCGGAACCAAAGTTTTGGGTCATAGGCTTGGGTGCTCGGGACCTTCCACGCATGCTTGGATTAAACTTCCTCGCTTTGCAAAACGTATTCCGCACTAGCGGAAGGAGAAATAATTTGGCGACAGCGAACCTCGACCCTAACCCAAGCCATTTCTCATTCCGAAGATTCATTACTTGTGCTCCGAATCTCCCTCTGCAAGAAGCAGAGTGTTTAACAGGTTCAACTCATTCGACGCCATGAAGAAAAGGAAAAGCAAAAGAGAAAAGGAAAGGGGTAAAGGAAAGGGGTCAGCGTCAATAATTCCATGCTAACCTGTCTGCATGCCTCGACGTCCGCGCATTCAGCTTGATGGTGTTCCGCTGCATATTGTCCAGCGCGGCCACAATCGCGAGCCCTGCTTCTTTGGCGAAGAAGACTACGCCAGTTACCTGCATTGGTTAAGCGAAGCGCTGGGGGAAGCCCAATGCGCCTTGCACGCCTATGTGCTCATGACCAACCATGTGCATTTGCTGCTGACGCCCCGCAAGGCGGAGACCGTACCCAGGCTCATCATGTCACTGGGACGGCGCTATGTGCAGTACATCAATCGAACTCACCGACGCACAGGCACCCTGTGGGACAGCCGCTACAAGTCCTCGGTGATTCAAGCCGACACCTATCTGCTGACCTGTCAGCGCTACATTGAGCTTAACCCCGTCCGCGCGGCCATGGTCACTGACCCTGCGCACTACCGCTGGACGAGCTATCGGCACAATGCGCTTGGCGCCCCGGACAGCCGGATCACGCCGCATACGCTGTATCTGGCCATGGGGCAAAGCGACAAAGCCCGGCAAGCCGCTTATCGCGCCCTGTTCCAAGCACATCTGGATCAAGCCGCCATTGACGACATCCGGCTGGCGCTCAACCAGAATCAGCCACTTGGCAATTCGCGGTTTTACGCCAAGATCGAGAAGATGACGGGCATGCGGCGCGAGGCAAGAGCGCGGGGTCGGCCACGGCTCGAGGAAGAATCGCCGATGCCGGTGCCGCCTGGGCAGGGTAAGCTGGGGTTGTAAAACAAATGATGATGGCCCCTTTACTCACTAATGAATAATACTCCGCGCGTTATTCTTGTGGTCGAAGACTGGCCTCAGTTGATATACCTCGCTGAAGCACTGTCGCGACGAGCAATGCAAGTAGTTCTGGTAGGGGTGCAAGGTCAATTCACCAAACTGCCTAAGATCGATTCGCTGGAAACCCATTGCGTTGCTTCTATGACTACGGCTTCATTGGCGCCCGTGCTGCAGCGCTTGTGTGCCCAAGGCATGCCCCGATATATCATTCCGATGACGGACGATGCCATTCGGTGCTGTTGGTTGCTTGCTCCTGCGTTCCAGGCGCTACTGTTCCCCCAACTCACTGCCGATCATTTGGACCTGATCGGTGACAAGGCAAACATGTCCGCTTGGGCCAGGCAACTAGGAGTGTTGATTCCTGATTTTGTGAAAACGCCCACGCCTGAAGATGCACTTGCATTTGCCCACCGGCAAGGTTTCCCGGTGGTAGTCAAAGGCGCTACCGGGCGTGGAGGAAGTCATGTCAGATTCGCGACTAATTCGGCTGAACTGTTGGCTGCACTGAACGAGCTTGCGCACGACCAACCCTCGGTTCAGCAGTGCATACAAGGCGTAACCCTGCTGGGCGGCGGTCTGTTTGAAAATGGGAAGCCATTGCGCCTGCAGCTTTGCGAAAAGACATTGACCCACCCCAAGAATTCCGGGCCGTCCATCAAAGTGCGCTCCGTAACGCACGCCGAACTGCGGCACGATGTGGAAACGATCTGTGCGGGCTTGTCCTGGACAGGATTTGCATCCATGGACTTTATCTGGAATGGCAAGGATCTATATTTTCTGGAACTCAATCCACGCCCATGGGGTTGCATTACGACCGCCACGACAGCCGGTCCAGAGTTGTTTGAAGCATTCGCACACATGCTGCATGGAGAGCCAGTCAAACCGAACCTTACCCTTCGGAAGGGTGTCGAAGCCTTCGTATTTCCGGGTTATGCGTTTTATCTGGTGACCCACGGCAGCATGGGTTTGCTATTGCAATCTCTGGTGAGCCCTTCCTTTTGGCGCAGTGTTCCCCACTCGTGGCGCCTATTTGTGTATTTTCTGCGCCGCACGGCATGGGCTTACATGTCGCGGGAAGAAAGAAACAAATGACGCTGACCCGTTTACTCTTCATGCCGGTGCCGCCGGGGCAGGGTAAGCTGGGGTTGTAGAATAAATTACGCTGGCCCCTTTATTTGCTGGGGTTGTGGAATAAATGATGCTGGCCCCTTTATTTGCTTTATTTGCTTGGCCCCTTTATTTACTTTCAGAGGCGCGTTTTCGGGTTCCTCCGACACAAATTCCCGGATTGACTATGACTGAAACGCAAGAGATACTGCGAAAGTGGCTTTAATTTCCTATCCTTCGGAGGGCGAGACGATGCAGAGGCGTGAGTTTGGGAAGTGGATGGCGATCAGCGGCGCGGCCTTGGCCATGGGCGCCCCGGGTCGGGCGGTGTTTGCCACCAGTAACGGCAAGCCCGCCAAGATCTCGCGCACCCACCGCAAGGAATGGGCGCGCGACACGTGGAAAGGCTTCGAGAACACCGTCATGCCGACGTTCACGGGCCCTGATCTCGCAGAGCTCGACGAGGCGGGCATTCGACTCGACGTTCGGCAGAGTATCGCGCACGGCTTCTTCTCCTCGTTGCTGAGCGGAGCAGCACTGTCCGAGGCGGAGATGAGGCGGCTCATCAATATCGCCGTCTCCGAAGCTGGGGACTCGATTCACATAGCGATATCGCTCGGAAACCGCAATGAGGCCGACAGCATCAGCCTGCTCCGGTACGCCCAAGAAGCCGGCGTGCAGAGCTTCCTGCTCAGCCCGCCGAAGCAAGGGTCGGCAGAGGATCTCATCGGCTACTGCCAGAGGGTGGTTCGCTCAACCGATCTCGCAGCCTACCTCTATCTCTCCTCGTTTCACGGCTTCAACCGCTTCCATCCGAGCGGCGTGCCGATACCCGTGCTCGATGCGCTGGTGAAGGAGCCCAATATAGTCGGCGCCAAGATCGGCACGCCTGATCCTGGCTATTACGTCGAGATCTTCGAGCGCTACGGCAGCGCTATCCTGCCGAACTCGGGCTGGTTGCCGTTGTTCCCGCTGCTGGTGAAGCAGTATGGTTTGCAGTGGAGCGGTGGCTGGACGGTGGAGGCGCTTCAGACCGCCGAGCAGCCCTTCGCGGTCGAATACTTCAAAAACTTGATGGCTGGTCGAGAGAGCAATGCGATGAAGCTCTACTGGGCTCACGTCGGGCCGGGTTTCGACAACATGATGAAGCGCATGGCGCCTCTGTCCAGGGGCGGCGCGCACCCTTGGGAGATGTTGAAATACTACCAGTTCGTCGCCGGTGGCAATGGTGGGCGCTATCGCGTCGACCCGTCGCACCCGGGCATCCCATCACTGACCCCGGAGTTCATGCAGCAGATTCGCGCCGACTTTCGTACCATCGGCCTCGAACCGACCCAACTGTCCGACTCGGCATTCGCGACCGGAAGAATGAGGCATCAGAACGGCGCGTCGCCGCCCGGCTGACGAGGGCGGCACAGTGTGATGCTGCCGGAAACGAACGATAAGGGGCCAGCGTGAATTGATTTGGCATAACCCTTAAAAAGGCCTCCCCCTACCCGCTTGCGCGGGAGGGGCGGCTGGCCCCTTTTCATCCTTTCTTGACCCCACCTTCTCTCCCCCGCCCTTCAGCGTTGATCAGCGGCACGCCAATCGACCGCGCCTAACTTACCGTCGCCGAAGAAGTAGGTGTAGAGCAGGCTTACGGATTGCACGCGCTGTTGCGCGTCGGCAATGTCGGGATAGTGCGCATTTCGCTGGGAAGTGTTGTACCTGAGCGTGATGGCATGATTGTCTTGAACACGCACGGTGAACGCGCTATCACCACGGAAGATACGCTCTGATCCACGGTTCTCGGTAGAGGCTACATTGCTGACGTAGTATGAGCGCGCCGTTAATTCGAGGGCTGCTGTCTCGCCGAACATCAGGCGCAGTGCAAGGAGTGCCTGCGGCGTCGCGCCATAGTGGTAATCGCGCTCACCTGAGCCGTGTATGGTCCCGGCTGCACCGTAGCCCAGACCGCCGAGGGCCGTGCCCTGAAGTGCCACTGATTTCGAGATCCACCACTGGGCAGTTGTTCCGAGAGAAACAGCCGTACTCGAGACGCGAAATATTTGTGGCGAGATGTAATCGTAGCTCCCATAGAGACCCCACACGCCACGATAGTTGTCGCCTACCGCATACTCCTTTCCAACGAGCAGACCACGGCTCATGATGTTTTCGAATGCATTGGCAGTGTTGGCGCTGAACTCAAAATCGAAGTAGTCGAAAGGACGCGTATAGCTATAGCCGGCCTTCCCGGGGAGTCCATAGGACATGTGGAAGTCCGCAGTTGCCGTATTGCGCTTTATCTTTTGCGACACAACATCATCGAACACGCTATCGACCGCGTTCAAACCGATACGCACGTAGGCATAGGTAGCCGGGTCGTGGCTATCGAACACCTTGCGGAACCGGTTGCCGAAGGCGAGCCGGTTGAAACCCAGAGACGGGGAGATCGCTGCCGCGCCAAGTTCGCGCCAGAAGCCGGGCGTTTGGCCTCCGCCCTCAAGCAACAGGCTCGCCATCCGGAACAGCGGTTCGCCGAGGAAAGCCCCGGCGAAGCCGGTAGTGACCAGGTCGTTGATGGAGGGCGCGCCCGTTTCGCCTGCGATCTCCCAGAGCAAGCTGCCGCCGAAGCTATAGCCAAGGGATTCCCAGTAATCGAGGCCAGCCGATCGCGCCATCCCAAAATACATGGACCCCTGGTACGGATGCATAAACTGATTTACCGCGAAAGGATCGGTGTCGACTACCCATTTGTTGCTCACATTAGTTCGTATTGTGTTCAGATTGCTGCCATATACCTGCTTGTCTATGAAGTAGTAATTGAAACGATTAAGCAGGAGGTTGAATCCGACGATTTCCTCGGCCGGGAGGAGGTAGTCCTTAGCGGCCACTGCTTCCGCCAATCGATCGGGCTTTCTTGTGTCGGTGTCGGGCGCTATGAGCGTGGGCTGGGGCGTGGCCTGGGGTGTGGCCTGAGGCGTGGCGACGGCGGAATTTTGCGCAAGAAAGTATTGGCCGTGCAAATCGGGTTCCTGTTGTGAGCCGAGGCTATGCGTGGCCAGGACGAGTTCGCTGCTATTCGCCTCGGTTTCCCCGGCATGAGCGGCGCCTGGTGTGATGAGCGCAAATGCGACGGCAGAGCCAAGGCACAGCGTTCTAAACTCTCTGCCGTACAAGGCGTTGTCACCGCCCAGCGTATTGCCGGCCGCAGTGTTGAGAATTACGCACGGGGTCTTCATGACAGTCTCGTTCCACGGCTACTATGAAACACAGGTCGGGCGGGTCTATATTTTGATTGCATGCCTGCCTCGTTCAAATCGATCCAAAACTGACGAATCTAGCGATTAAATGTAGGTGAAAGATCAATTCTGCTCCGTGCGGTATCGAACATTCATTTCCAGAACATTGTTATCGATCATTCTCGAGATGTCTCTTTTTGCATCTCGCGCTCCGTTTGCCGCCAGGCCTGTGCCCTGTGCCCTGTGTCCCCCAGCCCTGCTGCCTCGGGAGCCTTCCAGAGGCTCCATCTTCATTTTGGCGCCGGCCACCGAGCCGGCGTGGGCCAGCGCTTGTCTTGCGCTACCATGTGGGCCTGTTGGCTTACGAATAAGACGTGATTGCGCTTTCTGACCAGGGAAACGATATGCAAAATGGCGTGGAAATCTATTCCTACACAGGCTACCCCTTTCTCATGGATGGTTCGGCCATGGGCTGGGCGATTGTGGGTTATGGCGTGCTGTTGTTGTTCGCCATCATGCAGGCCTGGGTGATTTGCTCGGTACTAATCTCGGGGCTCATCAACCGCTACCGGAAAACCGATATTCGCTGGCTGCGCTATCTCGGCGCGACGACGAATTTTTCCGGCAGCGCGAATGCCGCGCAGGAAAAAAAACGCATCGGCAGCTGGCAGATTGCGCTTGCCGTCTGCCTCGCCCTGCCCTTTCTGACGCAATCGCCGCAGGGCGCCCTGGTGCTGCTCTCGGGCGCGGCGGCGGCGGGCACCATCGCCGTGTTGTTCTTCGCCGAGCGGCGCATCGCCAACGCGGGCACCTTCACGCGCCTGCTAACCGGCCTGATGCGCGGCGTGACACTCTGCTTCGCCATTGCCACGCTGGGCTTCATCGCTTACGAGCAGAAGGACGGCCTGACATTCGGCCTGGGTCAGGCACTGAGCGCCTTCGACTATCGAGAAAAGGAAATTTCCTGGCAGATTGAATCCGACAAATCGTCGCCCAAGGAAGGCCAGATGGCGCCGGATTTCCGCCTGACCGACGTGGCCGGCCAGGAAAGCCGGCTCGCCGATTTTCTGGGCGACAAGCCGGTATTGCTGTTCTTCGGTGCCAACAGCTGCCCGCCCTTTAGCGCGGGCACGAAGGGCATCAACGCCCTGCATGAAAAATACGGCGATCGCGTCAAGTTTGTCGGCGTCTACGTCAATGAGCCGCATCCGGTGGACGGCTGGTGGCTGGCGGCGTCGAAGATCCAGCAGATGATTTATCGCGCGGCAAATCCACGCGCACGCATCGATATCGTGCAGCCCAAGACGCAAGAAGCGCGCAACCAGATCGCGCGGCGCGCCCACGACAATATGCTCGATCATGACATTCCGCTCCTGGTTGATTCCATAGACAACCGGGTGAACAATTTGTACACCGGCCAACCGGCGCGCATCTACCTGCTCGACAAAACCGGTCGCGTGATCTACAACCAGGGCACCGGGCCGTATTCCTTCAACCCCGCTTATGCCGAGCCAGTGATCGAAAAATACTTGCGCAGCGTCGACGGTGTTTAACGCGTTTCACGCACGCCCGCGAGCCAGGACTTTTTATCGGCAAGCCCGCTAGATGCAGTCCTGCGCCAGACTGTCGGCGCCGGACTCGCGCCGCGCCTGATTTGGCATGAGTACTCCCCTGCCGTAACCATACTTGTACGACCCACGCGGACTATCGATCCCCTAAGACCTGCTCGCCTTCGTCCTGGTAGCGCGAAGCGATTTCGCGGATTTTTTCTTCGATGCTGAAAAACGCATCAAGCACAACTGGATCGAAAATCTTGCCACGAGCCTCTCGCATGATTCTCACCGCCTCTGCGTGAGGAAACGGCGGTTTATAACAGCGGCGACTGATCAGTATGGATGCAGGCGGCGTCCACGTGAAGTTTTCGAAGCTTAGTCCAGCAGATAAGCGACCGCCAAAATATTACTGGATGTTCTTCCACGTTTTCCCGTCCTTGCTGTTGTGTAGCTTTTAAGATACATTGAACTCAATGATTGAAGTTTTCCGCTATGTCACCGAGCACAATACAGAACCGGTCACAGACTGGCTTCAGTCGGTCAAAGACAAAACCGCGCAAGCCAAGATGCGCGTCCGCATCAAACGGCTGGAAGCTGGAAACTTCGGCGATTGCCAACCGGTAGGTGATGGCGTTTTAGAACTGCGGGAACACTTGGGTGCGGGATATCGAGTTTATTTCGGTCGGCACGGTATATCGATAGTCATTTTGTTGTGCGGCGGTACGAAGAAAACCCAAACAGCCGACATTAAGACCGCGAAGGAATATTGGGCGGACTGGAAACGGAGACAAACATGAGTAAAGCGCTCAAGGGCGTCGTGTCACACCATGATCGCGAAGTGGCCGAGTTGCGCGCCGATCCGGCCCTGGCGGCGGAATACCTCAAGGCCGCCATGGAATCGCTCGACGACCCCGATGATCGTGCGGCAGGCTTGCTTGCCCTACGTACGGTGGCTGAAGCTTTTGGCGGTCTGGGCGCAATCGCCGCCGAAGCCGGCATCAGCCGTGAGTCCCTCTATCGCGCACTATCGCCCAAGGGTAATCCGACGTTGAAAACGCTACTGGCGGTGCTGAAGGCGGTCGGCATGAAGCTTTCGGTAGAACCAGATCAACGCGCCGCCGCCTGATTGGCATGAGTACTCCCCTGCCGTAACCATACTTGTACGACCCACGCGGACTATCGATCCCCTAAGACCTGCTCGCCTTCGTCCTGGTAGCGCGAAGCGATTTCGCGGATTTTTTCTTCGATGCTGAAAAACGCATCAAGCACAACTGGATCGAAAATCTTGCCACGAGCCTCTCGCATGATTCTCACCGCCTCTGCGTGAGGAAACGGCGGTTTATAACAGCGGCGACTGATCAGGGCGTCATAGACATCGGCCACCGCCATGATCCGGCCGGACAGCGGAATGTTTTGGCCGGCCAGCCCGATCGGGTAGCCTGTGCCGTCCCACTTTTCATGATGCGTCGATGCGATCTCGCCGGCAATGATAAGGAAATTGTCGCCCTCGATTTTTTTCGCCGTGCTGTAAATTATTTTCTTGCCGTATTCCGCATGTTTTTTCATGAGCTCGAATTCTGCGTCGGTCAGCTTGTCCTGCTTGAGCAAGATGTAGTCCGGCACGCCGACTTTTCCGATGTCGTGCAAGGGCGCGGAGACAAAAAGTAGATCGATGAATTCCTGTGTGAGGATGTTTAGATAGCTGTCCGTTGCCCGGAGTCTTTCGGCAATGGACTTCACATAGTGTTGCGTCCGTTTGATATGGGCACCGGTTTCCGGATCGCGCGTTTCCGCCACCGCGGCCATTGATTCCATGGTCACCTGCCGTGCGTTGGCAAGTTGCCTAAACCACACATAGGCATACCGCTTTTCCATCGCAAACCGTGTCGTGGTGAAAAGGGTGAATAACACCACCGACAAAAGCATGGGCGCGCCGGGCGAAATGAATATTCCGGCGGACTGAAACAGGTATATGGACAGCAGCAGCAGAATACCCATCAGCGCCGCCGTGTCGAGAAGCAATTGCAAGGGCTCACGCAAAGCGATGAAAAACACGGATACCAGGAGGCCCGTCACAATGCACGACAGCAGAATAGCCATTCCCGCCCAAGCGGGTACACGGATAAAACTGTCGGCCATGATGTTCTCGATAATCACCGCCTGCCACTTCAAGCCGGGAAACTGAGCATCGAATATCGTATTGTGCAGGTCGTTCAGTGCTACCGCCGACGAACCAACAAACACGATCTTGCCCGCGAGCTCCGCCGCAGTGTAAGACCCATTGAGTACATCCACCGCTGAAATGGCGGGATAGAGATGTGGTTTGCCGTTGAAGCGCAGCAAGGCGTACCCATTTTTGTCTATGGGTATGGCGTGGCCTCCTACGCGAATAACCGGGCCATTGCCATCTTCCTCAACGGCGGCAGAATCAACGCCCAAGGAACGCATGAATGTCGCCAAGGACAAATGCGGATAAATAATCCCCTGGTGCTGAATTAAGAACGGAACCCGCCGAAACGTACCGTCGCTATCCGGTTGATTATTGATAAATCCGCTGAACTTTAATTGCGACGATATTTCGTAGATGTTGTTCAGCACGCCCGGTGCGTCCTTCAGCGATAACAGGTCTGTTTTGCCGGTGAATTTGAATTCCGGCTTGGCCGCTATTTCCGCCTTGCTGATGTGATCGAAATAGAAATACCGTGCCCCGACCGCGTTAATGCCGGACAGGATATGGCCGAAGTATCCGTCGTTATCCGACAAACCGGGCGTCGCACCAACGAACGATATATCCAGGCCGAAATCCTGCTTGAAGGATTTTTTAATGCTATTCAATGAGGTTCGGTCAGGTTCGGAGAAAAGAATGTCCAACCCTATCGCCGCCGGTTTCGACGCGGCGATCGCCTGCACCAGGGCGGCCATTCTGTAACGCGGCCACGGCCATTGGCCGGTGGAAAACAGGCTGACGTCGTCAACATCAACGACTATGGCATTTTGTGCAATTTTGCCGTTTGCCGAATATTTCAAATAGGCATCTAGAAACAGGTTGTTCCATTGCGCGGGTAAGCCTGTCTCCATACGGCCAACGAAGCCGAAGAAGGTTGACACCAGCAAACCCGACAGCAATATCCAATAACTCCACTTTCGTGGCAGTCTGCTTGAAAACGCTGGGGGATGACGCACTGGGCAATGTTCCTGTTAAAAAATCACAACCTCAACCCGTCTGTTCCTCGGCTCGTGCACATTCGGCGGCGTAGGAACAAGCGGGTCTTTTGAGCCGAAAGATTGCACATACAATCCATTCAGAGACGGCAGGCTGTCTTTCAGAAGTTTCTCTATCGCTTTTGCTCTTTTTAAAGACAACCTATCATTGAGATTCTCAGAGCCGGTGGTATCTGTATGTCCGATAATGCCGATCTCCGTCGGCATTTGCGCTTTTATCCGCTCGATAAGCTGCGGGATCATGGCGCGGGATTCCTCTACAAGCTCGGACGAGCCGGTCACAAAATAGAGCATGAAGTTGTATGGCTTGCCGGGCTGAGCCTTTAGCAGCGCCGCATAGTCCTGGTTCACCTGGGCTTCGCTCAGCGCCTGGGTTTCCGCCAGTTGTGACGTTCCTCCCCTGACGACCACGGCGTTATACGCCTTATCAATGACCCTGACCTGGCCGGCTGTCCTAACCGTGATGGCGCCGACTTTACCGTTTTCGTCGGGTAGCAAAATAAACGTGGTCTCGGTAGCGCATCCCGTCAGGCACAGCCCCAGCACCAAGGCCAAAATGACTGCATCAGCAGTCACCGCAGCCCCTAATCCGCCTTAACGATAAAGCGGGTGCCGCGCACGCCAACCGCCGCTTTTGGCGTATTCACGGTCACGGATTCCGGCGCAAGCTTGCCGAGCTTGCCGGAGGAATAAATGGCCGTCCCTTTCCTTAGGTACAGGGAAAAGTCATATTTGGCCTCCTCGGGCTGGAACAGATAACGGCTGATTTCGATCTCAGAAGAGGCGCCCACGGTAATTTGTGTGCCATCCTTGAAGACCATGCCACCTGAAGAGTTCGGCCCCGTGACGACGACATCGAGCCTCATGAGCTGTGTTCCCGCCTCAGGAACAATGCTCGAGTTGTCGCGAACTATCTTTACGTTGCCGGTAACGTTTTTGAATAGCGCAACGTGCGCATCCTGCGCAATAGCAACATGCGCGAAGCTGAAAAACGCAATAAACGGTAGTGCCATGATGTGTCGCATATACAGACCTCCTTCGGTTTGTGAACATGCAGAACAATCGGGCCGAGCAATTTCGTAATCCATCCTAGCCGAAAAACAAAACCATCATTCAGAATATTGGCCAATCAGCACTAAAACAATGGCTGCGTTGAATTGTACCGCACGCTCGAGTTTGAGAGTACGCCGGCAGGAATCGGCACACCGTCACACGCCATTCTTAAGCGCATACTCCCGCATTTGACTGAAGCTGGCAGGTTTGCTGCCGGTAGTCGCGCCGAGGAGAAGGGCATGCAGAAGTACGAATACCTGGTTTGCAGTCACATACACCAGTTGGCAGAGAATGAAGCGCGGGCTTTTGGCAGCCGGGAGAAGGAACGCGTGCAGTGCTACGGCGAGGTGGTGTCCAGCGAATTGAACAAGTTGGGCGCGCAAGGCTGGGATCTGGTGCAAGCGCCGGATCAGTCGGCAAACCGCAACTGGATATTCAAGCGTGCGCTGGGCGCCTGATGTGAGGCCCCAATTTGAGGCCCTGATGGCCAGCGCGCCTGCGCGGTCCCGGCGGCTGACATCAGGCGGGCTGGCCTCATAGCGATCAATCAGGCGGCTTTTGATTCCGCTTGTCCGATGCTGCCCACTACGGCGATCTCATCCACAGACAGCACGCGGTTGGGGTCGAGTATCACCACAAATCGACCATTGATATTGCCCATGCCGCGGATAAAGTCGCTGCGGATGCGCGCGCCGAATTCCGGCGGCGGTTCAATGTCGCTGTGATGAATCTCCAGCACCTCATTCACCGCATCGACCACCACACCCATCTCCTGACTGCCGCTGGCTGACTCCACCTCGACGATCACGATGCAGGTTCGCTTGCTGTTGTCGCGCGGCTGACGGCCGAAACGCACGGCCAGATCGATCACCGGTACGACAGCGCCGCGCAGGTTGATGACGCCGCGTATGAAAGGTGGCGTCATCGGCACTTCCGTCAGGTAGCCGTATTCGATGATCTCGCGTATCGACAATATGCCGATGGCGAACATCTCTTCGCCGAGCAGGAAGGTGAGGTATTGCTGTTCCTGCTCGCGCAGCGCTTCCTCAGCGGCCGTTTTTGCCGCCGTCGTGTTTTCAGCGGCCGTTTTTGCCGACATCGTGTTTGCGGCAGCCGTTTTCGCAGCCGTCGTGTTCGCGACCATCGCCTGGCTCGGCTTCTTTGCAGATTGAGTTCCTATCGCTTGCATTTCAGCCTCCTAGAAACTGACATACTCTTCGTCACCGACCGTCTTCTTTTGCGCATGCAGATTCGGCAGGGCCGGCTTGCCGGCCACTTTGAGTTTCGCCGTTGCAGCACGTGCCACCGGCGCCTTGCTCTTGCTCTCGCCGCCGGCGATGGTGAAGAAGGCCATACGTTCTTGCAGATTGGCAGCTTGGCCGCTCATCTCTTCTGCCGTGGCGGCCAGCTCTTCTGATGCGGTGGCGTTCTGCTGGGTGATTTCGTTGAGCTGGTTCATGGCCGTATTCACCTGCGCAACGCCGGAAGCCTGCTCCTGCGAAGCGGCGGTGATTTCCTGCACCAAATCGGCTGTCTTCTTCGTCGCCGGAACGATTTCATCCAGAAGTTTGCCGGCGCGTTCGGCTAGGCCCACGCTGTTGCCGGCAAGCTGACCGATTTCCTGCGCGGCCACCTGGCTGCGTTCGGCAAGCTTGCGTACTTCCGCAGCAACGACCGCAAAGCCCTTGCCATGTTCACCCGCCCTGGCGGCTTCAATGGCGGCATTCAGTGCGAGCAGATTAGTCTGGTAGGCGATGTCGTCGATGATGCCGATCTTCTTGGCGATCTGCTTCATGGCATTGACCGTTTCCGTCACCGCCTGGCCACCATCTTCCGCCTTCTTGGAACCTTCGGCGGACATGGCGTCGGCCACACGCGCGTTCTCGGTGTTCTGCTTGATGGAGGCGGACATCTGCTCGACAGACGCAGAAGTCTCTTCCACGCTGGCTGCCTGCTCCGACGATGCTTGCGAGAGTGACTGTGCCGTGGCAGAGACCTGCCCCGTGGCACTGGCAAGTGCGTCGGAGGTGTTATTCACCTCGGCGATGGTTTGCGCCAGCTTGCTGACTGTGTTGTTCACCGTGTCACAAAGCTGCTTCAGTTGGCCGCGATATTCCATCTTGATGTTATTGGTGAGATCGCCTTCTTCCATCGCTGTCATGACACGCATGACTTCATTGACCGGCCCGACCACCGCGTCCATGGTGGCGTTCACACCCTCGATGATTTCGCGATAGCCGCCCTCATGCCTGCTGGCATCGGCGCGCACGTTCAGGCGCCCATCCACCGCTGCCGTAGACAACATCACGCTGTCTTTGATCAGGGCATTGATGTTGTCCTTCATCATGACCAGCCACTCGTTTATCTGGTCGTCGTCGGAAGCCTTACCCATCGTCGCTTTCATGTCGCCATTGGCGATGGCGGTGACATAAGCGACCAGTTCAGTCAACCAGCTATGCACGCCATTGACGGCGTCTTTCATCTTCTGATGATCGCCGTGGCATTCAATCTTGACGCTGTCGCGCAGATCGCCGCCGCTGATCAGCCGCAGCACGCGATTGCCTTCGCCGATGGGCAACAGAATCGCGTCAAGCATCGCATTGGTGCCACGGATAACCTCCGCATAGGCGCCCTGGAATTTCTCCGCCTTGCCGCGCTCGGAAAGCTGGCCTTGACGCGAAGCTTCGGTGAGACGCAGCAACTCTTTCTGCAAATCTTGTATCGTCGTGGCCACATTGTTCACGGCCAGCTTCATCTTTTCGTGGTCGCCTTGGTAGGTCGCGGCGATCAATTCGTCTATCTTGCCATTGGAGACCTGGCTGAGAATGCGATTGCCTTCGCCGATGGGCAGCAGAATGGCGTCGAGCATGGCGTTGGTGCCGGCGACGATATCCGCATAAGCGCCTTTGAACTGCTCGGGCTTGCCGCGCTCACTGAGTTGGCCGGCTTTCGACGCATTGGTCAGGCGCGCTAATTCCTGGTGCAGACCTTGCAAACTGGCGACCACATTGACCAGGCTCTTGGCCATCACGTCGCGCTCGGAGCGCACGGCAACCTGTACTGACAGATCGCCTGCCGCAACCGCCTGCGCTGCGGCGGCCTGCCCTTGTATGGAATCAATCATGCGTTGCATGGTGCTTTTGAGACGACCGATCTCGTCGGTTGAATCAACACTGAGCTTGGCGCTCAGATCGCCTTCGGCAATGCCGTCAGCAGCCTTCATCACTTCACCCAATGCCCGCGTCAGGCTGCGGGAGAGGAAGTAGCCGATCGCCATGCCGGTCAGTACGGCAACAACGATCACGCTGACCATCAGCCACTTGGAGGTGTTGTAGAGCGCGGTAGTACTTTCCGACCTTTCCTTGGCATTCTCTTCCTTGAGCCTCGTCAGGTCGGTCAGCAGGTCGTCAAAGGTGCTCGTTTTGGCGCGCATGCGTTCGATATTCTCCTGCATCGCCACCGACGTAGTAGAAAGCTCTTCCTTGGCAAGCTGCTGTTCCAGCTTGTCCAATTCGAGTTTCCATTCGGCCTGAGCGGCATCCGCTTTCACCCAGGTCGCCTTCCCCTTCTCAGAATAGAACAGGGGCCTCGCTTTGGTGAGGTTCCCTTCCATCAAGGCATAGTCCTTGCGGATGTCCTCGATCGCTTTGCGCCGGCTCTCGGGCTTGGTGGAGATTAGCGCCTGCCGCCAGTCCCGGGCGATAGACATGAGATTGATGTTGGCTTCCTTGATGAAGGAGAGCCCCAACAATTCCTTTTCATATATACGATCCGCGCCGTCATTGATGCGACTCATATTGCTGATGCCGATGCCGCCAACGATGGCGGAAAAGATTGCCACCACGACAAAGCCCAATATCAGCTTGAGCCCTATACTCATATTTTTCATGTCCGCTTGCTCCGAGAAAAGTTGTTCATCAATCCGGCGAAGACCGTCGGACACCACGCTGCCAAAAACCTAGACCTGCCTCTTTCGAGATTCAGAGGACTTCGTATTCGATTAATCTGCATTGCTCATCTCCGCTGCACGAACCCGGCGCAGCTGCCGACCGTCGCTACGCACTACGCGGCGCACCAGGCCGGGCACATCGAGTATCAAGGCGACATTGCCGTTGCCGAGTATGGTGAAGCCGCTGATGCCATCTAGGCCGTTGAACACCGCGCCGAGCGGACGGATGACCGTCTGGAATTCGCCCAGCAGGTTATCGACTACCAAGCCAGTGCGATGGCCCGCGTATTGCACCACCACCACATTCTCTCGTTGGACGGGATGCAACAGAAAAGCCAATTCAGGGTCTTTGGCCAATGCCGCCGCGCCTTCCTTGGTCAATATCGCCGACGACCCTGCGCCGCCTGCCATGCTGTTGCGCATGCTGTTGCCCACGCTGTTATCCATACCGTTGCCGAAGGCGCGCAAATCGAAATCGCTTTCGGTATCGACCACGGTGTTGCTGACAGCGGGAATGTCGAAGAGGTCCTTGAGGCGTATGAAAGGCAGCACCTCACCGCGCAGGTTGAGATGGTCGCGGCCCTGTGAATCAGCCGTTTCCTGTTGGGTCAGTTCGACACATTCCACCACCATGGCGAGCGGCACGACAAAGGTCGACGCGTTCACGCCGACGAGGAAGCCGTCGATGATCGCTAACGTCAACGGCAGGCGTATGCGCATGGTGGTGCCCACGCCTTCGGTGCTGTCGATCTCGACACTGCCGCGCAGGGCGGCGATATTCCGCCGCACCACATCCATGCCGACGCCGCGGCCGGAGAGATTGCTGACCTGGTCCACGGTGGTAAAGCCGGGCTCGAAGATGAGGTTGCAGATTTCCTGATCCGAGATGGCCTGATCGGCATTGACCAGCCCTTGGGCCACGGCCTTCTGAAGTATGCGCGCACGGTCCAGACCGCCGCCGTCATCGGAGACTTCGATGACGATACTGCCGGAGTCGTGATAGGCGTTGAGGCGCACCGTGCCCTGCGCCGGCTTGCCGCGCGCCAGGCGTACTTCGGTCGGCTCGATGCCATGATCCATAGAGTTGCGCACCAGGTGCGTCAATGGATCGCCGATTTTTTCAACGACCGTTTTATCCAGATCGGTTTCGGCGCCGCTGATCTCCAACTGTATGTCCTTGCCCAGATCAGCGCTGACGTCGCGCACCACGCGCTGGAAGCGGTTGAAGGTGGCGCCGATCTGCACCATGCGCAGCGTCAATGCCGAATCGCGCACTTCTTCTACCAGTCGCGATAGACGCGCGGCCGCTTCGAGCAACTCCGGTATGGCGACGCGCTGCGCAATCAGCCCCGTGCCCGCGCTGGCAATAATGAGTTCGCCGATGAGATTGATATGCTCGTCGAGCTTGTCGGCGTTGACGCGAATCAGGCCCGAATCGCTGTTCTTGTGCTCCTTGATCTGCTTCTGTTTATCCAGCGCCGCTTCAACGACCTGCGCCCGAACGAGATTCTGGGCTACCAGAATTTCGCCTATTGGCCGGCCGGGCTCTTCACCCAACAAGGCCTGTCGATTAAGCGCGGCATCGAGCTCTGCCTGGGTCAGGGTGCCGCAGCGCACGAGGATTTCGCCGAGACGCAGGTCTTCTTGCGGCATGCCTTCAATTAAGCGCTCGTAGTCGCTGATCCGGCTATGCGGCGGCAGTATGCTGATCTGCGAATCATCACGCACGAAATCGAAGGCACCTTCGATCAGGGCCTTGTCGGCATCGCTGCGATAACTGATCTCGAAACCGAGATAGCAGGTTTCATGGTCTAGCGCCGAAAGCGGCGGCACATCGTCCACCAAGGTCACCATGCGGACTATCTCGCCGAACGTGGTGAGGTAGCGGATAAAGGCCAAGGGGTCCATCCCGTTGCGCAATACGCCTTCACCAAAGCGCAGCGACAGATGCCAGTTGTCGGTATCCACGCAGCCAGGCAGGGCATCTTCGGCTGCCGTTTGCTCCCTGCGGGAAGTTGCTCCGGGCGCAACGTCTGACGACGATGCGGCAGGCGCCGCATCTCCCAGATAGCCACGCAAGCTGACCACCAGTCGCTCGATGGCGGCCTGGGTATCTGCGCTGGGCTCGGTATTTTCTGCGACGTGGTCCACCAGCACACCCAGCTCGTCGCGCACAGCGAGGAAGATGGCGACCAGCTCGGAACTTATTTCGAGTTTGTCGCTGCGCACCAGATCGAGCACGCTTTCCGCCACATGCGTAAAGGCCACCACATGATCAAGGCCAAACAAACCGGCGGAACCCTTGATGGTGTGAGCGGCGCGGAAGATGGCATTGATGGTGTCCGCGTCATGCGGCGCATGCTCGATGCGCAGCAACGCGGCTTCCATTGCTTCCAGCAGTTCTCGCGCTTCGATAATGAAGGTTTGAAGGGCGTCGTCCAGATTCATGGTTTATTCCTCACGAAACGTCGTGGTATGGCGCGTCCCGTCTCGACGTGTCCAAGGACTAAGTACAAGGGCCTGAACAAGTTCAGCCTGAACGGGGCCGGTCATAATCTTGGTTAGCTTCACGTGCATCACTCGGCGGCTTGCGCCGACTCTGAGAAGTAGGCGGCGAGACCACAAAGGTTCAGCAGTTCGGTTACGGAGGCGCTGACGGCAACCAGGCGCAATGGTTTGTTGAGCAGGGTCGCTTCTCTTTTGGTGGCGATCAGCACTTGGAGGCCGGCGCTATCGACCTCACCGACGGCGGAAAGATCGAGGTCCAGCGTCGCTGCCTGGCCAAGCGACTTGAGCAGGCGATCGCGCAAAGCTTCTGCCGTGAATATGTTCAGATCACTGTCGATTTTGACGCGGGCGATGGCGGTCTTTTTTCTCATTTGCGGATCCTCGTAACGGTCCTCGTAATAATCATGGCAGCACTAATTTTGAAACTGCGGCCAGCATCTGAGCCGGCTGAAAGGGCTTGATCACCCAGGCTTTGGCGCCCGCAGCCTGACCCTCGCGCTTTTTGTCTTCGGCGGCTTCGGTGGTCAGCATGATGACTGGCGTGTACTTGTAGGCTGGCAGCGCCTTCGCAGCTTTGACGAAACCAATGCCATCCAGGTTGGGCATATTGACGTCACTGATAATGAGATGCAGCTTGCGGCCGTCCAGTTTGGCGAGTGCGTCCTTGCCGTCGCACGCTTCGACGACTTCGTAGCCGGCGCTCTTCAGCGCGATGCTGACTACCTGACGCAGCGAAGCGGAGTCGTCAACGATCATGATGCTTTTCGCCATGTCGGTCTCACGCATCAGAAAAAAGTGATTGCCGTGCTGGCGGCCGCTTTGGCCTTGCCGCCTTTGTGCACGACGTGTTGCTCTGGCACGGTGTAGACATGCGACAGATCATCGAGCCAGATGCTTGCATCGATGGAGTCGGCGCCACCGCCGCCGGCGATGCGCCGTTCCTGACTGGCAATGTGTTCCTTGAGCTTGCTCATATCGTCGCGCACATGACCCAGCACCTGGCTGATTCGGTCCTGGAATTGCAGCGCAACCAGCACTTCGGCAATTTCGTCGCCGAGGGCGTGGTTCTCCTGGCATAACACCTCAGAGCTATTCACCAAACCCTGCACTGCGTTGTGCACACGTTCGACCACCTGCTCAATGACGGTCTCTGATTTGACGACCATCTCCAGATCCTGCTGAGCGTATTGGCTGGATATCTGCAAGGTGACGGCAATCGCCTTGTTCACCGTTTCCACCGTTTCGCTGATCTTCTTGCCGGTTTCGCCTGACAGGTTGGAAAGCTCCCGCACTTCATCGGCGACCACAGCAAAGCCGCGCCCCACTTCGCCGGCGCGCGCGGCCTCGATGGCGGCATTGAGCGCCAGCAGATTGGTCTGTTTGGCGATGTCGCCCACATCTTTGGCCATTCGCTTGAGTGCATCGGTGAACAAAGACAGGGAGGTGACTTCCTTGAGCATGGATTCTTTCATCGCCAATGCGGAGCGCAGCGTGACGATGATGGAATTGAGGTCCGTCGCATTTTCACCAAGCAGCGCAATCAAGGCGCTACCGGACTTTTCGCGTGTCGACGAGATGGTATTGGCGAGGCGATCATTGATGCTGGCAAAGCGGTTGGCCAAGGCGGTAACGGAGTCTTCGGTATGGGCGCGGGTCAGTTCGATCTGGCCTGACCAGACCGGCAACACGTTCGTACAAAGCTTGTCGAGCCCGCGGATGCCGACCGGATTTTTCTGACGGTCCTGCTGCGCGGCTTCTGTCTGTCTGGCTTGCAGCTTGCGCAGTTCGGCGTGCCAGCGCGATGCCAGCCAATAGGCGAGGCCCATATGGGCAAGCAGGAGAGAAGCCGCGAGAGAAATGGTGAGCAACAGGGACTGAATGCTGCCGGCCAGCATCACCGCGCCAGCCGCAAGAAATGCGATCACCAGCAAAGGCGCATACAACCACCGAGGTGCGGGTAGCATGCTCACGGATGGGGAGCAGCGACATATTGCGATGTCTGCTCGTGATGGGGCGCGATTACGTTCGCGGGTTCTAGGCTCATTATGTTTGCCGGTCAATCGGGGGCCAAAGGAATCAGCGTGTATTAGGCTGATGCGATCCGCCCCGTTGGGCGCCTGAGTACTGCGGATTCAAAATGAAAACGCGCTCAAATCCGATCCATGAATCGGACACCATGGACCTAGCTAACGGCATTGCCCAGCGCGACTGAAGCACTACCGCACAGACTATTTGATCTGGATCAATACCAGCAGGTTCCTCATCCGGGTATACCCTGCCGAGTATCGGTGGCCTTGCCGGGAAGCCAGGCTGATGCTTCGTATCACGAGAAGTATCCATGCACAACCAGCCGGCTCGCTCGCTGCTCGCGCAGCCTCTTCGTAGGATGGGTGGCGGTGCACGCGCCGTAACCCATCATTCGACCATCGCTGATGGGTTACCCAAAACGTAAATGAGGCTCCACCCATCCTACGACGCGGCCTGCCGGTGGACGCAGCGTCCGCCTATGGCCAGCGTCGAAATAGGCAGCGGACCGGGTTGGGGTGGTTCTACAGGCGGAAATAGAACGTAGCGCCCTGACCCACTGCGGCATTGGCCCAGATGCGTCCGCCGTGACGACGCACAACACGGTCGACGAGCGCAAGGCCAACACCCGTGCCCTCATACTCGTCGGTGGGGTGCAGGCGTTCGAACTGCTTGAAGAGTTTTTGCGCAAAGGCAGGATCGAAGCCTATGCCGTTGTCGCGCACGAAATAGGTCGCCTCGCCGTCGCACAGGTCCATGCCAATTTCGATACGCGCGCTTGGCCGCTTGGACGTAAACTTCCAGGCATTGCCCAGCAGATTGTCGAGCGCGATACGCAGCAGGCCGTGATCGCCGTTGGCCCGCATGTTGGGTGCAATGACAAACTCCGCCTGACGCGATGGCTCGGCGCTCTTGAGTCCCTCCGCCACCTCCTGCGCCAACTCACTGAAGTCAAACTGCGCCCTCTCCACTGGCGCGCGGCTCACGCGCGTGAGCGTGGAAAGATCGTCGATGAGAGTGCCCATGCGCTCGGTGCCGACGCGTATTCGTTCCAGATAGCCGCGGGCGGCGGTATCCAACTTATCGGCATAGTCCTCGACGAGTATGCTGGCAAAGCCATTGATGCCACGCAGCGGCGAGCGCAAGTCGTGGGCCACCGAATAGGCGAAGGATTCCAGACCCTTGTAGGCCTCTTCCAGCTCGCGGGTGCGTTCGACGACGCGGGTCTCCAGCTCGTTGTTGAGCTTTAATACTTCTGCCTCTGCCACCTTGCGATCAGTGATGTCATGGACAATGGAAAACAGTAGCGGCTGGCCATTGACGTTGATCGGCGTGGCGTGGACTTCCACGGTACGGATACGACCATCGCCGAGACGATGGGCGAAGACAAAGTGGTTGCGCCTTTCGTTCGCCGCCGCCTGCCGCTCTGCCGCCACCTGATCGGCCGGGAGCTGATTGATCTCCTGGATAGTGATTGTTCGCAAAGTCTCGCGCGGATAGCCATAGAACTCAGCGGCCGCATCATTCGCTTCGACGATGGCGCCACTCTCCGGTTCGAGCAGCAGCATCACCGCTTTGTTACGCTGGAAAACACTGCGGAAGCGTTGTTCGCTGGCGCGTAGCGCTGCCTCGGCTTGCTGGCGCTCGGTGATATCCTCAATCATGCCGAAGATACCGATCACTTCCCCTGCCGTATTGCGATCCGGCACGTAGCGCAGCAAGCGCGTGCCTTGTGTGCCATCGGCACGCCGGTAGCTGCGTTCAAACTGCACTTCCTCGCCAGCCAAGGCGCGCTCGATATACGGTGCGACCACCGCGTAACCACGTTCGCCCAACACCTCACGCAAGCTTCGCCCCAGCGGGAGCGACTGACTCTCCTCCAAGGCGAAAAAACGACGATTACCAAACGTGATGCGCCCTTCACAATCGGCATGCCCCACCGCCAGCGGCAAAGACTCGAAAAAGACGTGCAGGCGCTACTCATCGTGTCGCCTCGCCGCTTCCAACTGCGTGCGCTCGGTGACCAGTCGATTGAAATTCCGGATCAGGCCACCGATCTCGTCGGCCCGCGTCACCGGCAACGGCGCAAAAGGCTCCTTGCCTTCGGTCATGCGCCGCATTGACTCGCTGGCTTGCGTCAGCGGCGTCAATTGGCGACCGAGCAAGATGCGCAGGATGAACGCGATGAGCAGCGACAGCAACAGCGCCGCCAAATAGATTTGCCGCTTCAAGGTGCCTATAGGCGCAAAAGTTTCTTCGGTAGTGATGCCGGCGATAACGATCCAGCCTGTCGACTTCATGTTGCGCGAGGCCGTCAACACTTCCACGCCCAATGAATTTGTGGTGACGCCAACGCCCTCGTAGCTCTCGTCAATACGTCTATCCAGTAGCGGATTGACGCCTTTGGGTGGCAAGGCTTGCAGAATACGATTCATGTCACTGGCTGAAACAAACAACTTGTCCCTGGGCGAGACCACCACGAAATAGCCGGTTTTACCCAGCATGGTGTGCTCCAGGTTACCAAACAGGTTTGGGTCGGAGGGGTAAGCCGCAGCCACCAGCGCTCCGGCAGGCGTGCCAGCCGCGTCGTACACAGGCACCGCCAGCGAAATCACCGGTTGTTTGGAGAAACGCCCGACCACCGGCGCGCTGACCGCTTGGCGGCGACCACTCAGGATATCCTTGAAATAATCTCGATCCCCGATGTAACCGCCGACGCGTCCCGCCAAGGGCGGATAGTCGGCGATGTTGCTGCCGGCTTTGTCGGTCACGAAAACCCCG
>Ga0335397_10000335_pt1 | contig 58868 bp, 53 predicted proteins | sample MAT04_FD_205740 | JGI IMG/M metagenome (GOLD analysis project Ga0335397, IMG submission 205740) | Freshwater microbial communities from Lake Fryxell liftoff mats and glacier meltwater in Antarctica - MAT-04 (spades assembly) (version 2) ...
GGGGATGGACATGGTTTGGCTTTTTGTTTGGAAACTTGAGCATCCCATGCCATGCCCCTCTCTGTCACCTCTGTCTCAGTGAGACTCCCGGTATATCTACTGTTCAAGACTTTTCTGCACCACTAAGCTGATGATGATTGGTTTTAAGGGATAACTAGACCATTGCTGTTGCTGCTCGACCACAAAGGGTCGAATCGTAAATTTTGGAGGAATGCCGTCTTCAACATCAATTCGCAAAAAAGTGTGCGGGTTATGAACTTGTGTGCCCTGTTTTCGTCGTCCAATAAACAGATGAGATTGAGCAACAGCCCGGATATGACGGGCACCTCCATGCTCACTAATTTCCATCAGTTGGGAGTCGCCCTGACGTTGACGACGTAAGCTGACTCCGCTGCCACCACAAACAATCCAGTCCAGATGGCGATCGGCATAGCCCGTATCAAGAGTGCGGATATGTTCTAAACAATGAGCATGTCCACTTAAAATTAAATTAACGAGGGGTTGATTTTGGGGGAGAGGCGAGACTGCTTTAGCAACCCGATCAAAGACTCGACGCAAGTGATGCCGAACCGCCAAAACTTCAGGTTGATCAAAATGCAGAGATTCTGTCGTGTAAGGCGGATGATGCAAATAAATCACACGACCCCGGATATGCGAACAATGCCAGGAGTTAATTAACTGTTGTTGCAGCCATTCGAGTTGCTCAAGGTCAGTCTCCAACTGGTCTGAGGAAACTGTCTGGCGCTTGTTAAAGGTATTGGAGTCTAGCGCGAAGAAGTCGATTCCCCTATATTGAAACGTGTAGTAACGGTTGGGAAGCCGCGTAAATTTGCCAGGTTGATATCGGAGACATCGACCTGTTTCGGTCTGGGCGGTGTAGTGTTGTTGTAAATGTTGGTTTAGAGCAGCTAATGTTTGAGGCTGCTCTAAACAATCGAGAAATATCTTGGCATAAGCACTGCCTTGCCCAGAGCTTGCCCAGTTTGGGCTTAGCTTAATCCAACGTTGCAGTGGTTTTAACAGCGTGGTTAAAAATTTAGGAATGGGGGCGAGGTCGTAGTAATCATGATTACCGGGAACTGGAAAAAAAGGAGAACTGAATACTAGAGGAGAGTTACCGTTGGGTTGAGTTCCCCTGAGAAGCAGATCTCGGTAAGGGGTGATGAAGTGATTGAGATAAAATTCAGCGGCTCCCAGTGGGTAAGTCACGTCTCCGGTATGGAGGGTGAAGCGGCAAGTGTCTAAGTGAGGGAGGAGTGCTCTAGCAATTTCCCATTGAGGATTTTGCTGCGCCTCTAGACCTGCATCGGTGTCACCCAGCACGAGAAATGAAAAGTTTGGCTGTTGCGCCTGTTCGTCATCTAACTTAAGGCGAGTTTGATCAATGTTCTGTTGAGTAATGACGCGATCGCCCCAACGCACTTTCTGACCCATGACCTGCATCTTCTTGCTAGTAGATGGATCAGATAGAAAATTCACAGTCTCGTCTCCCTTATTGATGATGGGGTTCTATAGGGCGATCGCTCTATTCATCTTACTTAGTGCCCGACAGGAGAGATCTAGATCTGTTCGCTGAATATTGTTCACTTTGATATTTCTGATAGCTATAAGATTCAAACGAACGTTGGACATTATTCGCGACAATGCCTAAAACTGGAATCTGCGAGGGTTTTAGCCTCTCTAGTGCTTGGGTCAAAGCCGCCCGATCAGTTTGCCCGATTTTAACGACTAGAATCAAACCATCGGTATGGGGTGCTAGCAAACTCGCATCTGCCAAACCTAATAAAGGAGGTGCGTCATAAATGACCAGATCAAACGTTTGCTGAAACTTATCCATCATGCTCTGCATTTTTCGGGATGCAAACAACTTGGTGGGATCGGGGGGAATTTGACCTGCGGTGATGACGGTTAAACCGGGAATTGATTCGGGTCGATGCAGGACTTGAGAGATCTTTAAATCATTGGAGATCAGGTTACTCAAACCTAGGCCATTCGGAAGATTTAAGAGGTGATGCAGTTGGGGTTTACGCAAGTCGGCATCAATAAGTAACACTCTTTTCCCCATAGCAGCGGCTGTTTGAGCCAGATAGGTAGCCACAGTAGATTTACCATCTCCAGGCATAGCAGAACTAATAATTAGAGAACGAATGGGTTGATCGGAACTCAAAAGCTGGATATTGGTATGAATGACCCGGAGTGCCTCTAAGAAACCAGCATCGCCTAGATAACCAGGCTGACCTAAAACAGATCTCAGCGGAGAAGAGAAGCGGAGAAGTTTGGCAAACCAATTTGCAGATTGCACAAGAGTGTCGCTCTCTTCGGTTAACTCTTTAATGACTGGCAAACTACCAAGAACTGGTAATTTTGTTTTTGCCTTAAGATCTTCAACTGTGTAATACACATTATCTAGCTTTTCTAACAAGAGTGCTGCGCTGATACCCAGGAGACCACTAGCAAGTAGACCCAGAATCAAATTTCGTCCGATGTTAGGCGAGACTGGAAATTCAGGAAGTTGAGCAGCCTCAATAATCTGCCAGGGTATTTCAGTTTGGGCAGCTTGTACTTGAAGAGTTTGACGGTTGGAAATGAAACGATTCAACGCTTCTGTAGAAACTAGCAGCTCTCGTTGTAAGTCAGTGTATTTTCTACCTAAAGCTGGCAGTTGTCTGACCTGTTGATCGGCTTGCCCTCTTGCTTGTACAAGTGCCTGACTGCGAACTTCTAAAATTTGAATTTGAGTGGTTGCCTCAGCCAGTTTAATGCCCAGTATACGCTGAGCCTCTTGACGGAGTACAGGCAAGAGATTATCCCGATTTTCCTCTAAAACTCGAATGTTAATATTCCCTGGCTTAAAGCGGGTGAGTTCTGCAGAAATTTGCGTTTCCACTTCCCGCAATTCGCCAATCAGATTTTGATACACAGGCGCTTCATTGAGAGCAGCAACTGCCCCCGATTGACCTTGTAAGGTGTCAGAATAAGAGCGGGCTTTGGCAAGTTCTTGATCGATGACTAAGCGTTGCTGTTCAATATTATTTACGTTGCCTGTAATTTGTGTAGCCTGGCTGTCAGGATCAATAAAATCATTCTGTTGCCGAAACAGTTGCATTTGATCCTGGAGATCTTCTACGTCTTGCTTTAACCCTGGCAGTTGTTTGTCAATAAATCGAATCCCTTGGCGTAGATTTGTTTGGCGCTCGACTAGACTGTAATCTAGATAAGCTTTCGACAGAGTGTTGAGAATGATCTGGATTTCAGTAGGGCTATTGCCTTGAAACCGGACTTCTAGAATTTTGGTCTCACCAGGACGAACAATGGTAAGACTCTTCATCAAAGTATTGTAATCAATGCCAGGGTATCGATTCTGCAAGGATTTAACGACGCCGTTCATGAGTTCAGGGCTGCGTAGTATCTGGATTTGAGTTTCGTAGTCAAGGGCGGACTGACTCAGCTTATTGTCATTGGATAAAGCTCCAAGGGATGATGTCAGTTCAGACAGCTTATTGTCGGCATTGACAGGCTCAACTAAGAGACGAAACTGCCCCTCGTAAATAGGTTTTTGAGAAAAGGTGGATTGGACGACAAAGCCCATGACTAGCGTTGCAACTCCTGCGATCGCCCAAGTTCGTCGCCGCACTACAGATAGAAATTGCCGGAGATCCCATTCATCTTCCACCTGGTTCGCCCAAGGCAGAAGTTGGGCTGGTGGCGGCATAGCTGGTGAAGATCCGTTCGTGGGCGCTGGGGAATAGTGAGTAGTAGGAGATTCCATGCGTTTAGGTAGGGCTAATGGGATTGAATTATTACGGAAAGAACGTGCGGACTGGCGAGATCAGTTGCAGTAGAGGACCTAAAATCGTATTGATTTGATCACCCACGCGGGCAGCACCAGATCGTCTGGCAACGATGATATCGTTGTTCCACAGAATGGGATTTCGCTCCGGATCAATGCCTTCCCTAAGATCAACTTTTATCTCCTGCCGCGTAATCGTGCCGTTTGGATTGAGGCGAATGAGTTCTACCGTCTTAGTGGATCGGGTATTGAGTCCACCAGCGGCTAAAATTGCTTGGTTTAAAGTAGTATTCGCCGAAACTTGGACTGCTCCGGGTGTTTTTACTTCGCCCACGACGTTTACTTGAATGGCATCTGGCGAGAGATTGGCAGAGGCCAATTGTGTCGCTTCTGCGGGGGTTGTATTTTCGGCAAGGGGAATAACAATCGTATCGCCTTGCTGGAGAACTAGATTTTGACTGGAGTCGCCTGCCTGCAACAATTTCCAAAAATCGACGTTAATTAATTGCTCTGCCCCGCTCCGTGTCATGCGACGGACTTGCACTTGACGCAAATTAGCTGAAGGCTTCACCCCACCCGCGACTTGAATGGCTTGGGTGACTCTAGGGCGATCGGTGTTGTTTTCGGCGGCGTTAGATCCTATTTTGTAGGCTCCGGGGCGAAACACTTCTCCGACAATTGCCACATCTAAAGTTTGACCTGGGCTGGCAAGGTTAGAGTCTGCCAACTGGGCAGTTTCTGCAATGTTCACTTCTGTAGCAGCAGAAATCATCACCGTGTCGCCATCTCGCAAAGCTAAGTTCTGGCTCAGATCGCCATTTTTGACGAGTTCCCACAGATTGACCACAATGTTTCTAGAGGAACCCATTTGTTGACGGCGAACCACAACTTGATGGAGATTGGCGGCTTGGGTCGCACCACCCGCAGCCTGAATGGCCTGGGCAAGACTGGGGAACTGAGCATCGGCGGTGAGGGACAAGGTATAAGATCCGGGCTGCTGCACTTCTCCCGATATGGCAATTTGCAGCGGGCGGGGCTTAACCAAAATCAGGGTAACCACAGCGTAACGAAGTTCTGGCTCATAGCGAGCGGCGATCGCGGCTTCTGCGGCTGGCAACGTCATCCCTTTAATAGAAACTTTGCCAACTAAAGGTAGGTTGACCGAGCCATCTGCTAGAACTTGCTGTGCACCACTGTATTCTGGAACATTAAATAGATTAATTTGAATCTGATCACCCGCTCCTAAAGCATAGTTTTCATCAATGCTTTCCCCTGCCAATGCTTCAACGGGTATTGCTGGAGCAGGAATAGCGTTTCTAGGAGGGGCGGTGATATTAGGCGTTGGCAGTGCCTGGGGAACAACTTCAGTAGACGGTGGCAATGTTTGGGGCGCAACCTCCATCTGAGCCATCGTTGCGGGGCGATCTGCAAGAGCCGGGACAAGGGTTGGAACGGATAAGTTGGGGGCTGCTACCGAAGCTGCTCGGAACTGTGCCTGTGACGATCTAGCACCCGATGATTGAAATCCTAATGACTGTGCCACGATCCGAGCAATGGGTAATCTTGCTGCATTGGGAATTGGAAGGCGTTCAGGCGTAACTGAATTTTGCACTAGAGCAGCAGGCTTTGTCTCTAGTGTTCGAGGAAGCAACTGAGTCGCTGCTGCTGTTGGTTTTATCGTTGGGCTGAACCTTGGACTTGCCAGTACATCTGGATTGGCGATCGCCTGAGCTTTTTTTAATATTGTCACTGAGTCAGATGAGGCAGCTGCTTCCAATAGCGGCTCAGAATCGGTATCGGAATCTGGAATAGATTGGCGACCGAATTCATAAGCAGCCAAGAAGCTAGGCGGGGCAAATGCGATCACCGAAAGGGGAAAAACAGCTAAGACGCGCATTAGTAAATATTCTTTATTTGCAAAATGGACACATTGTATCTCAGTACATTGATCCACTGATATGGATAGTAGAGCACCCTTTTCGACCGGAAGACGTTAGTTTATATACGCCTAGATTGATAAATACTGAATTTAAGTGTAATGATGACTGCGGGCTAACACAACTAATATATCGCCCTAACAACCTCGCTCCTAAAATCTAGTTAGGAACGAAGACTTAAACTAGGCTATACCTTATTGCAAGCCTTCAAACAGATTGTCTACGTCCTTAACTAAGGGATCTGCATTGAAATAAAGTCCCAATGGGATACGTTAGCTTTCTAGCCCCCTAAATCCCCCAATTCTGGGGGACTTTGAAAGGCTCGGAAGTCCCCCAGAATTGGGGGATTTAGGGGGCGGATCGGGACGTTATTTCATTGCTACTCCCTAACCTGTTAAATGAGCTTTGAGGATTTCTCTGGTAGAACCTGACAATGAAGGAACCTGTAGATTTTCCGTAGATGACCACTCAGTTGTATGGTAAAGGCAAGAATTACGAAAACCCCAATGTGTGAAACTTCATCAAAAGTTAACTACTTTGACGTGTCTTCTATATCGATACTGCGGACAGTTTTAAAGCACTAACGGTAGGAGGCAGGTTTCAGGCTTCGATGTACACCCAAATGTAACGGTAGAATGCGGGTTTCAGGCTCTGCTACAAAAACTGTTCGGTTTATTACTATATGCTACATCTGATTTAGTGATTTGGGGATTAATTTCAATGTGCAGTTTAACATTGAGCTAAAGCTTAGTAGTCCTGAGCAGGGTCACGGAATCTGCTGATTTTTCAACTGCACTTTCATTGCTAGAAGCGAGAATAATCTGCGCCCTGTATGGATTTCAACCTATACTTTGGTAGCACTTACTTGCTCGTCTCTTTCCCATACGAAGCAGGCGATCGCTGTCGGGCATTTATCCAGAAACGATTTAGGAAATTCGAGTCAGACTGTTAAAGTCCCTTCAATGAATGCATTAGCGTGAACTCATTCTATTATTTTGCAATCGGTTGAATTTAGTTCTTCTGTCTCCACTTTTTATGGAGATTGGGCATCAATTTGTGAATCACTCTTCCATCAATCTCTGCCTGCGTATAAAGTTCTTATTTATACACCTGAGCCGAACAAAAATCACTAATATTACCGGATAAATGCCGGATGAATCTGATTTCTAGTTTGATAGGCTCACCTTTTAATACCTGGAAAATTCTTTAAAAAGTCGTTTTCATCTCTAAATTGATGAGTTTGGAAGTAGAAAAAGGCCATAGGACATAAAATTTGAGTAAAGCTATGTTCTGACTATTTCTATCTTGCTATACTATTCTCTTAACGAGCGGTCTTGCGACTTGGCTAAGTTAAAAATTTCAGGGAAAGAATTTCATTTAAGCATTTGCCGTCACGATATAGCGAATTGTTTGGAACCTTGGCTCAAGTAGAGAGATGGTGAGTAGTTCCAGGATGCCTTGAACGTCATATTCATAAGGTGCACACCGTGAAGGCTAAAGCATTAAGCACTTTAGCAACTTCACTTTGACAGGGCTTGTTGATCCATTGCAGTTATTAGGAAATTGGCAGGTCATTGAGACTTGAGCCGATGGATTGAACTGTCTAATGAATCTCTTTACCCAGTAACTAGAGAAAGATCGCAGTTATTAAGCGAACATCTGCTGAGACAGTTTAGTAGCCATCCATGTATCTAGATGGGTAGACTTTGCGGCGTTGCTGAACCCAGGGGGGATTTGCCCTCATCCCCAACCCTTCTCCTTGGGGAGAAGGGAACTAGAATTCCTGTTCCCTCTCCCAAAAGGAGAGGGCTAGGGTGAGGGCAGCTTTTGCGATTCATCCTGCAATTCAGCAACGCCGATTTTGCTTGTTTAGGTGCATTCGTACAGCGACTGCTTCAAAGATTTCTAGTTGCCTGTTGCAGAGGTTAGGTCAGTCAATAAAGTCTGTTGACTAACAAGAGTTGTACCCGCTCATTTAGGACGCAGGCCCCAATTCAAACAATATATTCCGGTTGATATGCTCACTTGGTAGGAGTTGAAATTATGGTTCTTAATCAGCAACCACACTCATCAGCAAACGTTGTTTCGGAAGACTTTACAGAGCATTACCGTACACAGACTATTGAACAAACCATGTGTTTGTCAGTAATTACTCAATTTTTTCCACCTGATTATGCAGCAACGGGGCAGTTAGTTGAGGAACTTGTCAATCAGTTCAGACTATCTGACATTGATGTGAAGGTGTTCACAGGGCAACCTGGATACGCATTTCACTCAAGTTCTGCTCCTTTGTATGAACGCATGGGATCGCTCCAAATTAAGCGATCGCGTGCTGCCCAGTTTTGGCCCAAGCAAGTCCGAGGTAAGGCCATTAACGGAGTTCTTTTTACGGTTCGAGCTGCATTGCACCTCTTGAAGAATTGTCGTCATCGTAACCTCCTAGTCGTGACAACCGCTCCGCCATTTTTACCCATCTTAGGGTACTTTAATCATCTGCTGTTTAAAGTTCCCTACGTCTGCGTTCTATATGATCTCTATCCTGATATTGCTATTGAATTGGGCGTACTTTCTAACCGTCATTGGCTAGCACGTTTTTGGCAAGGCATGAATGAGCGCATTTGGCGAAATGCCCGAGGTCTTATTGTTTTGAGTCCTGACATGAAACAGCGGATTGTTGGGCATTGCCCAGCAGTAGCCGACAAGATTTCGGTGATTCATAGTTGGGCAGATTCAGACTGGATTACGCCAATGCCCAAGGAGAAAAACTGGTTTGCCTTACGATATGACGCAGTTCAGCCCTTTACCATTCTCTATTCTGGCAATATGGGACGCTGCCACGACATGGAGACCATTCTAGAAACTGCTAAGTTGCTGCGGAATCAACCTGTTCAATTTATGTGTGTGGGCAATGGTGCAAAGCGCAGAGAGTTAATGGAGCAAGTACAAGAATTAGGGTTGAAGAATTTTTTATTTTTACCCTATCAAGACCGGGAAGTATTGCCCTATTCTTTGACGGCGTGCGATGTGTCGCTGGTTAGCGTCAGTGAGGGTGTAGAGAGTTTAGTTGCACCCAGCAAACTCTATCCAGCCATGTCTACGGGACGACCTGTAACGGTTATCTGTCCCTCTAATTCTTATCTGAATCAGCTTATCGCTGATGCCCAATGTGGCAAAACATTTAGGAATGGAGATGCAAAAGGACTAGCTGCGTTTATCCAGGAACTGATGGGCGATCGCGTTTTGGCAGAACGAATGGGCATGTTAGGACGGCGCTATCTAAAGAATAACTTTACACCTAAGATTATTGCTCAGCAGTATTTGGCGGTGTTACGGCAAGCCATGTTGCAATCAACCCGTGATTTCAAGTTGTTAATCACGCGAAAATAAGGGTTGCAGCTTTGTATCCTAGGCAACAGGATCTTGATATACAAAAGTATTAGATCTTCAACTGAACTGGATTTTGAAGGTTTAAAGAACACAGAATTTACAGTGGAATGAACTTCTGATGAATGAGTTTGAGATTAGATCTAGATGACGTAAACTGGTTACAGGTAAGAACGGAAGCGCGATTAGTTTTCGTCTTTTACTTAAAACCATCCTGATGGTTAACTCAAAGAGGTGTAATGTGTCACAGATAAACAATTGCGTTAAGCAATATCGAGGTTGAATGACTTTAGAATGACACTGTATACGTTGAAATTGTGAGTTTAATGTAGGGCTACAAAAATTAAATTAGAACTCAGTCTGGTATGACTTAGGAGTGGGCTTTGATGGTCTTAATGATCTCAGTCTCTCCACCGTAACCTTCTCCAAGTATTAATTGCTGTAACGGAGGTCGAATTGCAGAAAAGGTGTGACCGAAATCGGAAGCGCTCTAAACGACGCTTAATACATTGTCCCATCCATAATTGCTGTCTTGATAGCGTTAGTCCTAAATATACATTATTCACCGATCAGCCTGGTCAACTCCAGCAACGAGGTATATCGCGGCTGAATGCGTTGATGTTAGTAGCAAGTCAAACGACAGTGTCATTACAAGGAGAGTGGTTAGAAGCTTTTTGGTGTAATGAGTGTCAAGCAAATCAGTGGTACCATGTGCGCAAAGTGGGCAGCATTTACAACCTTTCAGTTGCACCCCCAGATTTATGGCAACAGGCAACTGGGGTGATTGATCCCCACGGTAACCCTTCGGTAGGCGAGTTTACGCGCAGGCAATCGCGGATGGTGGGGTTTAATGGGGTGAAGGATTTTCGGTTTATGGTTTAGCCGCAGCGATCGCAGGTGGGCTAAACTGAGAGCGAGGATGCTTTGCAAGATTGTTGTTTACCCTTGCCAACAATCTTGCTGAGGAAGCGTTAAAAGCGTACTTGACCTACCGCGCAATGTGATGTTCCTGCTGTGAGTCCTGCTCTCGATTCTTCCGATGCTTCTATTTCTTCTACGCCTGAAGGAATGGTGATCGCGGGTGAGGTAAAATTTAGAAGTAACTTGACCAGTGCGGTTCATGGTGGAGCAAAAATATATTGACTATTGGCGCGATCGCCAAATGAAGCAGAACCTTGAATCTGCGGAGTTGGCTCGGCAAGCCTGGATTGATGTCCAGAAGGTTGCTGAGTTGTTGAGCGCTAGGTTTGGAGCAACGAGAATTATTGTGTTTGGCTCTTTGGTGAGGAGCGAGTGCTTTGATGCTGAATCGGATATTGATATTGCTGTAGCAGGGATTACCCCCGCAGATTTTTTTACGGCGATGGCTGTTGCCAACGAGATCAGTCATCAATGGGTTGATCTGAAGCCGATGGAATCGCTTGATCCACATTTTCTTCAAAAAGTTTTAACGATGGGGAAAAGCATCAATGCGGCAGATCAAGGCGGTTGAGGTGAGGGCATTAGCAGCGGATATTTTGGCGGAGTTGGCAAAGATGCAGCAACTCGCAGTCCAAATTCAGTATGTTCAAATGGAGCTGGATAAGGCTCCGGAACGTGCCGATTTGCTATACGAGAATTTTGCGCTTAAGTTACATAATTTTTATACGGGGTGCGAGCGGATTTTTCAGTTAGTGGTGAGTGAGTTAAATGGCGGTGTGCCATCAGGCAATGATTGGCATCGGCGGTTATTAGACCGCATGAAAACAGAGCGGGAAGGACGACCTGCGGTGATATCGGTGGCTTTAGCTTTGAGGCTTCAAGAATATTTAGGCTTCCGTCATGTGGTTCGGAGTCTGTATGGATATGAGCTTGATCCCGATCGCATTGCAAAACTGGTGAGCCGTTATTCAGAGGTGTGGCTTCAGTATGAGCAGGAGGTGCAGGGCTTTGTGGTGTGGCTGGGAGAGTTGGCGACTAGCATGGAGCAGTAGGAGGGGCGACCCTTGCGGTATCTGCGAAGCACCCGCGCTTTTGGAGTTAGGGTTGTTGAGAGTCATGGCGATCGGCTGTGCCTCTTTTTTAGTGGCTGGGAAGCGGTGTTAAAGTAGTATGGAGCGTAGAGTTAGGATGTGATGATCTTTATCTCATTGGATGGTTGCAATGAAAGCATTGATTCGCCTTCAAATCGAGAAGTTTGAGGAACAGGGACAGGAATACTTTGTCGCTACAAGTGATGAGTTACAAGGCTTGGTTGCTCAAGGAGACACGCTGAAGGAGGTCGTAGCCATTGCTGAAGATGTTGCCCGAGTCTTACTTGAGTTAGAGGCAGAACAATCCAGTCTCGGATTAAAGCGAGAAGCGATGCCTCAAAACTTTGAATACCCCCTGATCATTGAGGTGTAATGGGTAGACTTGCAGGGTTTTCATATCAAGCTGTAACCGGAAAAATGCGCCGCCTAGGATTTGAGTTCTATCGTTCAGGCAAAGGGGATCACGAAGTCTGGTTGAACGCTACAACAGGCTTTAGAACAACTATTCCCCATCATCGTGAGATTCGGGAAGGAACTCTGCGCAGTATTCTAAAACAAGCCAACATTGAAATAGATGTATTTCTAGAAGCTTAAAAAAGGCATGGCGATCGGCTGTGCCTCTTTTTTGTGGGGTGGTTGGGGGTGGGGTAAACTTGAGGGGTCACATGTCCTGTGCAGTTTATGGAAGAATTAGAGGCTTACCGCCTGACTCTAAATCAGCGTCAGGCGATGGAACAAGTCAGTCAGATGCAGCGAGTGGCAAAAGCGACCGAAGTGGCGCGGCAGGCTGCTGCTTTACTGAGGGGGAAATTTAAGGCTGAACGTGTTGTAGTTTTTGGCTCTCTCGTTCATGGTCATTGGTTTTCACCGACCTCAGATATTGATCTGGCGGTTTGGGGATTGGATGCACTCACTCACTTAACGGCGGTTGCCCATCTCCAAGATCTGGAACCGGAGATCAAGGTTGATTTAGTGAGGATGGAGCGGTGTAAGCCTGAATTAGAGCAGGTGATTTTGCAGGAAGGGCGATCGCTATGAGGTCGGCTTATCTGGCGATCGCAGGGCGAATTCGTCGAGAGTTACAGGAGCTTGCTCAAGTCATAGAACGCACTGAACGCATCTGGCAGCAAGGTCTTTCCGGTAGGGAGAATAGTGAAGATGATTACTATGTTGATGCAGTTGCCCTAAATCTTCATGGCTTTTATGCTGGAATTGAACGGCTCCTAGAAATCATTGCGGAAGGGATCGATCGAACTAAACCATCGGGTGCTAACTGGCATCGAGATCTCTTGCACCAGTTAAGTGCGGAGATCCCCAGTATTAGACCTGCTGTATTAAGTTCTGAATGCCGAGGCTTGTTAGACCGCTATCGAGGCTTTCGGCATGTAGTCCGCAATGTTTACACGTTTAACCTTGATCCTGAGCAAATTGGCTTATTGATTCAGCATCTAAGACCTACAACAGATAGAGTTTCTCGGGAGTTGTTGATATTTGCCGATTTCTTAGAACAAGTTGCAAGCTCTGAGGAATAGACAAGGAGAACATTAAGGGGGCGATCGCGCTTTGTGGCTATCCTTCACGGGTGATTCTTTTTAGGGCTGTTGAGAGGCATGGCGATCGGCTGTGCCTCTTTTTTGATAGGAAGTTTTCATGCCTCTATTAAGTCGCATAGCAAATCTAAAGTTTTTTACTTGAAAATACGATTCATGAAAGCACGAACTGCAAATTCTAAACCTGAGTTAATCATTGAAGCGGGGCGCGCTGAGAAACAGTACTGGCAAGACCTTTGGCGTTACCGAGAATTATTTTATTTCTTGGCGTGGCGCGATATTTTAGTGCGCTATAAGCAGACGGCGATCGCGCTGCACGGAGAATGGCTAGAAGCATTTTGGTGTAATGAGTGTCAAGCTAACCAGTGGTATCATGTGCGTAAAGTGGGCAGCATTTATAACCTTTCTGTTGCCCCTCCAGAACTATGGCAGCAGGCAAACGGGGTTGTTAATCCTCACGGTAATCCTTCGGTGGGTGAGTTTACGCGCAGGAATTCTCGGATGCTGGGGTTTAATGGAGTGAAGGATTTTGGGCGTTGCTGAATGAAAGTATGAATCCCTTCAAAGTCCCTTTCCTTCAGGAGAGGGATTTAGGGAGAGGTTTATCTAGCTGCGTTGCCGACTCAACCTAACCCCTAACCCCTAACCCCTTCCCTAAAAGGGCAGGGGAACTGGATTTTCATACTGCATCCAGCAACGCCTTATTTCAATCCTTCCAAAGCCCAAGATCTAAAATCCAAAATCGAGAGGAAGAGTTTTGGGCACTGAAGGATGTGTCGTTTGAGATTAAGCAGGGCGATCGCGACTGAGCTAATGGAGATGCTCCATCGGATAGCGGTTGGCATCGACGATAGCTACTTATAAAATCTGCACACTCATGTAGAGACTTTAATATGATTGATAACCTTTGTGTACTGATGAAGCTGTGAAAAACAAAAAGAAAGCTAGAAATTCGTCTGACCTATTGCAGGTACTTCGCGACCTTTATAGACATCTTAGTCAGCGGCGACGGTCGCAGCTCAAGGTAACTTTGGTGTTAATGTTGCTGACATCTTTGGCAGAAATGATCAGCTTGGGGGCAGTGGTACCGTTTCTAGCAGTGCTAGCGCAACCAACTGTACTTTGGAATGCAGAACCCGTACAACTAATCGCTCCCCTTTTAGGGTGGCAGCGCCCAGCTGATACCATTGCTCCTATCTGCTTTGCTTTTGCAGCAAGTGCTCTAACGGCAGGGGCAATTCGGGTGTTAGGACTATGGGCAAATACCCGAATTGCCAGTGCGATTGGCTCAGATTTAAGCAGTGAGGTCTATCGAAGGACTCTCTATCAGCCTTATGCAACACATGCCGCTCGCAATAGCAGTGAGTTGATCTCAACAATCACGAACCAAGTTGGGGCGACAGTGGAGGTTATTTATTCGCTCCTTCAGTTAGTCACTTGCAGCTTGGTTTTCGTTGGTCTGAGTATGATGCTGCTATTTATCAATGCTTCAGTGGCGCTGCTAGCCACAACTATATTTGGATTAGCTTACGGCCTTGTGATTGTGACGGCTCGGCGACGCTTGCGCCTTAATAGTATGCGTATAGTGACAGATCAACAGTCACTGCTGAAGGTACTTCAAGAAGGACTGGGAGGAATCCGCGATGTATTGCTGAGTGATAGTCAACCAGTTTATGTAAACCTGTATCAGTTAGCTGATCACCGTTTTCGTTTAGCTCGAGGTAGCAACAGCTTTCTCGGTGCGTATCCACGCTATGCCCTAGAGGCTTTGGGTATGGTTATTGTTTCAGGGATAGCTTGGGGAACAAATAGTAGTGGAGCCAGCCTGATGGGATTTCTACCAATGTTAGGAGCATTAGCATTGGGAGCGCAGCGTTTGTTGCCAACGTTTCAGCAAATCTATGGTACTTGGGCATCAGTATCGGGTAATCAGGAAGCTCTACGAGCAACACTTTCTTATTTGCGACAGCCAATTTCTGTGGCTGCTTTAGCTCCAGTATCTGAGCCACTGTCGTTTAGGCAAGAATTGCGGTTTGAGAAAGTTAGTTTTGCCTACTGTTCTGACCTTCCACTCGTGATTGAAGATCTAGAGCTGCGTATTCAACCAGGGGAGCGCATTGGTTTTGTGGGAGCGACGGGTAGTGGTAAGAGTACCTGTCTAGATCTGTTGATGGGACTACTAAGCCCGACTAAAGGCAGAATTACTGTGGATGGGGTAGAGTTGCAGGGGAGCGCGGTACGGGCATGGCAGCGGCAGATTGCCCATGTGCCCCAAAGTATTTACCTTGCAGATGCATCAATTGCTGAGAACATTGCTTTTGGGGTTCCAATCGCCGAGATTGATCAAGGACGAGTGCAGAAAGCAGCACAGCAGGCACAGATCGCTGATTTTATTGAATCGAAGCCAGCAGGCTACGATTCGTATGTCGGTGAGCGAGGAGTTCGGTTAAGCGGTGGACAGCGGCAGCGAATTGGTATTGCTCGAGCACTTTATAAGCAAGCGCAAGTGATGGTATTTGATGAGGCAACTAGTGCCCTGGATAACGAGACTGAATCGGCTGTGATGGAGACGATTGAAAGGCTTGATCGAAAGTTAACGATTTTGATGATTGCCCATCGTTTAAGTACGGTGGCTCATTGCGATCGAGTGATTGAGTTATCACTAGGAAAAGTTTTGCGAGAAGGTTCGCCTCTAGTTCTAAATTTGCACTCATAGTTAAGTAGGTGAGCAGGATAATTTTCACAGCAACTCATCGTGGATTGGAATTTTCAGCCACTTTAATTAACCTTACATATAATCCACCATACCTTATGACTAACGCTTTTGAATTTGCAAATTATAGTTGGCTCGGTAAGCGTATTGACCCTATTGCAGAACCTTGGTATAGATTTGGGCGGGTTTTGTCACTGATTGAAAACCATATTCCCACTCCAATCCAAGGAAAATGGCTGGATGCCGGATGCCAAATTGGTCAGTTCCTCAAATTGGTCGAAGCTAAATATGGAGTGGCTCCTACAGGTATTGACGATTTTAACGAGGAAAACGTCGTAGAAGTTTGTCGTAAGTATATGAAACTGGAAATAACACAGCCATGTGAGGTACTTGACGATTCCTGGCGATATTTTTCACGACGTATCGATCAAACGGGTTTTGACCTTGACGAGAAATTTGATTTCATCTCCGCATTTGAGATAATCGAACATATGGTCGATACCGATGCTTTCATCAAAGAATGTCGAAATCATCTAAATTTTGGCGGCTATTTAATTGTAACTACACCAAATATCAATAGCCTGAGAAATCGAATTCAAGTTCCGATCGGTATTTACCCTAGTGGAATGGAATATCGAACCATTGTGCATCATGTACGTTTGTATAACCCTTCAGCCTTGAAGTCACATGTGGAAGAGTATGGGTTTAAGCTTGTTGCGATATCAGGTATTAATTTCTTTCCCGCAAAACTTCTTAACTATCCACTCTTTAGAAAAATTGACCCTTATTTTTGTAATGCTTATCCGTCTCTTTGCGGCGGTATAATTGCAATCTTTGTTGCTTGTTAACTAATTCAACATTTGTGATTGGAGTACATTATGATTGAAGTAATTTATGATGGGAATCTGGGTAACAATCTATTTCAGTATTGCTTCGCTAGAATTTTAGCGGAAACATTAGGCTATCGATTGGTCGCGAGACCTATACCTGGGTTTCCCAGAACTTATGATGTTGTCGATGGGGCTTATTACCCTGATGCTGAGATGATTATTTTGCGCGGGCAAAAGCCAAATCTTAGTTTTTTGAATGAAGCAAAACCCGAATATTACATTTTACTCACGGGCTATTTTCAGCGATACGAATACTATCAAAGTTATAGTAAAATTATTAAACAATGGCTAACTACAGACAAAGAACTGAGTAACATGTCTGTTGATGAATATGATGTTGTAGTAGGTATCCGAAGAGGTAGGGACTATATTCCAAGACATGGTTTGCCAATTTCGTATTACGAAAATGCTTTGTCATTGCTTAAACCTAACCGAGTTTTTATATGCACAGACGTTCCCTCAGATCCTTTCGTAAAACACTTACAAAGACGTTACAATGCCACGATCAGATCTCCGGGTGCACTAGATAATCTATTATTTATTAAGGAATTTGATAAAATTATTATTTCAAATAGTACATTCCTGTGGTGGGCGGCATTTTTGTCCGATGCTACTAAGATCATTTTTCCAAGACCAGCAAATGGCTATTGGTCACATAACGATATTCTGAGTAAGAATATGGCTCTTGAGGTAGATGAGTCGCGATATATTTATCTAGAATGTGAACAATATCGAAGCGAATTTTTCGCAGAACAACTCGCAAATCTTACTGACAAATTAAATGCTGAACTCAGGCGCGGGCTGAAAAAATCCCTGCCATTTTCCAGGTCTAGATCACAGCCATGTGATATTGATAACCGATATATTTTTTCCGAAGATTTTGATGGTGAGTAGCAGTGAAAGTGAGTACCAAATAATGAGGTTTTATGAAAGAACTCTACGATTTAAAGATGTCGAATTACTTTTCGAGTGCGCGATATGAAATTTTGAATCTGTTGCCTCAATACAGTGAAAAAGTATTAGAAATCGGCTGTGGGACAGGTGCGACACTCGGATGGTTGAAGGAGATTGGTAGGTGTAAGGAAACTACCGGAATCGAACTGATGGACGATTATGCACAAATAGCTAAAATGAATGCAGATCGGATTATCACAGCAGATATTGAGGAAGACAATATTTCGTTCCCCGATGAATATTTTGACCTTATCCTTTGTCTTGATGTATTGGAACATCTAAAAGACCCTTGGCAAGTATTAGAATTTATTGTCAAAAACTGGTTGATACCTGGAGGTATTTTAGTCGTGAGCTTACCTAATATACGCTATCGTACTATTTTAATGGATTTGCTGATTCGCGGTCACTTTCAATATCAAGATATTGGAATTTTGGATCGGACACACTTACGTTTTTTTACAAAGCATAGCGCGATCTCACTAATTCAATCAGCAGGACTCGACAATTTGCAGGTGGAGCTTCATCCTTCTGCTGTCAAAGGAAAGATGGCTATTATAAATGCTCTTACGTTCGGTTTCTTTCGAGACACCTTTTCCTGGCAGATTATCCTTACAGGATCGAAGCCCCTGATGCATAAAGCAAGTCAGTGAGGTCACATTATGGAATTAATTTATCGGCAAGAAAAAGATCGATGGATAGCGGGAGATAGATATATTAGACGAGTCTTGCGACCCATCATCCATCGCAAAAGATCTAGATTGAGTGGAATGGAGATGGTCGTTAACAACTTTCGCAGAGGACTTGAATGCAAAGGGATAAGTTATCGATTCAACAGTATGCCCATGCTGATCAAGTCGTCGAGTAAAGTTATATCCTTTGGTCTAGGTTCCGATGGGGTTGTGGGTCTAAATCGCCATACCCCAGTAATTGCTGCCATTGGGTTTCCTTATCCTGAGGAATTCCCTGACTTATGCGAAAGGTACAACGTTAAGAAGTTCTTGCTGCATTCACAATGGGTCTTGAATTTTGTAAAATCGGCTAATCTGTATAACGAAGATATCTTGGATCTGTGGCAAGCTGGAATTGATACTAATGAGTGGAAGCCTAGCTTAAATAGAGAGATCAAGGAAACTGATGTTCTGCTGTATATCAAGGTTCATTGGGATAAAGAAGCGCGAGAAAAAGATTTAGTTGAACCAATCAAGTCTTTTCTCACTTTACACAACTTCTCCTTTGAGGAAATCCGGTATGGGCAATACACTACGTCGGATTACAAAGATAAATTAGCTCGATGCAAGACGATGATTTTTCTTTCAGCACATGAATCACAAGGTTTAGCCTGCCAGGAATGTATGTCCTTTGATGTACCCGTAATAGCGTGGGATCCTGGTTTCTGGTTGGATCCGGATCGATTGAAATATGGCAAGAAATTCGTTCCAGCAACTTCTGTACCGTTTTTTGACGAACGTTGTGGGGTGACTTTTCAAGACAGTGCTGATTTTGAGAATAAGTTTGTCTTCTTTTTCGATCAAGTTCAAGCTGAGAGATATTCCCCCCGTGAGTTTATAGTTGAAAACTTGTCTATTGAGAAATCAACCGAGCGAATGCTTGAAATTTATAATTCAATTTAACTGGGTACTCCTCAATATTCGCTCCCATAAAAATCTGAAATCTAAATTATCCGGAAATAATATTAGATGAAAAATAGTATTTCCAAAATCCTAATTCTCATTGGTGGTCATCTTTGCACCGCCCCCCGTCCACAAAAAGAAGCTGAGGCCATCGCCAAGACTGGTTATGCTGTCACAGTAAGTGGCTTTTGGTTTGACCATGAACTAATCGATCGAGACTTACTCCTTATTGCCAATAAACCCTACAAATTCGTCCCCATCCTTGATTTCCAGCCTGCTCATCGCCTAACCAACCTCAGTATCCGCACTCAAAGCCTCCTTGCAAAGTCAATCTACCGTCGGCTGGGAATCTTTTCTCCTGGCTTGTTGGGCTATGGCGCTTCAGCTATGCTCAAAGTTGCCAGACAAGCCAAAGCCGATCTGACGATCGTTCATTCAGAAGGTGGGTTATGGGTGGGAAATAAACTACTAGATGAAGGTTTTCAAGTAGGAGTGGATTTTGAAGACTGGTTTTCGGAAGATTTGCTCCTAGAAGCCCGAATCGATCGACCGATCGAGCAAATCAAACAGTTCGAGCAACGCTTGATCCAAACCTGTAAATATTGCATCACAACCTCCCATGCGATGGCTGAGGCGATGGCAGATACTTATAATGCTCCTCAGCCAACAGTCATCCATAACAGCTTCCCCTGGTCAGAACGAGAGCATCTCGATCGACAAATCAAAGATCGCCAAAATCTCAATATTCCTTCTCTACATTGGTTTTCTCAAACGATCGGACCTGGGCGCGGATTAGAAACTCTCTTTCAAGCTTTGTCTTTGGTCAATCAGCCAGCAGAGATCCATCTCAGGGGAAATTATTCAGAAAGTGCAAGGCAATGGTTAGAGCCATTAATTCCAGAAGGATGGCGCGAGCAAATTTTTATTCATCCCACTGTGCCAAATGCTGAGTTACTCTCACGTATTGCCGAACACGATATTGGATTAGCCTTAGAGTCATCGGATATTATCAGTAGAGATTTGACTATAACGAATAAGTTTTTTCAATATCTCCAAGCAGGACTAGCCGTAATTGCAACCGATACGACTGGACAGAGAGATATATTTGAGAAGTGCCCATTGATAGGTCAACTAATTCCGAGTAGTAATCCAGTAACATTAGCTCAAACCTTAAATTCTTTACTTAGTGACTCAGAGAGGTTGGCAACAGCAAAAGCAGCGGCATTGATTGCTGCTCAAACCAATCTATCATGGGAAAATCAGTCGCAACAACTAGTAAATCTTGTTCACACAGTTATAAAGACCAAAAAGTCGTCATATCCAATAACCCATGTTTCTTAAACACAAACTGCGATCGTATCTAGCAAAAAAATTAGATGTGCCCAGCATTCCTCATGCGTTAGAAAGACTTATTAATATTGGCTTTCAACCACAACTAATTTTTGATGTGGGAGCCTATCAAGGAGACTTTGCTCGGTTATGCCTAGAACTTTATCCCATTAGCAAAATCGCCTGTTTCGAGGCATTAGATCACCGTGTAAAACAACTAGAATTTCTCGCTAGGGAAAATTCAAAATTACAAGTTTTCCCAGTTTTATTAGGTTCTTCATCTCAAGAGCAAGTTCCTCTTCATCAAGCTGAAACGGCTTCATCCGTCCTGGTAGAAAATATTCCTCAAGATTTTCCTATCACCTTTCATCCGATGCGGGCAATCGATCGAATAGTTGATGAGCATTTTCAGGGTCATAGCCCAGACTTTTTAAAGTTAGATGTTCAAGGTTATGAAATGGAAGTCTTGAAGGGTGCCGAAAAGTCATTGCCTAATGTATCCGTCATTTTGGCAGAAGTAAATTTTCTAGATATTCATCAGAATGTCCCGCTTTTAGCTGAAATCATAACGTGGCTGAATGAGCGAGATTTTGTTGCTTATGATATGGCAGTAAGCATTCTAATTAGGACAATTTGGACGCTGCAATCGTCAGTGAGCTTCAATCCAGTGTCCTAACCCAATCAAGTAGGGCTATATCTGTGCCTTAACCCGTCGCCCTCTAGATCGCGCTCTTTGGCAAGCCGATTTAATTTTTGTAAAAAGAGACAGTTCTTTTCGATCGGACAAACACTGGCAATCTTAAAAATGCGAATTCTCCTCACCGCCGATCCTGAACTCCCCGTTCCACCGAGACTGTACGGTGGGATCGAGCGCATCATTGACTCCCTCATCATCGAACTTCGATCGCGCGGACACACGATCGGACTCTGTGCCCATAAAGACTCCACTACACCAGTCGATCGATTCTTCCCCTGGAACGGCACTCGATCGCAACACAACCTCGACACTTTCAAAAATATTACTACGCTCTATACAGCCGTTCAACAATTCCAACCCGACCTCATTCACAGCTTTTCCAGGATTTTCTACCTTGCGCCTTTTCTTCTATCTTCAATTCCTAAATTAATGTCCTACCAACGTCCGCCTAGCCCGCGAACCACTCATTGGGGCGCAAAATTAGCCAATGGTAGTCTCACATTTACAGGCTGTAGCGAATATATTTGTCATCAAGGTGTTCCGGCTGGCGGTAGTTGGCATGCAATTCACAACTATGTTGACCTAGACAAATTTACCTTTCAGCCCAAAGTTTCTGAAGATGCGCCGCTGATTTTCCTCAGTCGGATCGAATGGATTAAAGGCACACACACAGCGATCGCCATTGCTCGTCAAACCGGAAGACGGCTGATTATTGCCGGAAATCATGGTGAAACAGGAGAAGAGGGACGCTACTGGTATAAGGAAATAGTTCCTCATTTGGGCAAAGACGGAGTTGAGTATGTTGGGGCAGTTGATGATGTCCAAAAAAATGATTTGTTAGGACAAGCAGCAGCAATGGTGGTGCCGATCGAGTGGGATGAGCCATTTGGAATCGTCTTTGCGGAAGCACTAGCTTGTGGAACTCCCGTCATTTCCTGCCCTAGAGGTGCATTGCCAGAGATTGTGCGTCAGGGCATAGATGGATATCTAGTAAATAGTTTAGAGGATGGTTGTACGGCAATAGAGAATCTGGATAAGCTCGATCGCCATAACTGTCGTCAACGTGTTGAGGAATTCTTTTCTGTGGATGTAATTGTGAATCAGTATGAGCAATTATATCAACAGCTTTTACTTTCAAAAACTGTAAAAAAATAATTTAGTTCTTATCAAACCACAGCAAACAAAATGCTTACAACTCCCCATACCAATGCTCAACCAGCTTGTTCTCTTCCTTATACTCTGTCGTGGCTGCAATCAGTTGATTTTCCTCATAAGTTAGGCATCTGTGAACAACTATTTGGTCAGGCAATTACCTCTAATGGAATTTGTTGGGTTCAAACAGGAGCGGGCATTCCTTGGAAACTCGATTTAGCCAATCCTACCCACCGTTGGATTGTTTATGGTAAATATGAAGGTGCAGCATTTTTAGACTGGGCTAAGAAGTTTTTACCTCTCAATGGCGTTATTGTCGATTCAGGCGCTAACATCGGGCAAATGTTGATGTACTTAGCACAATGGGTGCCTCAAGGCAAAATATTAGCCTGTGAACCCGGAGTAGACGCCGCAAATTGGGTCGCAGAATGCTTAAAGACCCATCAACATTTACCTGTAGAACTTATCCGAGTTGGGCTAGGGGCATCCCTTACTCAACTTCGCCTCAATACAATTGGTGCTGAGTATGGTCATGGAGCCTGGAATCAAATATCTGAAACTGAAGGTGCAACCATTCAGATTGTCAGACTTGCAGATGAACTCACGAGGCGCTCTATCCAAAAGGTAGATCTCTGGAAATTGGATGTAGAAGGTTATGAAGTACCCGCATTACAAGGTGCTGAAGAGTTCTTAAAAGAACGACGCATTAGGGCTATTTATGCCGAACTCGCTGGCGAAAATGGATACAGAGTCCGAGACTATCTAACTCAATTTGGATATCACTGTCACTTGTTCAATCGTCGAGGCAACCTCTATATCCCAACTCAACTTCCAGATCACACCAACGGCTTGTTTCTACCCGTCTGAAGGTTATCCACAAATCAAAAGCACTAAGTTTTAATTGTTAGTCTCCAGTCCACTCTTATTAACACTGCCGATTGTCAGCGAGTGTTCATGTCGTTGCACTGCTCAACAATTTGATTAGCAACTATGGACTTTAACTGTTCATCCTCGGTGGATTGAAGGTGCATGTGCTCGTTACTGTTAAATAAAAACAGTAACGAGCACATATCTGAATTCTGCTAGGTGCTATCTCCATGTCGTCAGCTTTTAGGAAAAGACAGCAGATTAGAAGTTACAGTATCTGACGGTAATAAAGCCATAATTCGCTAGGAAAAACTGACTGGTTGTCCTGATATGCCACCTAATCATGTTAATAAGTGGAGATGTATACCTTTGCTATAAATATGAAAATCAAGCTCAGAGCGATGAAGATTACAATCATTATTTTGATTTTCTATGAATGCATAAATCTTGTGAATATCACTTCAATAGACTCTTCATATCTGTTTAACTATAGCAATCCTATTTGATTCGTGAGTTGGGCATCTTGCCCGGACAGGCTAGAAGCCTATTCCACTCTTACAACTGATTTAGGATTGCCATATAAAAATAGTGTTGTAAATTTTATCGAAAATCAACTCTTTAATTTAATATATTTCACTGATCATTTACTGATTCCATCATGCATGTTCTAACTATTCTCTGTTCTGGTGGCTGGATGTCGAGCAATCTCTCAGAAGGTTGGCGACAATTGGGATGTACCGTAGAAGAATTTTTCTACGGTAGCCACATGGGAAAATCTTGGAGCTCAGCAGGGCTAGAGACTAACCATCAAATTAATCTTGATTTACTTACAACGGCAAAACGGCTCAAAGCAGAAGGGCAGCTCGATCTGATTTTTGCGGTGATTTATGATGATGTGTTAGAAATCGAAACCGTCCAACAGCTGCGTAAGCTCAATGTTCCACTGATTAACTATCATGTGGATTTAGTTGGGCAATGGTATCGCGTCCTGCGAACGGGCAAATATTTCGATCGAGTTGCCTGTGCTCAAAAGGACTCTTGGGATGGATTACGTCGTGCCCAAATTCGCCCATACTATCTGCCAATGGCGGCGAACCCACCCCACCCATCAGATTTGACTCTTCCACCAATGCCTTTTGCAGGTGTACGCTATCTCGGCTCTCCTTGGTTTTATCGTCGTCAAGTTTTAGCTGATTTAGCAACACATCAGATTCCAATTGAGATCTATGGGCATAATTGGCTGTGGCAGACAGTCGATCCGGCAAATGCACAGCCTTATCGCAAAAACCTACACGACATGCGCTATTACCTACTACCTCGGTTGCAAGAGGATGGCTTGCCCAACTTAGCAGCGACACTTCAGCGCCGGTTACGTCATGAGATGCCAGTGGGAAGATCGATAGAAATTCCAGCTAGTTGTATTCGCGGTGCCTACGATCTTTCCGATTTCATACCCCTAGTCCGAGGATCTGCGATCAATCTGGGATTTACTCATTTTCAAGGAACTCCAGGAACTTCATTAGAACGTCGTCAAGTCCGACTCCGAGAATTCGAGATTTCCATGCAAGGTGGGTTTTATCTGACCCAATTCTGTCCCCAATTAGATGACTTATTTAAAGTTGGCGAAGAAATGATTGTCTGGGATAGTCTACCTGATCTATACGATAAAGTTCACTATTATCTCAATCATCCTAGTGATAGACAATTAATCGCCCAAGCTGCTCGCGATCGCTGTCTCAAAGATCATACTTGGGCTCACCGATTTAGTAGGTTACTACAAGAACTAAGTTTACCTCAACCGGATACAATTTCATTAGGACTTACGCATTGACAGAAAAGCTAAAATAGCAGTCGTGATTTTCAGCGCTTTGAGCTTGATTTTCCTGCTCCCTACTCAACGATCTCAACCTCAAAAGGAGGATTTATGAAAGGCTGAAACGACGCATTTGCGTTGCTGCACAACATGACTCATTTGTACAGTGCGTAAGTCCTATTCATGTCTATAGACGTTTATCAGTTAGCATCTTGTCCTGCCTGTGGCACATCATCAGCTCAAGCAGTCCATCTTTTTACCATATCTCTGCTAGAACAACAATGCTCAGTTTTGCGGTGTCCTCATTGCACTTTAGTCTATAAGGGACTCATGCCAACAACTAATGGTTTGAAAAAGATCTATACCGAATCTTATGTTCACTTTCAAGACAATCTAGATACCATCGATCGAGCTAGTTTTTTTAGTTCTAAACAAAAAATAAAACGCTGCCGGGCGCTCCTTAAAAAATCTTGCCCCAATGAAGAAATAAAGCTTTTAGATATAGGTTGTGCATCAGGTGGTTTCGTAAACATTTCGCAAAAAATGGGATACATGGCAGAAGGTATCGATCCATATTTACCACCTCAGCTACAAAGCCAATCTCTACAATTAAAGTCACCAGAAGATGTTCTAACTTCTTCCTATGACATGGCGTTTCTCTTGAATGTTGCTGAACATTTAGATCGCCCTAAACAATTGTTTACTGAAATTCACAGACTTCTGAAGCCTAATGGAGTCATGTTGCTAACCTGTCCCTATGGAAACAGCTTGGCTCGTAAAATTCATCAAGACCGCTGGGGACATCTCATATTAGATGAGCATTTATTATTTTGGACACCTCTATCTTTAACCCTTTTACTACGAGAAATCGGTTTCCAAGGAAAAGTCAGCTATCGAATTGCTGGTTCTCCCTTTCCCTATGGACGAGTTCGTAAACAGGCAGAAGAGGTGTTGTTTGAACAGCCAGAAATACAAGATTTATCTTCGCCATCTGCTATTAATCATAAGCAAATATCAGTACAAGCCCGTGTTTGGCAAGTTGCTCGCACTATTCAGCGGCAAGAGAGCGTTGCAAATATAGTTCGTTCTCTAATTCATTTCACTCATACTGGAGATTATCTTGAATATGCAATTGCTATTAACTGATAAGTTATTAACCGATCAGAATACATCATTGAATTGCTGCTTCGATAGGTTAAGAGTAATTGCCGTAGTTGGAGTTATTTAGACACATGTCTGGCTCTTTACTCTCTTCCCGGCATAAGACTCGACAAAAAGATTCTTTGCCAGATAAAGGCTTTATCGTTTTTATTTGCCTAATCTTTCAATGGGAAGAGAGTAGTGGTAATCCTAGTAGGTCAGTTTGTAAGATCGGTTCTAGTAATCGAGTGATCTCCTCAAATGGGGCTTGGGTCGATTTAGTCTTTGTCATAAGCAGTTTCTGTATGTACTTTTGGACTGTTTTTTCCAGTGCATCAACATTGTCACGATTATTAAGCCATCAATCGATGTAAGTATTTGGATGGTGGGCTCATAACCTCTATCTCTAGCATTGGTAGTCATGTTATTGGATCACAACCTCTCTACTAGTCACTTTGGTTCCTTAGGCGATTTCCGGCAAACAAATTACCCGCTGTCTTCGACTCCGCTCAGCCAGCTTGCACCCTGAGCGGAGTCGAAGGGTAAAATCTTTGCCGGAAATCGCCTTATCTCTAATGCTCAACTTAGCATTGGTACTTTCGTTGCTACTATTGCTACCTTGGTTTTGGCTATCTTACAGTTATTTAGAAGCTCCTTCTTTTCGTAGGCAACATTCTAAGAATCTTATATGAGAAAAGTTTTAATTGTTACCCCTAATTGGCCACCGATTTCTTGTCCCGATCTCCATAGAGTCCGAACTTCTCTAGCCTTTTTTAGTGAATTTGACTGGGAACCTCTAATTTTGAAGATTAATCCAGATGAGCAGGAAGGAATTAAGGATGAACAACTAACCAAGACCGTATCCAAACAGACTAAAACTTGGCAAGCAAGTTGTCTGCCCAAAAAAATGATGGGTTTGTTGGGAATAAAAAGTGTAGGATTACGCAGCCTTTTTCACCTCGCCCAACTAGGTAACCAGATTATTAAAACCGAATCTCCCGACATTATTTTCTTTTCAACAACGATGTTTCCGCTCATGGTTTTGGGGCGTTACTGGCACTTCATTCACGGTATACCCTATATCCTCGACTTTCAAGATCCATGGGTCAGTAGTTATCATCAAAATCGAGACTCTAGTCAACGACTTGGAGGTCGGTTAAAATATCGACTTTCTCAATCCATTGCCCAAATTTTAGAGCCATTAGCTTTACGCCACGTCAGTCATATTATCAGCGTTTCACTTGCCTACACAAAAACTCTAGAACAGCGTTATCCGCACCTGCACCCAGAACAATTCTCTGTGATTCCCTTTGGTGCGCCCGCAAACGATTTTGAATTACTGCTCTCTCTGCAGATCAGACAAAGTATTTTCGATCGCCATGATGGCAAATGCCACTGGGTTTATGTGGGGCGAGGCGGCAATGATATGGCGTTGGCTATCACTAGCTTATTCTTAGGGATTCAGCTCGATCGCCAACACAATCCAGAAGCATGGCAATCTATTAAGCTCCACTTTGTCGGCACTAGCTACGCCACCGACCACCGCGCCGTCAAAACGGTAGAACCGATCGCCCAAGAATTAGGCATTGCCGATTTGGTCGAAGAATACACTGGACGAATTCCTTACTTTGAGGCGTTGCAAATTTTAGTCGATAGCGATGGCATTTTACTAATTGGCTCCGATGACCCAGGCTATACCGCTTCTAAGCTTTACCCCTGCATTCTGGCAAGAAAACCCATCTTAGCTATTTTTCATCAGCAGAGTTCTGTCGTTGACATACTCAATCAATGCCAGGCAGGCAGAACCGTCACATTTAAGAGCGGCGATCGCCCTGAGCAATTACTTCCTCATCTCTTGCCTCAACTTCAATGGCTCCTCTCCACACCCAAAACATACCAGCCCAATACTGATTGGCAAGCTTTCCAACCCTATACCGCCAAAGAAATGACCCGACAGCAGTGCGCCATTTTCGATCGTTGTCTCATGCCAACAAAGTTGAGCTAACCATGGTTCACACAACAAACCCAGCCTTTTCGCCACCCATAGCCTATTTACCAGAACTCGCTCGTCACGAACGACGGCAGATTCTCAAGGTACTTAGGTTAGTAGCAATTGGATTATTCATTTTTGAACTCTTTGGAACACAGAGTAGCCCTCTGCTTAGCATCTTTGGAGCAGTGCTAATTACAACAGCAGCATTACTGCCTAGCTATCTTTGGTGTTCGGGCAAAGCATTAGGGTTGCCCATTTTTCCACTCTCTGCACTCCCCTTTGTGTGGACTCATGCTTTGCCGCTCATTAGCCAACAGCCCCAAATCATCGCGTATTCTCCCATAAACCAGCTGTATGCCAGCCTGACTACCACAGGTTTCCTGATCCTAGGAACCTGGGTTTGGTTGCAATTTGTTAAATCTCCACCTCCCATACCGCCTATCTACCGTGCATTGAGCGGAAAAAAAGGAGATAGCTTTTTCCTAGCCATTTTAGTCTTAGGAATTCTTTTCAATATTGCCTACTCAGGAGGCTGGCTACTGTTAGATGGTGGCTCATTTGCCCTATTGCGAGGTGGTATTTTAGGACTTATGGCGCTAGCAACGTTTGTGCTGTCCTATCGAGCAGGAAGTTACGAACTCTCAACCCAACAGATTCGCTTATTTTGGGTATTACTCATCGCCCATATGATCACCAGTACGGTTAGTCTACTGCTTGTGGGAGCAGCAGTAACCTTCTTTGTCACTGCGATCGCCTTTACCGTTGGACGCAAAAAACCTCCCGTTCTACTCATTGTCATCACCCTCATTTGCTTGACCATCTTACATACTGGGAAAGGTGAAATGCGAAGCAAGTACTGGTTCTCTGGTACAACCGCCCTCGTTCAACCCTGGCAATATCCTGCTTGGTACTCAGAGTGGGTAGGATATTCCCTTAGTGGTTTCAATCAACCTGCCGATCAACACAGCGGCGTCTCTCCTTCCTCAGAGAAACAATCTTTTTTAGAGCGATCGAGCGTTATTCACATGCTCCTCCTGGCTCAAGACAAAACTCCGACAACCCTTCCTTATCTCAATGGCGAAACCTACACGATTTTGCCACAGCTCTTGGTTCCTCGTATTTTCAATGCAAACAAAATCCGCAGTCATGAAGGTACCCACATTCTAAGTATTTACTATGGGTTACAACGACGTAAAGATACAGATACTACCACAATCGCTTGGGGTTTACTCAGTGAAGCCTATGCTAACTTTGGCAACTTTGGCTGTGCTGGACTGGCGATTATTTCAGGTATCGTCTATGGGAAAACCACACGCTGGAGTATCAATGCTCCTCTCCTATCTGCTCAGTCACTATTTTCTGTACTAATGGTTACCTTTGCTTTTCAAACCGAATGGACGGCTGGGGTATATGTTGCAGCAGTATTTCAATCCAGCGTGACTTTGATGATGATAGTTGTCTTTTTCATGCAGAACTATCCATCAGTGTCTATGTTCCAGAACCCGTATAAGGTGAAATGAAGAAACTTGCCATTATTACCTCTCACCCCATTCAATACTATGCGCCTTGGTTTCGCTATCTCGCTCAACAAGCCGATTTTAATATCAAAGTCTTTTATCTTTGGGATTTTGGAGTAACCCAGCAAGTTGATGCCGGGTTCAAGCAACCTTTGCAATGGGATATTCCCCTGCTGGAAGAGTATGACTATGAGTTTGTCCCAAACGTCAGTTCTGATCCAGGAACCCATCATTTTAGAGGCTTACAGAATCCATCCCTGCTGCAACGAGTAAGAGATTGCCAGCCTAATGCTGTACTACTGATGTGCTACAACTACGCTAGCCTCTATCGCTTCATCTGGAGTTGGGACACCCACCAAGCTCCGCTACTGTTTCGAGGTGATTCTCATCGGTTAATACCTTCTACCGGAATACGAGCCTGGGCAAAGCAACAAGCAATTACCCAAATTTACCGTCGCTTTGCAGCCTGTTTATATGTAGGCAAAGCCAACTATGGCTACTTTCGTTATCACGGTGTCTCGCCTCAAAAATTATTCTTTTCACCCCATGCGGTAGACAACGATCGCTTTTTTAACCAAGCAGAGGTAGCACTTCAGCAAGCAATGAGTTGGAAGCAGGAACTAGGCATTCCCTTATCTCATGATGTCATTCTGTTTGCTGGTAAATTTGAACCCAAGAAGCGCCCCTTGGATCTTCTTCAGGCTTTCTTAGATACTAACTTAGAGCAAGTTTCTCTGTTATTCGTTGGAGCAGGTTCCCTAGAAACAGACTTGAGAGCTGCATCAGAAAAGCATTCTCATATCTATATTGCTCCATTCCAAAATCAGTCTTTGATGCCACGTACCTACGCTATTGCCAGTTTAGTTGTGCTGCCCAGCTATGGCTCTGGAGAAACCTGGGGTTTAGCAATTAACGAAGCGATGTGTATGGCTTGTCCTGTAATCGTAAGCAGCCATGTGGGATGTGCTCAAGATTTAATTGATAGTTATGAGAACGGATTAGTTTTCCCAGCAGGTGACGCTTTAGCTTTAGCCCACTGCCTTCAAGACGTTTTCTCCGATCGAACTCATCTTAAGCGTTGGGGAGAAGCGAGTCGCAAGCGGATTAGCGAATATAGCTACATCCAAGCAACAGATGGATTGAAATCTGCATTATTCTAGAATTCCTTCCCAAAATTCGCCAAATTGTCTCCAATCTTCACTATATGGGGTGCATCTCACTGCTGATGATTGGAGAGAAGTCTCCTAGGTAATTGTTAACTCTCACTAGCATGTGCTTAAAATCATGAATCTAAACCTCTGGATGCCAGAAATTTTTAACTTTAAAGGAGGAATTCAAACCTATTCTATTTTCCTCCTCAATGCTATTCAGGCTCTTTATCCCAATATCAACCATACTGTTTTCCTTAAGCACGATACTCAGCCCTTGCCACAAGTTCCCTATCTTCCTAATACTTCTTTCTTTTTCGCAGGTCAATACCCTTCTTATATTAGAACATCTGCTTTCGCAGCTCAGTTAATTGGTCATGGCATTTGGCAAAAACCAGACCTTATCATTGCGACCCATCTTAACTTTACCCTTGCAGGCTACTGGTTAAATCGATTTAACCAAACTCCCTACTGGGCAGTTGCTCACGGCATTGACGCATGGGATATTGAAAACCCAAACCTTATTCGAGCGCTACAACACGCCGATCGCATTCTTGCCGGTAGTAACTATACCCGCGATCGCTTACTCAACGAACAAGATCTTGACCCTGAAAAAGTTGTGCTATTGTCCAACACCTTTGACAGCGATCGATTCCAAATCGGCTGTAAGCCCAATTATCTCCTAAAGCGACACCAGCTTAAACCCAAACAGCCTATTATCCTCACAGTCGCCCGTCTTGCCGGAGACGAACGATATAAAGGCTACGACCAAATCCTGCAAGCCTTACCCAAAATTCGCCATCATATCCCAGATATACATTACGTCCTAGCCGGTAAAGGTAGCGATCGCCCCAGAATTGAGCAGCTCATTACTCAACTCAACCTTCAAGACTGCGTTACGCTGGCAGGCTTTGTTCCCGATGAAGAACTCTGTGATTACTACAACCTATGCGATGTCTTTGCAATGCCCAGCAAAGGCGAAGGATTTGGCATTGTTTATTTAGAAGCCCTTGCCTGCGGGAAGCCAACAATAGGCGGCAATCAAGATGGTGCCATCGATGCTCTATGTCAAGGTGAACTAGGCGCACTTGTTGACCCTAATGATATTGATGCGATTGCCTACACTCTAACTCAAATTCTACAGGGCACTTACGCCAATCCTATTCTCTATCAACCTCAACTCCTGCGTCAAAAAGTCATCGAAATATTTGGGTTCGATCGCTTTCAAAAAACGCTAGCTGAGTTGCTACAAAATTCACCAATTTATCCTCAATTTCTACCCACTGAAACACCACTCAACCCGTTTCTAAAAACTATGCTATGAAAGTTCTCCACGTCATTCCCTCTATTCCTAAAGTGCGGGGCGGTCCAAGCCGTGCAATAGCAGAAATGGTTCAAGCGCTTCGACAGCAGGGCATTGATGCAGAAATTGCCACTACAAACGATGACGGAGACACCCTGCTAGATGTCCCTCTGCAATGTCAAGTTATTTATAATCATGTTCCCGTCCGCTTCTTTCATCGGTTTTCACCCAGAAATAAAGCAATTCGGGAATATGCCTTTTCTATACAACTCACGTCATGGCTATGGAGTAACATTACTAACTATGATTTAATTCATATTCACGCTCTGTTTTCCTATCCTTCTACTGTCGCAATGACAATTGCCCGATCGCGCAATGTTCCTTATATTGTCCAGCCTCATGGATTATTATGTGAATGGTCATTGCAACAGAGCAGGTTGAAGAAACAAACTTATCTAAAACTCGTCGAACAATCTAACTTAGAACATAGTCAAGCGCTTCACTTTACAGCTCAACAAGAGAAAACAGAAGCCGCTAGACTGAACTTATCGGTTCCTACCTTTACCCTTCCTCATGGACTATTTCCTTCTCAGACAATTCCTAATGCGCGCCAAAAATTGCGTCAAAAGCTAAATCTAGCTGATGATCAGCCCATCATCCTATTTCTATCACGGCTGCACCCCAAGAAAGGACTAGACTACCTTATTACTGCCCTCAGTAAAATCAGCCACCACCGCTTTACCTTTATCATTGCCGGAAGCGGCACACCTGAGTACGAAGCAGAAATCAGGTCAATGTTATCCCTTGCCAACTTGGGTGATCGCACTCATCTAACTGGTTTTATAGAAGGAGAAACCAAAGACTTGTTTCTCCAAGGTTCGGACTTATTTGCGCTTACCTCTCACTCTGAAAACTTTGGTGTTGCAGTGTTAGAGGCATGGTCAGCAGGTTTGCCCGTCATGTTAACTCCTGGTGTTGCCCTGGCCTCTATTGCACACCAATATCAGCTTGGCCATGTTCCAGAGTTTGATATAAATGCGATCGCCAATGCCCTTCTCCACTGCCTTCAACATCCTGACGAAGCTAAAGCAATGGGCGATCGCGCGCGCCAATTCGTCTTAAAAAACTACACTTGGGACAAAATTGCCATACAGATGATAGACGTGTATGAATCGATTCTCGATCATAAAGCCCTTGATCCTTCCTCTCATTAGGTCAACTATGCAAACCACAAGCCCAACCGAATATCTCTACCAAGACGCTCGCACAAGTCATCACCATGCCTATCTGATCAAACCCTTGCTAGACCTGTTAGAGCAAGCGATCGCTACTCCTTCCTCAGATAAAAATCGAAAGCCACGTATTCTCGACCTCGGGTGTGGCAACGGTAGCCTCACTTCTTTCATTGCTCAACAGGGCTTTGAAGTCGTAGGCATTGAAGAATCCGCTTCTGGAGTTGAATTGGCAGCACAGAGTTATCCTGATTGTCGATTTTTGCAAAGCAGTATCTACGATTTACCTACCGCTCAACTGGGAGAGAAATTTGACATTATCGTCTCGGTTGAAGTCATTGAGCATCTTGTATATCCTAAACAATTGATCAAAGCAGCAAAAGAGCATCTTAAACCACGAGGTCGCCTGATTCTAACAACGCCTTACCACGGATATCTCAAAAATCTAACCCTCGCCCTTTCTGGGAAAATGGATCAGCATTTCACAGTCCTGTGGGAGGGTGGACACATTAAATTCTTCTCGGTTTCAACGCTAAGCCAGCTATTAACCCAAGAAGGCTGTACCGATATCCAATTTAAATTTGCTGGGCGAATGCCCTATCTCTGGAAATCAATGCTGTGCTCATGCCAGATGGAGGGATAGTTCAGTTCTCCCACTCTTGGCTCGTATCGCATAAAAAAGTATCTGCAAGCAAATCATCAACTTCATAAGGGCAAACTTCAGGAAAAGTCCGTAACGGCAAATTCGTTTCTCGTAAAGCCAAATCAACTCCAGCCTCATATCCATCCACTGTCGCTTCAGGTAGACGATTCGCCAAGCTAGGATTTTGCTGAAGATGTCGTCGAATCGCTCGACGCTGTTCTCGCACAGTCAATAACCAACTGCGCGATCGCTGCTCAGGCTGATATTGCCACTTGAGTAAATGTCCAATCAGAACCGAAAGACGGCTGACCAGTTCTCGATATTCCTGCCTTCCCAATGCCTGAATTTCCTCTTCAAGATGTTGCCAATCCAGCAGCAGCACTTGTCTCTGTTCCAGAGCCTTTGCCTGCTGCTGTGTCCAATCGTAAAAGTCTTGTTCGTAGAGTAAGGGGTCATTCATGATCGGCTCTTTCGCATGAAGCATTAACTGAACAATACCTAGAATAGCAAAATGCAACTCGAAGAAGTTACTCCCCTCATTCTCACCTACAACGAAGCCCCAAACCTCGATCGCACCCTCCAAAAACTCACCTGGGCAAAACAAATTATCGTCATTGACAGCTACAGTACCGACGAAACCTTAGAGATTCTCAATTTCTACCCCCAAGTTCAACTCTTCCAACGCAAGTTCGATACTCATACCAGACAATGGAACTATGGCTTAGAACAAGTTACCTCTGAATGGGTGCTTTCTCTAGATGCCGATTATGTTCTTACCGAGCAGCTCATAGATGTAATCCAGACTCTTCCCGATCAATCTATTGACGCTTACTTTATTCCCTTCAAATACTGTATTTTTGGTAAACCGCTGCGGGGCAACATCCTTCCCCCCCGCCAAGCATTATTTCGCAAAACCAACGCAATTTACATTGATGATGGACACACTCAGCTTCTACAGGTCGACGGTCGGTCAAGTCAACTTGCTGCACCTATCTATCACGACGATCGCAAACCTCTCTCCCGCTGGCTTTGGGCGCAAGATCGCTATATGGTCATTGAGTCGAAAAAAATATTAGAAACGCCTTTCAGTGAGCTGGGTTGGGGCGATCGCATCCGTAAACAAAAGGTTCTTGCTCCCTTCATCATCCTAGTCTATTGCATCATTCTCAAAGGCGGCATCCTCGATGGTTGGAGAGGTTGGTATTATGCCTTTCAACGCATGTTTGCAGAAACATTACTGGCAATTCGGTTGATAGAAATAGAAAAATTACAAAGGGGCGATCGCTAAGAACATTGCTAATGTATCTTCACAACAGAACCTTGCAGACCCAAAACTAACCTCGATCAAAAAATACGTGAACGAATCCATTGTCCATCTTGACCAATACGCCACAGGTCATTACACCCCTGGAGCCTCCTTAGGACGACAACTACTCTGGCATTTTTTAGGCGCTCCTTTGCTACAAAGCCACCTTATTCCTTTCTCTGCATTTAAAGTTTGGCTGCTGAAATGTTTCGGAGCACAGATTGGACAAGGAGTGCGAATCAAACCCGGAGTCAAAGTCAAATTTCCTTGGCGCTTGACCCTCGGCAACCATTGTTGGATTGGCGAAGAGGTTTGGCTAGATAACCTTGCAACTATCACCCTAGAAGATCATGTTTGCCTATCTCAAGGAGTTTATCTCTGCACCGGGAATCACAACTGGAGCGATCCAGGTTTTGGGTTGGTTTTGGGAGCCATTTACCTGGAAACCGGAAGTTGGATTGCGGCAAAAGCGATCATTGGACCTAAGGTTACAATCGGTCAAGGCGCAATTTTATGTTTAGGAAGTGTCGCGAACCATTCCCTAGAACCAATGACAATTTATGCAGGTAGTCCAGCTATCCCGGTTAAAAAACGTGTAATGTCCAATTCGTTAGCTCATATCCAACCTTAAGCTAAATTGATTCACAAAAGTATCTCTTCAGCGATCTAGTTCCTCATCTAATTCAAGTAATTCAAGCATCTAGAAATCCTATCCGCTCTACATCCAATTCGGATGTAGAGCAAATTTTGCCTACTCAAAAATCAGCGATCGCCCGATCCATCATCAGCCTCGTATCCTTTAGAGATGCGGGGCAAATTTCGCTTGTCTATGATTACCTTGGCAATTTTTCTCTGGAAGAACTCTAGCAAGTTTGAAGCGGTGCGATCGCTAGAGCCAATGATGATTTATGCAGGAAATCCAGCTCAACCGATCAAATCGCGTTACTAGACCTTAACAGTTGCGGGAGAAGGCATTCAGAGGCTTCACCAATTTATTTTAAGCTGAAGGCAGTTGTTTCTAGCCTTATGGGAATACTATCAACGAGGATTTTATTTTCTAGATTAACTAGTGAGCTTACCGCTAGGGCATGTGGGGCGATAGATCGACATGAGTACAGTTCTAATTGTTGATGATAGTCACACCTTACGGCAGATGATCTCCGAGATTTTGCAGAGCAGTGGACTTGTAGTGATTGAAGCCGTCAATGGCGTTCAAGCAAAGGAAAAAATCCAAATTAAAGCGCCTGATTTAGTCATCACTGACCTAATTATGCCTTTGATGAATGGCTATGAGCTGTGCCGATGGATCAAAACCGATCCGACAATGCAAGGTATTCCAGTGCTGATGTGTTCGACCAAAAGCGAGGAGTTCGATCGCTATTGGGGCATGAAGCAAGGAGCCGATGCCTACATGACTAAGCCTTTCCATCCCCAAGATTTGGTTAGAGCTGTCAAGCAGCTTCTAAAGACGAGAAGCTAGTACCGTCCTAATCTTTCACAGCAATACATTCAATCTCAACCCGCACATCTTTTGGCAAGCGTGAGACTTCCACACAGGCACGGGCGGGAGCCGTCGCTTCGTCAAAATATTTAGCGTAAACGGCGTTCATTGCTGCAAAGTCATCCATATCGACCAAAAATACTGAGGTTTTGACCACATCTGCCAAGGTCACTCCAGCGGCGGCTAGGATAGCTTTGATGTTGGCGATCGTTTGCTCGGTTTGTTGCACCACATCTCTATTTCCCACCACTTCTCCTGTTGCTGGATCGAGGGCAATTTGCCCGGCAACAAAAATCAGGGTTCCGGTCGCGGCGATCGCCTGATTGTAAGGCCCTACAGGGGCGGGAGCTTGGTTCGTCTGAATAATTTCGCGGGTCATACGTAAAGCCTGGGTCGAAAACCGTAACGCCGATAGTAACAGTAATCTTGCAAAATGCGATCGTGATCAAAGCAGAGATTTGCGGGCAGTTGCCACAGGTCGAAAACTTCTAAGCTTTTGGCATCGTCTCCGGCTTTTGGCTCTCCTTGGGCGATCGCGATTAACACAATACTCAGGGTGTGCTGCCGGAGATCACGAGCAGGGTCAGAATAAACCTGGAACTGTTCGACCAATTGAACGACTACCCCCACTTCTTCCTCGGCTTCGCGTTTTGCTGCGGTTTCGACTGATTCGCCGTAGTCTACAAAGCCTCCAGGCAATGCCCAGCCATAGGGTGGATTGAGGCGCTCGATTAAAACAATGGGACGGTGGGGGCGATCGCTCAATTCAATAATGATGTCAACGGTGGGGGCAGGATTTTTGTGGGTCATTGTCTGGATTGATCAAGGTCTGAATTAATAAATTCTGGAATCGAAACTAGAACTAGTGAAGCAGTTCAATGAAGCAGTTCATTATTTGGGAATGCTACTATTATCGAATGCCTCAAGGCTAATTAGAACACAAAATAAATAATTGATAGTTTGTATGATTACTCAGCTTTAATAATTCCTAAGATCTTCAAATTCCAATCTGCAACGGAGCTGGGCATGTCATTAACTGGGATCATCCAAGGTCTTGGCGATTTCCATAGTAATTATTTCAGTGCTCATCGAGAAATGTTTGAGCAGCTCTCCCACGGGCAACATCCCGAAGTGCTTTTCATCACTTGTTCCGACTCCCGAATTGACCCTTGCTTAATCACTCAAGCACCGCCCGGCAAGCTGTTTGTGGTGCGGAACATTGGTAATGTTATTCCCGCTTACGGCGCGGCTCATTACAGCGAAGGTGCTGCCATTGAATATGCCATTCATACTTTGGGAATTAAAGACATTATTATTTGTGGTCACACCCATTGCGGTGCCATGAAAGGTCTATTGCAACTGGGTAGTTTGGCAGCAGAGATGCCCTTAGTCTATGACTGGTTACGTCATAATGCAGAATCAACTAGACGCTTAGTCCTCGAAAATTATCAAGATTGTGATAGCGAGAAGCTACTCAAAATTGCTATTGAGCAGAACGTATTAACTCAAATTGAAAACTTAGAAACCTATCCCGTTGTTCGCTCAAAAATACATGGTCGCAAGCTTAACATTCATGCCTGGATTTACGAAATTGAGTCAGGTGCCGTTTTTGCTTACAATGCTGGCTCAAGAAATTTTTTGCCCCTCGAAGAACGTTCTTTTCCGGTTCCCGATCCCCTAGCCCACTACGATAGTACTCGTTAAGATATTTTGCCGATGCTTGGCGACCCGTTGCGGGCTTCTCGAAGAGATCCGCCCTTTCCCGTTATGGTTTCCACCAGAACATTCGGATAGCATGATACAGTCGAGTGTTGGAAAAACAATTTTCGCCACACTCTTTTTACTCTCTAACCCGTATGCCCTTCCCCAGAACCAGCGGTATTCTGCTCCATCCCACTTCTTTGCCCAGTCGATTTGGTATCGGTGACATGGGCGAGGAAGCCTACCGATTTATTGATTTTTTAGTGGAGAGCCGCCAGCAGATTTGGCAAATCTTACCGCTAGGGCCTACCGGATACGGCGATTCTCCGTACCAATGCTTTTCTGCTATGGCAGGCAATCCGCTGCTGATTAGCTTAGAGATGCTGCAAGCGCAGGGATTGCTGAGTGTAGACGATCTATCTAACCCGCCCAATTTTCCACTATCTATCGATTTTGGTTGGGTGCTTCATATTAAAATGCCGCTGTTGCAGAAGGCTTGCGATAATTTTCGGGCACAGCCAGACCCCCAGAAATATCAAGCGTTTGAGGCATTTTGTCAATCTGCCGATTGGATCGAAGACTTTGCCCTGTTCATGGCGCTCAAAGAGATTCACCGGGGGGCAAGTTGGCAAACTTGGGAGCCAGAAGTTGCCCAGCGTAAACCCGAGGCGATCGCGTTTAAACGACAAGAGCTAGCCGCCGAAATTTTCTACCATAAATTTCTTCAGTTTGAGTTTGCTCAACAATGGTCGAACCTTAAGCAATACGCCAACGAAAAAGGCATCCAGATCCTCGGAGACTTACCCATTTATGTCGCTCATGACAGCGCCGAAGTTTGGGCACGCCCTGAGTATTTCCACCTCGACCCCGAAACAGGCGAACCCACTCTCATGGCTGGCGTTCCCCCCGACTACTTCAGCGCCACCGGGCAGCTCTGGGGTAACCCTATCTACAACTGGGAACGCCTTCAGCAAGAAAACTTTAGCTGGTGGATGCAGCGGTTTCAGATCATGCTCAACTGCGTCGATCTAATTCGCATTGATCACTTTCGCGGATTTCAAGCTTACTGGGCGGTGCCTCAAGGCGAAACTACAGCCATAAACGGCGAATGGGTAGAAGCGCCGGGCACAGAACTATTTCTACAGCTCAAGCAAGAGTTAGGAAACCTGCCCATTATTGCCGAAGACTTAGGATTTATTACTCCAGAAGTAGAAGCATTGCGGGATCAGTTTGACTTTCCGGGCATGAAAATTCTCCAGTTTGCCTTTGATGGCAGCTCCGATAATCCCTATTTACCTTTCTGCTACACTCCCAACACCGTGGTCTACACAGGCACTCACGACAACAACACGACTGTCGGTTGGTTTGAGGATCGCTCGCTCGATGAACAGCACAGCGTTACCCAGTATCTCAGCAGTTCCAGTTCCGCCGGAATTCACTGGGATCTCATTCGTCTCGCCCTCAGCTCTGTGTCTAACCAAGCGATTACGCCCTTGCAAGATGTTTTAGGATTGGGAACAGCCTCAAGGATGAATTCGCCAGGGCAGGCTGAACGGAATTGGGGTTGGCGTTACGAGGCGGGGGTGTTAACTGCGGAAATGAGCGATCGCCTTCGCACTCTGACGCAAATCTATGGACGCAACCCCAAATAGAGATTCTAAAAGCGCGATCGGTATGGGTGAGACATTTGCAATCGATCAGCGGATGACATAGCCAAGATCTCGATGCAAATGCTTCGCCCCTCTCCTTTATCGAATCGGCGCGATCGCCGGATGGGGTAAGCTTGCCGAGTCTTGGCTGACCGAAAAGACTTTCTCTTCTACTGCACCCGGATCGCCCATTGGTTTTGCCCGTTTGCCATTATAGGCAACCATGACGCCTCCCGCATTGCCCGATCGCACTCGAATCAAACTCTTTGCCGACCAAGAACGCTCCGTCCCCTCTGACAAAACACCCTCATAATCAGGCTGACCATCTACCTCTACCTGAAGCCACGACTGAGCTGTAAGCTTTATGTTAATTTTGACGGGTTTATCGGCGCTGGAGCGGCTGGCGATCGTTTGCGGATCGGCTGGCTTCTCAGCGGCATTTGGACTTCTTTGCAAACTAGGCGGGCTAGACTCTAGCCGGGTCACACCGCTAGGAATAGGCGTAGAACGATTGACCACATGAGACAGCAAGCTCACAGACGCTACAATCAGCCCCACATAAGCTACATATAGATGCAACGGGCGAAGCTGAGCAGCGGCAGAATCATTCCAAGACGACTCAACCTTGCGGGTATTGCCCTCCACTGGAAACGCCTCTGCAAACTGCGCTCCGTCTAGCCCTAACGTCTCCGCATATCGCTTAATAAATCCTTGAATGTACACAGGCTCAGGCAATTGCTGTAACTTGCCCGTTTCGATCGCCCGCAGCAACCGAGGCTGAATCATCGTTCTGACAGAAACATCTTCGAGAGACAACAAACTCTCCTCACGCACCTGCCGCAGATAGTCGCCTATCTGGGTGAGTTGTTCCACTTGTTCATTCTTTTGTAGGAGGGAAGTTTCTCTAGTCATTGCTTGTAGCCTTTACTTTGACTCACACCGATGATTAAATCTGGCTCACTCATTTTTAAGACAGGCAACGTTTGTTTACTACCTTTAGATTGAACCTGTAAAAACTCAATTTCAGAGTCTCCTAGATAACGATACTGCCCACTTGGTAATTTTCCTAGCTGAATTGAACCAATAGTAACGCGATGCAATTGACGAACCGGATAACCCAATTGTTCAGCAACTCGGCGAATTTGTCGATTCCGCCCTTCTCTAAGTCCGATCTCTAAGAGCGTTTGGTTTCGATCTTGATCTAGAACCCGAACCTCCGCAGGCAATGTTAATTGTTCCCCCAACATCACCCCATTACGCCATTGCTCTAGGGTATTGGCACCGGGGGAACCTTCAACCCAAACCTGATAAGTTTTAGAAACTGCATGACGAGGGTGGGTCAAACTAAAGGTGACTGCTCCGTTGTTAGTCAGAATTAAGGCTCCAGTAGAAGCTGTATCTAACCGCCCCACTGGATGCACCCCCGTATCAACCCCGATTGATGGAGCAATCAGGTCAATTACAGTAGAGCGACCTTCGGGATCATGGCAGGTCGAAACTATACCCGCAGGCTTGTGTAACAACAAATAAATGGGTTGAGGTCGATTAGAAGGATGGATGCGAGTTCCATCTACCTCGATCCAATCTTGTTGGGGATTTGCTTTCTGTCCAATCTGGACAATTTCCCCATTGAGACACACTCGTCCATCCAAAATCATTTGCTCAGCCTGACGGCGCGAAGCAAATCCCCATTGGGAAAGAATTTTTTGTAGCCTTTCAGTCATAGGTAGGAGGGGGCACTAAACCAAGAGGCAGTAAGTTAGGGCAGAACTACCCCTCTCAGTTCAAATTCAGCGTATGTACAAATATTACAGGACTAGAAGACTTTTGTGATATCCAAACTCTACGTTCATGTAGGTAATTTATGTAGGTAAAGTGTGTAAAGCCTCTGAACTTCCCATAGGTAGCCGCACTTGTAGCCATGCGCCACCTGTTTCGGGGTGGTTGCTAGCCGTGATTGATCCTTGATGAATTTCTACAATTTGACGAGCGATCGCCAACCCTAAGCCGCTGCCACTGGGCAAGTCGGGTTGGCTGACAGCGCGATCGTGCCCCGTCTCGCTTGCAGTTTGCGTCAGAAGCGTCACCTGGCGCGATCGCGAGGGATCAGCTCGATAAAACCGCTCAAAAACATGGGGCAAAGCCGCTTCAGGAAAACCGGAACCCGAATCAATGACCTCAAGGCACACCCGAGCTGGCTGAGAAGGCTTAGGCGCATCTTCTACTTGAACCTTGACAAAAATGGGCTGATTGGGGTGGCTAAACTTAATGCTGTTATCCAAAAGATTGACCAACAACCGATGAATTCGAGCCGCATCCATCGGTATCCAGAGTTGGGCAGGGCCGCTGTAGTTAATCTGTACGCCCTTGCGCCTTGCTAATGGCTCTAAGCTGTTCCAAACCGAATAAATTAAATCAACCAAGTTGTGAGGCTGGAGCTGAAGCCCTTGAAAGGAATTCTGGTCAACTTGACTTAAATCTAGTAAATCTTGGACTAGCGTGCTGAGGCGAATGGTTTCTTGAATCAGGCGATCGATCCACGTTCGCAGAGCGGGATCAACCCGTGTTTGCAAGGTTTCAGCCACTAGACGAATAGAAGTCAAGGGCGTTTTTAACTCATGTGCCAGGTCAGAAGCCCAGCGATCGCGTTGCTGCATCAAGGTCAGCGATTCCTGACGATTTTCGAGAAAAATCCCAACCTGATCTGCCGCCAATGAAAAAGCATATCCCCGCAACGCATAAGATTGCTGCTCCGATAGTTGAGCCGGATCATCGCTCACGGTGTAAAACATCCAGTCTCGTTGACAAAGCTGATCGATATTCCGAGCTTGGTCAATCAAATCATCCAGTTCATAAGAACGCACCAGCTCTAGCAACAATCGGGGCTTTGCTAAGTAGTTTTCCTCATCGATCCCTAAGAGGGTTCTGGCCTGGAAATTTGACTCCATCAGCCGATTCTCATCATCAACTTTCAGGTAGCCAATGGGGGCACCCTGCAAAATTTGCCAATATGATTCTATCCTCTGTTCCAGGTGATATTGCACCTCTTTGCGTTGAGCGATCGCCATACCCAACTGAGAGATAGAAGATAAAGAATTATCTGTCGCATCCGTTCCCAGTTTTCTCACCAAAACCTTGAGCCTGAAGTTGTGGCGCGATCGCTGCCACAGCAACAGACCTAAGCCAACGGTTAACCCTAAGAAAAACCCTAGAATTGCCACAATTCGATTCCATCTGAAGAAATTTAGAGCACAGCAGATAGAATAACCCGAACCTATCACCTGAACCTGTGTCTAACCAAACCGATAGCCAAAACCTCTCACGGTCAAGAGATAAGCAGGGTGGCTCGGATCAATCTCTAGCTTTTCTCTCAGCCAGCGAATATGTACGTCTACCGTTTTGCTGTCGCCCATAAAATCAGGGCCCCAAATTCGCTCAATTAACTGATCCCGCGACCAAACTCGCCGAGGATAGCTCATAAACAGCTCCAAAATCCGAAATTCTTTGGGAGACAGGTTAGTTTCATCGCCTCGAACCGTTACTCGACATTCTTGGGGATAGAGAGAAATATCATTAAATTTCAGCGTCGTTTCTTGAGCCTGAAGTTGAGCGTGACGATGGCGACGCTGTAAGGCACGGCAACGGGCGATCAGCTCTCGCATTCCAAAGGGCTTGGTCAAATAATCATCTGCGCCGACCTCTAAACCCACCACGCGATCGGTTTCGCTACCTTTTGCACTCAAAATCAGAACAGGGACGCTGTTTGCCTCTCGCCGAATTAATCGGCATAAATCTAAGCCATTCACGTAGGGCAGCATTAGATCTAAAATAATCAGATCAAAATTCATTAATTCAGAACGGCTTGACTCCCCTGAACGACAAACCAAATCCAGCCCTTTACGACCATCTTCCGCTGTCACCACTTCATAGCCTTCTTCAGAGAGCGCTAATGCGATCGTTTCTCTGATCAGCTCTTCGTCTTCAACTAAAAGTACTCGACCGAGCCTCGTTTCTTGCTGAAACCTCATTTCTTCGGGCGTTAGAGTAGCTAGCATAGGTGCGCCTGTGGGGCTATGTGTTAAGCACATCCTACCAGAATGAAGCTTAATCATTTGATAAAGAAGTCGGTCAGACGAGAGAATTTCTGTAGACTTTAATACAAACTTGAGCTTTCGGCTCAAAATTAGCTAGCTATTGTCCGCAGCAGCGATCGATTCCCAAGCTATCTAACAACAAGTCGCTCACCGCATTGGCAACGGCAAACTCGCTGTAAAAGCTTCTAGAAAAATCAAACGCCTGCATTTCAGTAATAATTGCCATTACTAACGAACTCACATCGTTCTCACCTTCCATTCGCTGCCGCACAAACACCTGCGCAGCCCGTTGGGCGATTCCCTCATTGACGGCTTCTGGAATGAATTCTTGGTCAAGCCATTGATGGAGCGATCGCCGCAACCACTCCCCCTCCTGTTGGGCATCCCGAGCAGCAGGCAATGTAATGGATGGAATCGGCTCAGCCATCGCGTCCTCCAATCTGTATAAAAGCTATGCTATCTGATTAGGCAATTCAGCCGCTTCATCGTTCAAGATAATATACGTTTCTAGCCGCCCCTGTTCCCATCCCTCTCTACAGGTCAATCTACTCCTATGCAGCGTGACGTTTCTACCATCATTCAGGGATATACCCAGGGCTACTTTCTGATGGCAGACGAGACGGGAGAAGACTTGGGTTGGTATTCTAGCCGCGAACGGGCATTGATTCCTTTAGATCAACGGTTTCGCTACCCGCGATCGCTCCAGCGCATTCTCAACCAAAATCGTTTCACCGTTGCGGTCGATCGAGACTTTAAAGCCGTCCTTGCAGGCTGCGCCGAACGAGAAACCACCTGGATTTCGGCAGAGTTGAAAGAAATCTACTGGGCGCTTCACCAAGCCGGAATCGCTCATAGCTTCGAGACCTGGCAAGGCGAAACCCTCGCAGGCGGAGTCTTGGGCATCGTCATCGGTGGAGCGTTCATTGGAGAATCCATGTTTTACCGCATTCCCGAAGCTTCAAAAGTGGCAATGGTGAAGCTAGTCGAACATTTGCGATCGCGCCAGTTTCTTTTATTCGATGCCCAAATTATCAATCCCCACTTGGAGCGCTTCGGAGCCTATATCTTGCCCAACCGAGAATACAACCGACTGCTGCAAAAAGCGATCGCCCGCCCCTGCATTCTCTGACTAGCGCCGCGAAAATCACGGACTAGCACCGCAAAAATCAAGAAACAACTAACGCAAAGAAAATCGCCGCACGGCAAACAAACTCCCCGTCAATCCGACAGATCCACCCAATCCCAGCAAGATTAAGGGCAAAAGCAACGACTCTTGAGCAGTCAACTGCATTCCGTCTGTCAAAAACTTAATAAACTCGGGCTGCTGCGCCAAAAGCTTTGCTAAAAAGCCCTGTACGCCTGCAATCAGCCCCCAAGCAAGCAATGCTCCAACGCCGCCTAAAATCAAGCCCTGTAAAACAAACGGCAGGTAAATCCACGTATCGGTTGCCCCCACCAACTGCATTACCTCAATCTCGCGGCGACGTGCCATGACAATTAAGCGGATAGTAGTGTTAATGACCGCGATCGCCGTCAAGGTCAGCATCGTCGTGATTCCCAAACTCACCCCGCTCAACCCCTGGTTCAACTGAGACAGCCGTTTCACCGCTTCATCTACATATTTCACCTCCTCAACCCCTTGCACCTGCTTAAGCTTCGCCGCCAAAATCGGCACTGCCTCCGAACTCTTCGCCTTCACGGTCATTTGATCCACCAACGGATTGCCATTCAGTTGTTCGGTCGCGCCCTGAATATCCGACAAGCCCAAATCCTTGACCAGTTCGCCCCAAGCCTCCTCTTTAGGAATCGAAATCACTGAAGTTACTTCTGGCATTGCCCGCACCAGCGGCTTCAAATCATCAGCTTGCACACCTGTTTCTAGGTAAACAGACACTTCTAGCTGGCTGCCGAATTGGTTAACCAAGCCATCTAACTGCCAAGAAGCCTGCAAACTCATGCCAAACAAGAATAGGAGCACCGTGACTGTACTCACTGCCGCCCAATTCATCCAGCCACTTCTCTTTAGCCCTAGCAGGGTTTCTCGTAGTAAATAGTCTGATTTAGTAAAAATTTGCAGCACGTTTAAAACTCTCCGATCGCTCCAAGTCAGGCTCTTAATGAGTCATGATAATTCCCTCGGTGAGAATTCTAAACAACTTAAAGAAATTTAGATAAAGAATACCGGATTTCTCGTAGATTTCGAGGGTTGATGAAGGGGGGCGATCGTAGATTTACGGAGGCTTTTAATGAACTGCTTCATTGGCGAAGTTTCTGTCTCTTTTTCAAGTTTTATCATCCGTAAAACAATTGATTTTCACCCTAGATCCTGACTAATTTTGAGGTCATCAATTGACTCAAAGTTCTCATAAAACACGATTTCAAAAGACGTTCCTTCACAACTTAAGAGCCAGAATTATCCCAGCCAAGGAAAAACTTACTTCTAATTTTCCTCTTAGTCTCTTAAGTTCTACGCATTTTCTGAAACGGCGCATTGCCTCAGAAAAGTCCAGATATGGGCGTGTTCGCAAAGAGAATTTCTCAAACAAGACTCTGGAGCAGGTGTGTAACCGTGAGCAACCTGTACCGACAATTCAAAGTAAGGATAAACATTTAGAGTAAGTTTAGAGCAAAGGAGTCAGAGCATGTATGCCCTGACTCCTTTGTTTGTGGGATGCTAATGCTAGCCTGGCAAGAATCAGGTAGGAAAGTTACAAGCTCTTCTCTTATTGGGATTACAGTCGGGTAAAAGGATTGCATAGGATGGATATTGCTGCTTATCTGCAACGCATTGGCTACGGTAAATCGGTGACGGTGACGGCTGAGACATTGGGAGCTTTACAAAAATCCCACCTGCTGACTGTTCCCTTTGAAAACCTCGATATTCATTTAGGTAAGCCCATTAATCTTGATTCGGTTGCCCTGTTCACAAAAATTGTAGAGCAGCGGCGCGGTGGCTTCTGCTACGAATTAAATGGGTTATTAGCCGAAGTACTCTCTCTGTTGGGCTTTGAAGTATCGCTGCTTTCAGCTCAAGTCGCTCGAAAACAGGGCGGGTTTGGAGAGAACTTTGATCATCTTGTCCTGCTCGTGCATCTTGAAGAAGATTGGCTAGTGGACGTAGGGTTTGGAGAGTCTTTTCCCGAGCCGCTAAACTTGGGTCAGGAAGGGGCACATAGCGGCTATCGGTTAAGCCGTGATGGGCATTGTTGGCTGGTGCAGGCGCTTAAAAAAGATTACTGGCAAACTCAGTTTCGGTTTACGCCAGAGCCGCATCAGTTCCCCGAATTTCAAAGAATGTGCGTTTATCATCAGACTTCGCCAGACTCGAAGTTTACGCAACGTCGGCTCTGTAGTCGGGCAACGTTAGAAGGGCGGATTACCCTGGTAGATCGGCGGTTGATCTTGACGCGATGGGGCGATCGCCAAGAGCGTCGTCTCAAAACAGAACAAGAATACCGACGGGCGCTTGCCGATTATTTTTGGATCAAGATTCCAGAGATGGACAAGATTTACTAAGATGGAAAGAAGAATATAGTTGAATGTCGAAAGGTCGTTTGCGAGTTGCTAGGTCATGACTGCTCAAATTTTGGTTGAAAAGAAGAAATTAGCGAAACCGCCTTTGGGGCTGCATTATCTGGGCGATCGCGTCCTCCGCCAGCCTGCGAAGCGAATTGCCAAGGTCGATGATGAGATCCGCAAATTGGCGAAGCAAATGCTCCAGACCATGTACAGTGAGGAGGGCATTGGCTTAGCAGCACCCCAGGTGGGTGTTCATAAGCAGATTCTTGTGGTGGATTGTGACACTGAGAATGCGACAACGCCTCCTTTGGTACTGATTAATCCGGTGATTATTAGCTATAGCAAAGAAGTCTGCGTAATTCAGGAAGGTTGTCTGAGCATTCCTCAAGTGTTTCTAGATGTAACCCGTCCCGAGGTAATTGAAGTGTCCTATAAAGACGAACAGGGCAGACCTCGGAAACTGGTGGCAAAAGAACTACTGGCACGGGTGATTCAGCACGAGATGGATCACTTGAACGGCGTTCTATTTGTCGATCGGGTGGATAATGTTTTGGCAATGAACCAAGAGCTAGTCAAGCAAGGGTTCGCGGTAGATGCAGTTAAGCCTGTTTAGTAGAGAGAAGAAATCGAGTGACTCCAAAAAGTGGTGCGTTTTTAGCAGGTTCTTGCGTTGCAGCGATCGCAGCAGTTGGCTCTATATTTGAACTCTCTTCAGGAACCCCCCAACTGGGTGGGTTAATTACTGGAATTATCTTGGCACTGACGACCCCTCTAACGGGTATCTTCTTTTATGCAGCTGTCCAAGATGCCAGGGCAAATAGGCAGTAGCATCAATCATTCATTTCCTACCTAGAATGACCGGATTACCTTCTCTGCCCGCAGTTCTCCGGCAAGTCTCTCGTGGCGGCGATGCTGTGACGGCGTCTTTTTCATTGGTTGCCCCTCAAGCAATGGTCATAGGGCGCGATCCTCAGTGTCAGATCCTCCTCGATTCTGAAAGCTATGGGGGCGTGTCTCGAAGGCACGCAGAGGTACGCCCCTCTTCTACATCGTCGTCAGGCTGGCAGGTCTGTGATCTGAGTAGCGCAAATGGAACGTATGTTAATGGGCGGCAGTTAACAGGGTGTCGCAGTTTGGCAATCGGCGATCGCATCTCGTTGGCACAAGCCGGGCCCCACTTTATTTTTGGGCTTCAGTCTAGTCCTGAGTTTGTCGAACTACCGACCAATCGCTCATTGGTGCCCCAAAATGTTTCCACACCAGCTATCAATCAACTCACAGGGTCAGATGTAACCTTCAGCCAGCTGTTTCCAATTCTTTCGACCGGAAGAGACTTAACCCAGAAGGCGTATTTACTACCAGGAATCATCACGATCGCCTTTGTAGTTTTGATGTTTACTGCCATTGGCAAGTCAGATCTTTTTAATCTCCTGTTGGCAGCATATATTGCGGGAATCGCTTACTTTTTTGTCTACCAGCTTTGTGGCAAACGCAAACCCTGGTGGGTGTTGGCAGGTTCAGCGATCGCCACCGTACTCGTACTCAGCAGCCCCCTTTTAGATGTATTCGTTTTCGTATTTCGGGATTTTCTCCCCGGAACGGTGCCCAAAAATGCGGCTTCAGAGAACTTTTTGCTGATGCTAGTGCGAATGTTCTTTGGAGCTGGGCTGATGGAGGAATTACTGAAGGCGATTCCTGTTTTTCTGGCTTATGGAATTGGCACGAAGCTGCGATCGCCTTGGCGCGAAAAGATAGGCGTCTGGGAGCCACTTGATGGCATTTTGCTCGGCACTGCCTCAGCCGTAGGCTTCACGCTGCTCGAAACCTTGGGGCAATACGTGCCCTCGGTAGCGGGTGACTTAACGCTTCAGGGGCAGGCAGATTTAGTAGGTCTACAGCTATTGATTGCCAGGATTCTTGGCTCCATTTCTGGGCACATGGCATACAGCGGTTATCTGGGTTATTTTATTGGGCTAAGCGTCCTCAAACCCTCAAAACGCTGGCAGATTTTGGGGGTAGGTTATCTGACAGCGGCTGGGCTACACGCGCTGTGGAACGCTACAGGAGCCTTAAACTTGCTGGTGCTGGCGCTAGTAGGCGTCATCTCTTATGCATTTTTAGCAGCGGCAATCCTGAAAGCGAGGGCTTTATCTCCTAATCGATCGCAAAACTTTGCGACTCGCTTTACAACTTTGCCCTGACTGTATTTTTTAACAGCCTATTCTTCAGCAGCCTATTCTTCAGCAGCACTAGAGGTTTGAGAGAGTATACCGCGCCACTGCCAGGCTCAGTCTCGCTTGCTCAATGCTCGATAAGTCTTCCCAATCCGCACAGCGGACTGATTTCAGAACTGACTCTAAGCTCTCGGTTTCTGAACCCCGCATGGCGTAGGCAAAGGGACGGGCAAGGACTTGTAAATCATCGGTATCCCAAGTGGGTAGGATATCCTGGACGCACTGAACCAACTGATCTGCTAAAGACAGGTTAGCGGCAGCGACTTGCTGTGCCTTTTGAACAATGCTCTCAAGTAAACGCTGAGGAACTTGGGTGGCAAAACGTTGGAATAAATCGGCGGCAATACTTTTGGCAGCGGGAACGGTTGACCATACTTGTTCTAGGTTAGTCGCAAGAATTTGCCCTTGCTCGGTCAACTCTTCAGTTGTCCAACCTGCGTTCACGACTTCCTGCTCTAAGTCGGCGAAATAAGACGCTGCGGTGAGGCTAGCAGGGTCCCAGAGGTAAGATTGCTCTTGTAAAATCTGCTTTAGAAGCTCCATCTCAGCTTGAGCTTGGAAGGCTGAAATGCTGGGTCGTTGAGGGTCTTGGCTCATCAATTTACTCCCGAATTTTCTGACGGCTGCGGTTTGATATGCATGACTACATCTGCCTTTAAGCCAGTTCCGTAATTGTCTGTAGCTTTTTTAATCACTCGACGATAAACTCTAATGCCTGACTGCGAGGATTGCCAAACCGCAATTGGGTTTGAGAGCGCAGTGGTACTTCTTGCTGATGAACTTTGTGCCAGCCGTCGTCGCTAGAAATCCAGGTGCCGTAACGGGAGCGATCGCGCAATAAATAACTAGGCGCCAGGTCATCCATCCGCGAAGAATCGCGGTAAAAAATCTCGGCGTGGTCGCGGGAAACGCCAGGATGCTGCAACACCAAATCATTGCCTTCTCGGCTGCCCACCCGCATAATGCCGCCTCGTACCGACCAAACTTCAGGAGGGGTTTCGAGCGATCGCAGGTAAGCCGAGGGCGTTCGCTGCTCGCCCATCCAGGTGGCAGAATACTCAGGAATTTCGGTCACGTTGCCTGTAAAAGGACGAATTAGCTCACCGTCGAACTGAGGATGCATATAGAGAACAGGCAACGTCCAGGCGGGCTGATTAAATTTGTATAGGGTCACCAGATGCTGACGGGCGATCGCAACTGCTTCATCAATGGGCGATCGCTCTGCTAATGCCTGGGTAAAAACCTGAATAAAACTCAGGGCTTCTTGATCGGCGATCGAGTCTCGCATCCCCAGCACCGCAGGCACACCATGATGAATCAGCACCTCTGCCAAGCTGCTCCGAGGGACGGCTTGATGGGACTGTTGATACGGCTGTGCGCCCCAGCAGGCATTAAAAACCGCAAGTTTAACCTGACACCGCACTAACACTTGCGCCAGTTCTGTGCCGTTCATTGCCTCACCGGGGCGTAGGAACAAGAGTCCACCATCTGGTGCCGATACCCCATGCCCGGCGTAAAACAAAACGTTGTAATCTCCGGTTTCTAGGGCATGAACTAACTCGCCTGGAGTCGGCTGAATCAGGGTCGTCACTTGACAGGATGCGGGATTGACAGCGCGGCGCGGCGAAGCTTCGGCAACGCTCTCTAGAATTTTTGCCAGGGAAGCCGCTTCTTTGTCGAGGTTGAGCTGATCGGTTCCTCCCCGTGCAGATTCTTGCCCAAGCACCAGTAGAATCTTGACAAAATATTCAGAGCGGAGCGGCGGCAAAGGGTCAACATCTGTTGTGGTGCGGCTAAACAAAAGCTGTTGACTGAGAGAAATTGCCTGCTTGCCTGCTTGAGGCTGCATAATTTCCCAGGGAACAGCAATGAGTTCTGGATCACGAATTTCCATTCGCACCCGCAGCGGGCGCCCTTGCCCGATGGCAATTCCTTGACTCTGATTGAAGCTACCTTGAATGGTGCCATCAAGCAGCCATTGCCAGAGGCTCATGCCCAAGTGCTGCATTAAGCGTCCTGTGTAGCTGGCGGGTTGTCCTTCGGCTTTATCATCGGGAATTAAGGGCGGCAAGGTGATGGGAAAGCGGGGCACTTCGGGCAAGTCGCGCAGTGAAAACAGTCCTTGCCAAGAATGCCAGGTTTCGGTTAGCACAGGCGGCCATAGGCAGTCATGGTGAACGTATCCCCCTGGATAGGGAGACTGCAAAACCCACACGGCGTAATGCTTCGGTTCGACCGCTGTTAAACGAGCGATCGCCAAACTAAGACAAGGAGTATCCAACAAAGACATGTAGCGGGTGCCAATCCCTCTAAATAAATAACCAAGAGTCCATCCCTAATGTATCAGTCCATTCCTGACTCGGCTCTGTCTAGGAGACGTTCGTAACCCAACCTTATGGAGACGCTGCTTTCTCACAGATCCCCTGTTGATCAGCGGTGGCTTGAGCGATCGGCGCAACCCAGGCACTAATCTCAGATTCCCGAATCCAGCCCTTCTGCCCTGCTATCAGCGAAGCATCGGGTTCTGCAACCGGAATGGAACACACCCTGAACTGCACCCACTGTCCTTGCTGCGTCGTGCCTCGCTGACTGAGAACTTCTAAAACGGCATCTTTAGGAATAGTGCCAATCGCTGTAGGTGGGCTGGGAACCATACTAGGAAGCACAGCGTTTGGGAGAGGCTCTTGGGGTGAAGCAGCAGGAGGCTCGGAGAGTAAAACGAGCGGCGGCAGCGGCAGGTTTTTGGGATTCAACTGCACCAATGTACCAATTTTGAAAGGGGTAACTATTGAACTTTCGACAGCGGTGGGGCTGGGCTGAGGAGTCAGTGCCGGAGAGAATGCCGGAGCGATCGCCTCTTTATTGCCCGACCACCAGAAGAGAAAACCCAATAGTCCTGCAATCCCTAACAATGCACCGATCCCTAACAGCAACGGTCTAGATGAAGAACTTTGTTCGGGCTGAAGGACTTGGGTTTTAATATTAGATGAGATCGGTTCCGCCTGGTAAGGCTGGCTAATCTGAGTAGGGAAATCTGGCGCAGCAGGGCTGAGGCGATTTGTCCCTGATGATAGTTGTTCCAAAACAACGGGGTTTGACGGGGCTGACGAAGGCGTGATTTGTATGTAGATTAAGCCCACCGTGACGTTATCGTGTCCGTTTTGGGTGTTGCCAATCTCGACCAGGCGCTTGCTGACGGTTTCAATATCGGTTTTGCCTTCTAGCAGGGGCAAAACTTCGGTTTCCCAATATTCTTCCACGCGATCGCCATCGCTCAACCCATCCGAGCAGAGCAGAAACACACTGTCTTCGTCCAAAACAAACCGCTGCACATTGGGATACAACAGACTAGACGCACTCATTCCCAATGCCTGCACTAAAGACCCAGAGCCGGGCTGCTGAAGCGCTTGCGGATAGGTGCAATAGCCTAGGCGCACTTCCCGTGAGGCAACATCATCATCTAGGGTGACCTGATGACATCCGTAGCGGGTAATCCAGTAGGCGCGACTATCGCCCACATGGGTGACGTAAAGCTCGTGGGCGCGAATCAGTCCCATGACTAAGGTTGTGCCCATGCGCTGGCGATCTAGGCGCTGTTCGCTGTCGTTGCGGCGGCTAATTTGATCGTTAGCCAGGCAAGCAGCTTTCTCTAGTTCCACCATCAAAGTCGCGGCATTAGAGCTTTTGAGATCTAGGGATGTAATTTGATGTTGAATCGCTTCGATCGCCAAATTCGACGCCACATCTCCGCCTTGATGACCGCCAATGCCGTCGCAAACCACAACCAGTGGGTCTTGAGCCGAGAGCAGTGTTTGAACAGTGCCACCCGGCGGATAGCAAGCATCTTCGTTGCGCTGACGGGTGGGACCTTGATCGGTACGGGTGGCGGTTTGCACATGGCGGGTCTGGGCTTGACTAATGCGGGCGATCGCCCCATCTAGGTAGTCCATCAACAGTTCAACGTTGTAGATGTCGCATTGAATTAACTGCTGACAAAGCTGCTGTAGAAAAGGCACAATTTCGGGTTGGGCGATCGCTCCCCAAGATTGCCAAAGCTGCCCTAATTGCACCAAAGTAGGAACATCACTGCGATCGGGGTGCAACTCTAGCAGCCTAAACAGCGAGCCTTCTACTTTAAATAATTCGGGCTTTAGCAAACTCGACCCCACTTGCTCACCGTTCAACGGTTGCCATAGGTGCGCTATCTGCCATAACCAGTTCAGTTGGCGCAGAGCAGTGGCTTCTCTCCATTCATCGGTTAGCGCGGGCAGCAGTTGAATGTCAATGTTCTGTCCATCAAAGTCTCTTTTTACCCAAAGGGGAGCCGCTTCTAGTAACAAAAGCGGACTAGAAGACGGTCTTTCCAGCCAGTCATAAACCTGTGGCACATGAAGTTGCCAAGGCGAAAGGCGTAAGTAGAACGTGAACTGAGGAGGAATTTCGGTAGAGTTATTAGGGAGAAATCCTGGCTTCGTATCGAGAACAATATTTTTCGATTTGCAGAAGTACCGCCCTGCTAGAACTTCACCAGGGTCACAGGAGTTTTCTCCCATCATCCACAAATAGCGCCTAATTAAAGGCGTGCGACAGTTTTGACAGAACTGGTTACCTTCAGGGTTAGGCGTTTGGCAGGCAGGGTTATGGCAGTCAAGCATTGCCATGGTTAATGAAGCCAGGGATACAGCGGTTTTCTCAGGATATCGTATCTGGATTTCAGATTTCGGATCTTAGATTTTTAGATCTTGAAATTTTTAAAGATTAAGGTGATTTGCGGCACCGTTATCATCGGCGGCACGGGGTAAGCCGAGGCTATAGTTTTTGACGCGACTGTTGAGGTTGTAAGAGACGCTGCCTGCTTGCAGAAGCGATCGCACAAAATGCTCTAAGTCTGACCCAATTCGGCGCAAGTTATAGTCGGTCAAATCTGCTTCACCGGAAGCATCTACCAATTCGTCAAACTTACGATAGACCTGCTGAACAGCGCTGTCATTCCACAGCAACTCATTATCGGGGTCAATATCTAGAGTCAGGGTGTCAGCGCTAGGCACCAGTTCATTGTTCTGGATGTTAGCAGCAAAAATACGAACATGGCGGGTTGTAGACTTGTGCAGCATAGGGGTTTAGGGCATTAGGGAACAGGATGGGGAACAATTGCTTTGTGAAACAGTATTCGTAAATTATTCGTAAATTAACAGTATTCGTGAATTAGTATAAGTCGAATTATAAAGCCGCTGTTCTCCTCTGTATCGTTGTTTAATCATTTTAATTGACTTATCCCAAATTTCTGACAGGCGTTATGCTTGGGTGTGTCGAATCTGCCCATGCACCCAAGAGGACGCGATCGCATGAGAATTCCTAAATCTCAGGATCAGCACAAGCGCGATCATCGTGCCCCCAGCCGTCGTGCCCCCAGCCGTCGTGACCCCAGCCGCCACGAGAATAGCCTGAATGCTCGACCTGGCAAAAGCCGCGCCTTAATCAGCTTCGGCAACATCCTCAAAACCTTGTCGATCATGACCACGGGCGGAACGATCGCCATTGGGCTACTCATTGGGGCTGGCATGTGGCAAACTGGCAATCAATTCTTCGGTAAGCTTTCTGGTTTATTTAATGCGCCCCAGCCCGAAGCCAAGGTTGATGTGCGATCGCTGGTAGTGCAGCAGATCCGCAACGCCAGCGAGCTAACCACCGCAATTTTTACGATGGAAACCGTGGTGCCGGCCAGCCGCGATCGCACGGTCGGCGGATATGTCATTGGCAAAACCACTCTCCTCTACATTGCCTATGGAGAGGTTCGAGCAGGCGTTGATTTGTCAGATCTAAAGCCCGAAGATGTCCAAATCAACGGCGACACCACGATTCTTCGCCTACCGCCGCCGCGCATCTTAGACAGCAAAATTGATGTCAGCCGCTCTAAGGTTTACGACTATGACCGAGGATTCTTGGGCTTAGGGCCCGATGCTGCCCCAGAACTCCAGGATCTTGCCCAGCGGCAGACCTTAGATAAAATCGTGGCTTCTGCCTGTGCTAATGGCATTTTGCAGTCGGCCAGCGATCGCGCCAAAATGACCGTGAACCAGCTTCTTATGACTGCGGGCTATCAAAAGCTAATTGTTGAGAACCAACCCCCTTTAATAGACTCCTGTAAGTTAAGCACGCCCGTAGAAGTACCGCCGCAATTAGCACCGCCGCCAGCGCTTTAGCCTAAGCTTCAGCAGAAGCCGCAAAGGTAAGCGGGGAAGAATACAGAGGAAAGGGCGATCGTATCAAGATCTCATAAACACTGCATCAGCAATGGTTGCTCTCAGCCCTAAGGCGGGAAAACTACTCTAGTTGTTAGCTGACTGGGGTGGAAAGTATGCCTGGAGATAATCAACTTAACGGAGCCATTGACGTCGGGTTCTCAACCAACCGAAGCGGCAAAGTTGGCAGAAAGGATCTTGATGATTTGTATCGGCTTAATTTATCTGGGCGCAGCAGCCTTAATGTCAATCTTTCTAAAATTTCTAAAAAAGCCAAAGTTGGAGTTGAACTCTACCGACTCAAGCGCCCACTCGAAGAGGTCAGGGGAAACGTCGGCAATATCGACTTTAGCCAAATCGATCGCTCCGATCTCAGCACCAATTTTGAACTGATCCGCTCCTCTAAGGCACGCAGCACCAAAGCCTCAAGCATCGTCCTGAACCCGCTTGACTCTGGCGATTATGTCATCAGAATTCGGCAAAGTGGCAAGATAGACAGCAAGTATCGCCTCTCCCTGAGCGGCGCTCTGCTCCCCGAAGATCCGATTCCCACGCCTGACCCCGTACCGCCCCCTGACACCATACCGACTCCCAACCCCATACCGACTCCCAACCCCATACCGACTCCCAACCCCATACCGACTCCCGACCCTGGCAACTCTTTAGCAACTGCTTACCCCATAGCTTTTCCATTTGCAACCCAAAGTGGTCTTATTAACGACAGCGACCAGCAAGACTACTACAAATTCTCGGTGCCCAGCACTAGTGTTGGTGACTACAAGTTTGACCTGTCAGGGCTAGCGGCTAATGCAAATGTTGAGATTTTCAACAGCGCTGGCATTGTGATTAAAACCGCAATGGCTTCTGGGAGTCAGGCAGAATCTTTGCTTGTTCCTTTAGATGAAGGAAACTACTTCGTTCGTGTATTCCAAGGCACGGCAATCGCTGCAAGCAACTACAGTCTGAGCATGGCTTCACTGACTGATACTTTCTCAGGTACATTTGCAGGCGGAGCAGGCAGCGCTTCACCTCTAACACCTACATCCGATTTGGGAGTCCTTGCAACTAACTACGTGTTGGATGGCGCTAAGAATTCTAAAGAAGACTTATTTGAAATCGTTGTTGCCCCAGGTGAACGCAAATTCTTAAACCTGGAACTCAAGGGCATCTCTGGCGGCAGCTTAACGGGCAACTTAGATGTTGAGTTGTTTGGTGCTGACGGATTTGCTCCAACCCCAAACACCGCTATTTTAAAATCTTCCAGATCAGGCAATAGCGCTGAGGTTTTTGGCGGCACCCTAAGCGCAGGCACTTACTATATTCGGATCAAACCAGGGGCATTAGGGACGCGTGAAGGATCTGAGTACAGCTTGTCGATGTCGCTCAACGATCGAGGCACCGTTCCTACCATCACGCGAGACATTAACTACGGTAAAACCCAGATTCTTGATGCTAACAATAATCCGACCGGTGAGCCTACTGGCAATAGTTCTGATGCCAAGTTGTTGACTAAGGTCGGTGGGTTGGCGTACTTCTCTGCTAATGATGGTGATGGCGCAGCTCTTTGGAAAACTGATGGAACGCTGAAAGGCACTCAAAAACTCAAGGCTTTTTCTGGTTCTTTGAGCAATTTTACAGAAGCTAATAGCATCCTCTACTTTACGGGAGATGATGGCTTGACCGGAGCTGAACTTTGGAGAAGTGATGGAACTGCTAGTGGTACGGTACTCGTGAAAGATCTGCGTTCAGGAGGCGGTGGGTCTAGTCCCTCAAGTCTGGTAGCCGCAGGAAGTCGTCTCTATTTCATCGCTGATAACGACCCAAACACCCTTGGCGTGCAATTCTACAGAACTAATGTTGCAGGGACAGATATCGAACCCGTTCCCTCTCCTCTCCTTAATCCTTTAGTCCCGGTCTATGACATTGACAACCTCGCCTTTTATGACCACACCCTCTACTTCTCAGCAGAACAGAGCGCAGAAGGTTCCAGTACTACTACCGGTAATGAGTTGTGGAGAATAGCCAATGCAGAAGGTGATTCTCCAGGAGCAATGGCTTTCCAGGATCTTAATACAGGTTCCGGCGGTTCAAGCCCTAGCGAATTTGTGGTGTCGGCAAAGGGCAATATGTATGCGTCTGCCTCCCTTTCTGGTGGCACGCCCTCTCTTGTAAGAATTAAGGATGGTAGTGCACCTACTTCTATTGAGAATAGTGCACCTATTCCTGTTGGGAAACGTTTGAAAAGTCCTAAGGGCTTTGTGGCTGTGGGCGACACGCTCTATTTCTCAGGCAGGACTACTGATGAGGGAACAGAACTCTGGAGCCTGACCAATAACACTATTAATGGTACGGATACGGATACGGCATCTCTTATAAAGATCCCTTCTATCGCATCAGCGGCTCTGAGTTCAAGCCCCAACAACCTGGTTGCAGTTGGAACCTCCTCAATTTATTTCTTTGCAAATGCAAATGATGGAATGGGTGAAGGACTGTGGAAAGTCGATAATGGCTCTACAACTCCAACAAAGGTAAATATTACAGACAGCATCAACGGAATGGGCACGAATCCCAAGGAGTTGGTTGCAATCGGCAATGTTCTTTACTTCTCAGCAGACAATGCGATAAAGGGTAAAGAGTTGTGGTCTTACGACACCACCACGACAACGATGAAGCTGAACGACATCAACACGCAAGCTGATCCAGATATTATAGGTAATAATTCTGGTTCCAGCCCTAAACTCTTGACCAATATTGGTGGGTCGCTGTACTTCATTGCAGATAATGGTCAGGATGGTATTGAGCTAATGTCTCTTTAATCGTAACTACTCAGGCACTAGACTTGGAATTCCGAAGACTTTAGCCGCTATCCATAGCGTTCAAGAATATTTTTCCAAACTCTAGAAAATCACTGATTCTCAATAAGGATT